>Ga0209164_1003025_pt1 | contig 16627 bp, 6 predicted proteins | sample MTBNYHSulfiMetaG_FD_187458 | JGI IMG/M metagenome (GOLD analysis project Ga0209164, IMG submission 187458) | Enrichment culture microbial communities from rom New York Harbor, USA that are MTBE-degrading - MTBE-NYH (New York Harbor Sulfidogenic)... | ecosystem: Environmental > Aquatic > Marine >...
CCTTTAACTGGTCTTCGTCCACCTCCAGCGGAGCACCCCATAGATAAAAAATGGAGGACAGCCGATTGGAAATCGAGACGTCGGGGTTGGCGCTCTCGCCCGTCAGCAAGATATGAGTGGGCAGTTTCACCGGCGTGGACATCTGGAACGGCCCCAGGCTGCGCCCGCTCTGAATACTGAGCGTCTCGTGCTGGAGGTCCATCAGGAAGTCGTCGCTGACCTTCAGGCCATAGGCCTCCAGCAGTTCGTTGACGCCGTGAGGGACACTCTGGCTGGTCACCTGGATACCGCGCTGGCCGCTGCCGTAATCCATGGTGTAGCTCTGCACGGCCAAGATGACCGACTTGCCCGCGCGAAGCGCCCGGTTCAGCTCCCAGCGTTGCCGCTCATCCCAATTGCGGGGGGTGACCACAACGACGGTGTCCACGTCGTCCGGGATCGACTGCTTCTGAGCAAACTCGACTCGTCGGGCTTCATAGTCTTCGTGCCAGAGCACCTGTTCGAGGTATTTGAAGTTGTCTTCGGCCTCGGGCACCGGCATCCCTTGCATCTGCATCATCTGGCGCAGTTGGGGGTCGAGCTCGTCTTTCGGGGCGATGACCGCGACCTTGGGTTGCTCCTCGCGGGTCAAGCGGAAGACCCGGGAAACCAGTTCATATTCCAGATCGCCGAAGTTCTGCGGGACCACCCGTGGAATGACCTCTTCTTCCTTCTCCTTGTAAGCCACCGCAATCGCGGAGTAGATACTGACGGTGGTCTGCTCGTCGGCCTCGATGCTCTGCACCCGGAAGGGCTGTACCCCTTTGCGCATCAGCTCCTCGGCCAGCTTCTCCCCCTCGGTCGTCTCGCTGTCTTCGGCCTCGCCGACCAAGGCATCGGCGGCCTCCTCGCCGAGTTGCTCGGCGACCTGCCGGCGCATTTCCCGCCGCTGCACCGCCAGGGCATCCACCGCCTCGACGTGGTGGACCTTGAACTTCAGATTCCCCCCGGAAGCAATCTCGAACTCCCGCAGCTTGTCCACCACTTCCTGCTCGAAGGTTTTCATCATCGAAGGCATCCGCTCCGCCGGAGAGATATAGAAAGACACTCGCACGGGAACTTTCAGCCGGGCGAGTACCGCTTTGGCCTCCGGCGAAACGGTGTAAATCTTATCCTCGGTCAGGTCGAACCGGCCGGCGGTGAAGCCGCTGGCGACAATGTTGACGAAAAGAACCAGCGCGGTGTAAACGACCACGTTGATACCGAGACGGCGCTTGGCATGGGGGCGCATCCGGCTGTCCAGGTGAAGGGCGTTAAAGCCGAGGAACAGGATCGTCATCGCCAGGAAGTAGATGACGTCCCGAAGATCAATCAACCCCTTCTCGGCTCCTTCAAAGTGTTTTGTCATCGCGACGAAGCGCAGCACCCGCGTGCCCAGCTCGAGCGGCCCGGTCCAGCCGTCGACCTGGGCCGCCACAAAGGGCATCCCGAGCAGGTAAAAGGCGAAGCAGGCGACCATCGCGGTGACAAAAGCCACGATTTGGTCCTTGCACAAACCCGAGATGAAGAGTCCGACGCTGATAAAGAAAGCGCCGCAGAGCACTGAGCCGAAGTAGCCTCCCACGATCGGCCCCCAATCGGGTTCTCCCAGCAGGGCGAGCATGATCGGAATCGGCAACGTCATCGCCAAGCCCACCAGATAGAAGACCAGGCTGGCGAAGAACTTCCCTAGCACTAGGTGCAGAGTCTTCATCGGAAAGGTCAGCAGCAGCTCATACGTGCCGGTCTTACGGTCCTCGGCCCACAGCCGCATTGTGATCGCGGGAACGAATACCACGAGCATCATCGGCAGGATACCGAAGAAGTTGCGCATCTCGGCCCGGCCGATCAAAAAGAACGACAGCATAAAGACGCCGCAGGTCACGACGGCGAAGACAATGAGAAAGATGTACGCGATGACGGAGTTGAAGTACCCGCCCAACTCGCGCCGAAAGATCGTCCAGAGGTCCTTCATCGTCATTCGCCTCCTTTCGCGACTTTGGAGCCGCTCTTGCCGCCGTTGCGCGAAGCCCGGGTCAGCTCCAGGAAAGTGTCTTCGAGCGAGATGCGGTGGGTTGCGAAGGTTTTCAGCGGCCAACCCTGCGCCTTGACCAGGGCGTCCACTTCCTGCCACAGCTCGGCGCCGAAGCGGCTGCGCAGCTCGAACGTTACGCAACCATTGTCCTCGCCGACGAAGGTAATCTGCGAGGCGCCGCGCAGGCCGCTCAGAGCGCTGTAGACCGCTTCCCGGTCCGCCCGGACGGTCAGGCGCGAGCAGTCGGTTTTCATCGCCTGCTGCTCGAGTTCCTCGATGGTCCCGTCGGCGATTTTGCGCCCCTGGTTGATGATGACAATCCGGTCGCTCAGGGCGCTGGCTTCCTGCATAATGTGGGTGCTGAACACGATGGTCTTGTCCCGGGCCAGCCGGCGGATCAGATCCCGGATTTCGATGATCTGGAGCGGGTCCAGCCCCGAGGTCGGCTCGTCGAGAATCAGGACCTGGGGATCATGCACCAGCGCCTGGGCCAGGCCGACCCGCTGCCGGTAGCCCCGCGACAATTCGGAGAGGTTGTTTTTGAGAACGCTCTTGATGACGGTGGCTTCAATGACCCAGGAGAGCCGCTCGGCCGCCTTCCTGCCCTCCAGCCCGCGCGCCCGGACGATAAAGTCGAGGTACTCGTCCACCCGCATATCGAGGTACAGCGGGGCCGTCTCGGGCAGGTAGCCGATGAGGCGGCGAACCTCCAGGGGGGCCTCGATGATATCGTGCCCGCCGATGGTCGCCGTGCCCTCGGCCGGGACGATAAAGGTGGTCAGGATGCGCATCAGGGTCGTCTTCCCGGCGCCGTTCGGACCGAGCAGGCCGAGAATGCCCCCTTGGCTCACCTGGAACGAGACGTGGTCCACGGCGACGGTCGGCCCGTACCGCATCGTCAGGTTCTTCGCTTCAATCATGGCAAGTCATCCTCTTTGATCAGGTTTCAAAAGGCGATATTTTTTGAGGACAAGACCCCGTTTGTCAACCCTTGGGGCAAAAAAACAGCCGGGGAAAACCGCCCTCGCCAAAGGGGATCAGAAGGCGGGAGGGCTACGACGCCCGGCCGTGTGAGTGAGGGAGATTTTTCGTATCTTCTTCATTTTAAGGGGGTTATCGAAAATGAAACCGGGGCTTCTACCACTGCCCAAGCTTCCATATCAAGTAGATTATACGGCAAAAAGCCGCCGGGGGTAACGGCCCTCCGAAAACCCAACCGTCCGAACCGGTGCTCCCCTCACCCTGTAGGAACGCTGCTTGCCGCGCCCGGCGCGATCTTTGTATCGCCTGGAAGAGTTGCTCTCGAGGGTGAAAAGGTGTTTAATAGAGGTCCATTGCGGGTCACAAACAGGAAAGGCTGTCTGTGCAAAGATCCTTACCCTTATCGCTGCGGCTGTGGAGCTGCGTCCTGTTCATCGGCTTGGGGAGCCTGCTCCTGTCGGGGTGCAGCGTTCAGTTCCCTTTGTCGCTTTTGACTTTGCTCGTGCGAAACGACACCGCTCCGGACGCTGGGGCGGTCGTCCTGTCTCAGCCCACGTCCTGCGCCGAAACCGAGCGGGCCGGGCCTGGAGCCGCACCGCTGCCTTCTCCCAAGCCTCGAGAAAACACCGCCCGGGAGTTCATTGCGGATTCCACTTCCTGGGGCAACGAGACCCGCCTCTCAAGCCGGCGCCTTCCCACGCCGATGGCGTTCGCCTCCATCTGCGCGAACGCGAACCAACAACGGCCAAAATGGACGCGCTTGCTCAACAGGTAAGCACTCACAAAGTCGGAGTAATAGATTCTTGGTTTCCCCTAATCGCAATATTGGAGGGCACTTGGCGAACAACTGCTCGAGAATCAACGCAAACACACGATGTGCATCACCCTTATTATCGCTTGCCAACGCCAGATTCAACGCCAGCTCAATGAGGAAACCGATCCCGCCTCGCTGATTTTCGAGAACGGTTCTTGCTGCGTCACTATCGAAGAACTCTGCACTCTTCAGCAGGTGATTTTCCAAACGCTCCTGTAATACATCATCACGAATACGCATCTGCTGATCTGTCGCAAAAGTAATCGCGAAAAGCCCAGCAGCGAAATTGTGCTTCACAAGCCCAGTATAATCCGTCTCGAACAGAAGAGTTTTCCTTTTTGGCTGAAGAGAATCAGGAAGACTTTGATCACCCGTTATTGTCGACATCAGTTGCCAAGCCAATGTATTACCGGGATCTGATTGGAGGTTATCCAGTGCCTTTTCCACCAAGCCCATCAGCGAAGCGTGAGAGTATTCTTTTGCCGCTTCTCCGCCAACAAGGCTTTCAAGCCTCGAACCTCGATCTCCTCCCAGAAAGGACCCCGTACTGTTTGGGGAGAGCGATGGATCAACAAGCAATTTGATCTGTGGGAATTGTTTGCCGTCAAGATCCTGGAAGGCTTCCTGCGCAAGAATCTTTCTCATACTCAGGTCAACAAATCGCTCTCCCCTGTCACCAACCGCGTAGCCCAGTCCATCAAAGGTCAGCCCCAGACGACAAACGCGTCTCGGATGCAGTATGTCATACCAATAATCGGGCTCTCTGGAGAATGTCTCATGGGGGATCAAATGTGAAAATGGTCCAAAAGTCTCCGCCAACCACTCATCCGGAATACCAAGTGCGTGAAACATTCTATAAAGGTTGTCTGCATGACCCCACACCAGAACCAGCCTCAAATGCGCCGGCACTTGACGCATCTCCGGCCACTGCCCGAAATCCTCCGACACCCACCTGAGAATCGCAAGAAAAGCCTCCGCCTCTCGTTTTCCCTCATCGCTCAGAATACTCAGAGCTATCCTTCGGCTAAGACGTATACAACGGGTGTCATCCCCCCATGCATGTAACAGGAGGCGGATCAGGTGAATTCGGGACAACGGTGAACCGGCTGTCGTTAAGAGCTCTTTGATGCAGTTCCGGCGTTCTTCCTCTGTGAGCTTCTTTGCCGAGTCTTCTAGACTGGCAGGTAAAGGCACCGGCAGATGACTCAGCCCGTGAAATGCGCCAGCTAGACCCATTTCAGATTCGAGCTCACTCGACGCATCCTCCAGTCCCTCAACAAAGGCCGTCCCTCGTCCGGTGTCCGCCTCCAAGCGGAAATAGTTTAGCAAACCTCGAGCGCTTGGAGGTCGCAGGTTAAGGAAATTTATCGTTCCCCTCTCACGCAGACTCTTATGCAAATCATTATAGAATTCTGCAGCGCTATTTTGGATCCATCCGTTTACCAATTCCACGCGGGTTGCCGGATCTTCTGTTGTCGCGATCTTTGCTATGCCCCTCTCTCTTTCCTCCGATCGGCAGTCAAACCAAGAAGGATGCCTGCGCAAAGCCTGCTCTCTTGCCTCAACCGAGTCCTGGAGAATCTCGAAGACTTCGTTCACATAATTCTTTCTTTTCTTGAGAAAAGGATGCTCCAACGAAAATCCCCTCTTTTCTCCCTCAATCGGCTCAAAGGTTACCCTGTGGCTGTCACCCGGCTCTGTTTCAATCGAAGTTATTTCGCAGTTTCGCCCATTGATGGCCTCGGCTACGGCTCGATAGAACTGATCAGGCTCAAAATGAAGGGCGTCGATCGTAATTGCCGTGTAGGGCTTGATGCCCACGCTCAGCATAAATTGCCGGTCCTTCCAGAATTCGTCGCGTAAAGGCTTCGGCAGTTCATCGAACAGCTTCTGCATGAACAGCATCATTGTAGCTTTGTACTGTTCGAAAGTTACTCCATTTGGAAGAGCGTCCTTGTCCTTGACAACGGTGAGGAATTTCTTCAAGAACTCCGCTATAGCTACAGGCAGGTTAGGTTCAGCCAAGAACTTCCTGGCGAGAAGCCGCTCTTCAAGCCAGCGGAAATACTTAACGCGTACGGAGGCGTCACCGTTCACGCCGTCATGAGGAAGATCGAATCCCCCTACCACCAACTCCCCGAGACTCAGTGAGACGAGTTCAAAGACATTCATGCTTTCCGGCAGAACAGAGGAAAGGTTGAAGTCCGCCAAATGATCGAAATAGAGGGCATTCAGCACCCACTCAGAACGTGCCCGCGCTGTTTCGTCATCAACTCTAGGAATTGCCCAAATTGCCGGGATTGAAGAAGTGATAGCCCGTCGCAAAGTCATCGAGAATCGGATCTCCCCCTCTTGGTTGGGCGATCCCGGGAGCATGGACGGACGCTGCAGAATCTCGCCGCTCAGAAGGCAAGCGGCTACATATCTCCTAATGAGCTCCAAAGCCTTTGTCTCCACGAGCTCACCGTCAGGTATATTAGCCTTTCCAAGATGAAAGAGAATCTCGTCTTGAGCCACAGGGATGAATCTTACATTCCCCGCTCTCAGCATGAGGAGCTTTTCATAGTACTGCTGCTCGCTCAGCTTCCCGGCCCCCACGAGAGCCTTTAGGACCTCCAGACAATCAATGAAGGGAACCATCGCATCCCGTGATGCGTAACCGTTCATATGTCGATCGTCAATCCATATCACGTCCCCTTCTTCCGCTTCATATTCCGCAAGTGTAAGGAGACATCCGACATCCGAATCGCGGCCCGACTTATCGAGGAGTTCGGCCGCCTTTGGGGGAAATGAAATCAGTTGATAAAGACCTTCTTCCTGTCCTCGAACAATTCTCTCCCGAAGGCGGTCCACCCATCGGCCAAGGGCATCCATTCTTTCTCGACCAATCAGTCCCCCCTGGATCCTGTTATATTCAGTCTCGGAAATCCGAACCTGGAACCGATCGCATATCGTTCGCAATACTCCCGCGAGTGCAAGGCTTTCCAGCATACCGGTGGCGAGATACAGAATCGATCCCTGCCTGGGAATGGGTCTTTGATCACCCCCCTCCCCTTCGCCGACTGCCGCTATCGCCCGGTTGTATTCGTCTTTGGTTAGTGGACCTCCCTCGAGGAGTACCTTGAGAACCGACCGACAGCTTACAAGGACCTCAGAGTCATTTTCGGCGAGAGATTGGGGCGGTCCGGACAGAGTTACCGTGTTCAGAGGGAAATGATCTAGAAGAACCCCTTTTTCGCTTTTCGCCTTTTCAAGAAGCGCCACCCAATTCTCGCCCATTTCATCAGCCAAAGCGCTGTTTTCGTAGCCTTCCGGGAGAGAGACACTTTCAACCAGGACAATCCCCTGCTCCTTCAGCTTGCGCATGTTCTTGTAGAGCTCAACCAACGCGGGCTGTGAGGGAGCCAGATGTTCCCGCATCGCAAGGAGCGACTGAACCGCAAACTCGGGTATAAGAATTGGCTTGAAAACTTCCTCAACATAATCAAGGATCTCCAAATGATGCGCTAACAGCAACGCCGTGATATCCATCACCAATCGCCGCTTCGGAGGTGGCTCCGGAAAACCTTCGGTTAATCCTCGGCCCCCGTATCTCGCCAGGAGCATTGGCTGCGAAGCAGGTGTTCCGCCTTCTGAATTTGTACATAGCATGTCATGATAGAGTTCGGCCAATGTCCGACCGGCGCGCCCTACAATTATATGAATCGGTAGCCGGGCAGATTCATACAGTTTTCCAAGCTTCTCCAAGTGATCTCGACGCTCGATTAGAAAGTCCCGCATATCGGCGAAAGAGAAGGTTTCAATCCCACATCTGCCTTCCTTTGCCAGCATGATGATCCTGGCCTCTAGTGGATGCACCTCAGAATCCAATCCCAGCGAAAACGCAAGTGCCAGGGCCGACCCAACCTGATCATCGGAGAGCCCCAGCTCAACAGATTTTCTCCACAACTCCCTCCCTAAATCAGGGTAATCCAAGGCTAAGCCTTTTGCGAAAAAGAGCGCAGCTTCTCCTGTCAATGAGGACTGTTTCATGACCCGTTTGGCTACTGATTCAAGGCCAGCCAGATCGCCCTTTCTCAGATATAGTGCTCCCAGGTCCATCATGTTCCGAAGATTCGGCTCCAGGTTAGTCAGAGTTTCGGCCTCTAACACAGCCTCAGATAGAACTCCCAGTGAAATGAGGCATTGAATTCGCAAACGCCTTAGATGAGGAGGAAGCTGCATCTGCGGGAAGATATCTCGATTCTCTTCCAAGATCCGTCGGCATTTTGTAAAATCACCGACATTATAGGTTGCCAATGCTGCAAGGCCGATTCCTTTGGGTGTTGGAATCGACTTAACAAGATCCTCTGCATGTCCTGCAATAAAGGCCCAATCTTGACACTGGGCTTTAGCGCCGCAAAGATGATAGAGCGTCTCGGGTTCTCCGGTTTTTGCATAGCACTTCTCGAGATGCTCGGCAAATGGTTTCCAATCGCCCGTCTTTTGCGCCTGTGCCTGGAAGAGAAGTGTCAGTGGGTGACGAACGTCATCTTCCGAGCCCAGTTCCAGGATCCGGTCATGAGCGGTCTGAAAATCTTCCGATTTGGCCAGGAGCTGACCATACCAATGCAGCCAAATGCCTTCCTGTTGTTTCTGTGCGAAGAATTCGCGTTGCTGTTCCAGGGAATGTGCGGCCTTGCGCGCATCTCCTGAGGCAAAGTAAGCCAGCGCCAAAGCAACATAATGGTCTGTATCTCCTTCTTGCGAGTAAACAAGATTCTCCAAGGCCTTGATACTTTGCGTTAGATCCACATCATAGTCATTGGCTATCGCCCAAGTGAGGGCCTGATAGTGTGTTGGGCTATCCTTTAGAATCCTGTTGCTGTAGCGAACAGCCTCCTCCTGGCGTTGGGGGTCGATGGCGAGACAAGCCAGGCGCCAAGCTTGGTACCGCTGCCTCTTGGGAGACTTCTTCCCGGTTAGCTTGATCAGCTTTTGAAATCTGTTTTCCGCAGACCGGAGCTCAGTCAAGCTGATTTTCTCCGATTTGACAAGAAAGTCTTGCACCGGTATTGGCCATGGGACAAGCCCCTTCGGCACCGCCGATGGCACCAGTGTGCGGAAATAGGAGATGGCTGACGATATGAATAGCAGATTCTCCCATTTTGGCTCTTTCTCCAGTGCCTTTTGAATTTCGAGATGTGCTTTGTCTAGATCCCCGGTAGCCCGGTAAGACAATGCCAAGATACGATGTGTCTCTGCGTTGGGTGTTAGACCCGCCCCCTCCAAGGACAGCAGCCGTCTCGCTTCGTCAACCTTGCCTTGCTCGTGTAGAATCGCTGCCCGAAGGTTAATACTGTCAACATCGCTATGTCCTTCGAGAAGTGCGAGGGCTTTCTCGGCTCCATCCTCATGGTAGACCAGGACCGCTTCCAGAGGAGTACATGGAAGGCGTGAGTCCAGGCGCTTTGCTTGCTCAAGAACGTCTCTCGCTTCTCTAACCTTACCACCTTCCTCCAAGAGCAGCTCGGCTTCAAGACGCATCACGCGCGCCTTCGTACGATCTCGTAACGCGCTCCACGCTTCAGTATCGGCTTTGACTTTGTTTATCCAGTCGTCAGCCTTGCGTCCTCTTCCTTCAAGCCATTTCTCTCGGCGATGCGCCAACTCTTTTTCAGTTGTGTCAGAAACATGCTCTGCCAATTCATTGTATTTGGACGTGATATGTCTTTCGGTTGCACTTGACACACCACCCAAGTTCAGAGGCGCGTAAAGTAATCCCGCCTGCCTAACGGCAGCCTCAGCTGCTTCTTTCCAGGATAGAAGAAGTCCGACTGAATAATCCTCTGGCCTGTCGTGGTCAACCAACCGGGCGCAGCGCGTACACAGCCAGATACCATTAGAAGGACTTTTCCTCTCCGCAGGCGTGAGGGAGCGGTCATAGCGAGGACCACCTTCTCTAGCGCCGGTAATATGGGCGGCATCACCGAGAAGGACGAGCTTATCTGGATCCCGACTAGGAATTACAGCAAGTGCCCTGCAGTCCGGATTTGAACAGTGGTTTCCGGCTCGTTGAGCAAGAATCCGCTTGGTTTTTTGTGTGAAGTTATCGCGCTTTCCCATGGTTGCTTCCTTCCAGCACGAGGATGGCTCATAGATTCTAGAGGACGGGAAGACCAAAGTTGTCTCGATGTAACCCGGTAATTAATATACAATATAAGTGGCAATTGCCAAACCAGTGTTGTGTCTTAAAGCCATTGTTCGGATCTACACGATAAACAGGATCGAATTAATCCCCAAAAATCGGCCTATCTGGTCATTCTATCGAAAACAGCCATGCTGTCTCTTTCTTGGGTACCACACCAGGAATACGCTAGTATTCTTGGGTGGGCTCCTGCTCAAGGAGGCGACAGGCGGCAACGGGCGACCCAAGGCATTGTTCCGATCGCTGCGTATCTTACAAGCCGGAGGACGTAACTGTTTAGTACCGTTTCTTTTGGGGTCCGTGAGGAGAAATCCTCCTTAAAGGGTGGGTACAGTCCAACCCGTTGCACCCGACCTGCCCGCCGTTTGACAATTCCCTCGGCCCGGTGCTAACTTTTGTCTTCCAGGTAGGTTTGGCAGGCGTTTGCTGAGATCATCGTCTGAGGTCCTGGCGCGGGGGCCGGAGGGGGAACCGTGATGGGGATTCTTCAGCCTATTGATTGGGCCATTATCATCGGCTACATCCTGTTGTCCGTCGGCATCGGGCTTTTTCTTTCCCGCCGGGGGCAACGCTCCACCGAAGAATACTTCAAATCGGGCGGGGGAACCCCCTGGTGGCTGCTGGGCACCTCGATGGTGGCGACCACCTTTGCCGCCGATACCCCCCTGGCCTTGGCCGGTTTCGTCGTCACGACCGGCATCTCGCAGAACTGGTTCTGGTGGTGCCAGGTGCCGATCGTCATGGCCGGCGTGTTCTTCTTCGCCCGGCTCTGGAAGCGGGCCAATCCTCTGACCGACATGGAATTTGTTTACGTCCGCTACTCGGGCAAGTCGGCCAGCGTCCTGCGCGGCTTCAAGGCCTTCTGGTTGGCGCTGCCCATCGCCTGCATCATCCTCGGCTGGGTCAACAAGGCGATGACGACGATCATCGTTCTCTGCATTCCCAATTTTCCCCGCATCCCCATCGTGGATGGCCTGATGCTTTGGATATTTATGGTCACCCCTCTTTCCCAAGGCATCGATCCCGACGTCAAGATGGCCTATCGCCGGGGAGAGATTCGCCCGCTTGAGATTGCGCAGACGTACCATCTCATGAAGTACGAGAACTACCAACTGTTTCAGGAGATTCAGCACGGCGTCTACGACGAGCGACCCGATCGGGCCTTCGAGCGATTGAACCTTCCCGAGGCCGTCCAGCCGGGCAGCCTGGAGAACATCGAGGGAGTGCCCGAGGCGCTCTATCTCGGTTCGGAGGACTCACTGGAGAGCGCTCCCGCGGTTGCCGCCGCCACGAGCGCCGGGATGCTTCGCCCGGTTCAGCTCAGCGACGGCACCTACATCGAGTATGACGCCCTGCTGCGAGGCGACCCGCGCGCGCTTTCGGCGGGCAAGCGGGTCTTGGAAACCGCCCGGCTGGAAGCCCGGCCCCGGGCGGCACCCTTGGCCGATATGGGCGCGCTGGAATTCTTCCGGAATATCTATGACATCTCGGCGGGCGTCTTGACCTACAAGGTGCTCTTCATTCTGTTTCTGATCACGGTCGCCTACACCGCCATCTCCGGGCTGTGGGGCGTGCTGGTGACCGACTTTGTGCAGTTCTGGATCGCTATGGCGGGCTGCATCTATCTCGCCTTTGTCGCGGTCGGCGCTTGCGGCGGCATGGAAGAGCTGTTGACCCGGATGAGCGGCATCTATTCCCTGGCGAAAGCCCGGGCGATGGTCAGCATCATACCAACGACGCAGGCGGCCGGTGTGGGCCTGATGCCGATCAACGAATTTATGATTTACATCCTGTTCGTCTGGTGGTGCGTGGGCGTCACGACCGACGGCGGCTCGATGTTCGCCCAGCGGATGCTCTCGGCCAAGGACGAACGCAACGCGGCGCTGGGGTATCTGTGGTACGGGGTGGCTCACTTCGCCCTGCGGATGTGGCCTTGGCTGGCGGTGGGATTCGCCGCGGCGGTGCTGTTCCCTTATGTCCCCTTCCCGAGTGGCGAGTTGCCGGGCAAGGCGATTGCCGAGAGCGGCTACGTCCGCGTGATGCTCGAGCTGCTCGGCCCCGGGGTGCTGGGCCTGTTGCTGGCAGCCTTCCTCGCGGCCTATATGTCCACGATTTCAACGCAGGTGAACCTGTCTGCTTCTTATCTGATGAATGACCTCTATCGCCCCTTCATCGCCCCGAAGCTGTCCCGCAAATACCATTATGCCTTGACCGAGCGCCATTTCGTGCGGGTGGGAATCCTGATGACGCTGGTGGTGGCCATCGTGGGACTGGTGGTGTCGCTGATGATTGACTCGATCGCGGGGGCCTGGTTTCTGCTGGCGGCGTTCAACTCGGGCATCGGCGTCATTATGCTGCTGCGCTGGTACTGGTGGCGCATCAACGCCTGGACCGAGATGGCCTGCATCGTCAGCCTGTTCTTTATCGCGGGGGTGTTCTGGTGGATGGCGCAGAAGTTCCCCGGCTTTCCCGGCATGCCCTTTCCCTACAATCTGCTGATTGCGGCTCCGTTCTCGGTCGGGATCGCCCTGCTGGTGACGCTGTTCACCGCGCCGACCGACCGGGAGAAACTTAAGGCCTTCTGCCGCAAGGTGCAGCCGGGCGGCCCGGGCTGGCGGGACATCGAGGCGGAAATCCGCAGGGAAGACCCGAGCTTTGTGCAGAAATCACCCCTGTGCTGGGACAATGTTCGCAACTGGCTGTTGGCGGCCGCCGCAGTGTACTGCTTTCTGTTCGGCATCGGCAAAACGATCATCGGCGACACGCTCTATCCCATCGTTACCTTTGGCAACGCGCTCCTCGGTATGGCGGCGGCCGGGACGATTCTAGCGTGGCTGGTCAGCCGGGCGCTGGGCGGGCTGCGCTTCACCCGGTTCATCGCCCTGGACGCTCTGTTGGTCGTCGTGATGATGGCTTTGCAGGCGGTCTATGGAAGGCAGCCGGGGGAGTTGTGGTTGAACTACTTGTTCTTGAACCGCTCGATCGGGATTTTGCTTTTGATTCTCGGCTCGGTCTTCGGCTTCCTGGTGGCGCAGAGCTTCTCGAGCCGGCGCTGGGCGGAGTAGGCCCCACCGACGTTCGGTGGCGGAGTTAAGAGACTGCCAGCTGGTCTTCAAGCAAAGGCTTTCTTCTGCGGGAGTGAGTCATGCAGAGAGTGAAGAGAATGCTTTATGGCTTGTTCCTTGTTTTTCTCCTGGCTGCCGGGCTTTCAGGTTGCGCTACGATGCGAGGCTTAGGCGAAGACATCGAAAGCGCCGGGCGCGCCCTCCAGGATGCGGCCGAGTAAGAGCCGAAGCGACGTCTTCGATGACAAAGTCGGGGACTTCTCCCCGCAACCTTCTCTTCATTCCATCGCAAAGATGCTGAAGTTCTTCAGCTCCTCAGACCGGGGGCGTAGAAACTTCATCCCCAAGGTTCTCTCTTTCGTTCGTTCCAGGTACTCGGCCAGCGGTTCCTCGCGCACCTTCGGCGGCGTGGAGTGCAGGAAATAGGTTTCGCCGTTGGGGCCTTTCGAGATGAGCCCGGTGTGGCCGGCGTATTGGGAGCGCTGGCTGCCCCGGATGACGTTGACAAAGTCGCCATCGTCCAACTTGTCCATGTTTTTCAGAATGACTTCCCGAGGCACATAGCAGTCCGAGACTTCTTCTTTGGGAATATCCTGGCCGATGCCGTGCTTGCTGAAGAACTTGGCCCGGTCCACGACCTGGTGCAGCGGCGCAGTCTCCTCGCCCCCTACCGCCCGGGTGATGTCCTCCATCAGCCAGCGGTTGTTGCGATCCCAATCGGCGATGGTGTAGTGGTTGCGGGTCAGCATGCCGATTTCGCCGTCCTTGTAGCGAATCCGCTGGAGCGTCCGGAAGAACTCCCGCCAGTTGCGGGACAAGGCCATCGCGTAGGTGTGCTCGGAGAAAACGACACAATCGCTCTTGCGCAGTTCATACAGCGGCTGAGGGTCGTAGAGTTCGTAGGGAAACTCGCCCAGGAGATAGATCTCATAGGGCTGGCCCAGGTTCTTGCGGCCGATGTGAACGATGCGCTTCTGAAGATTAGGTTCCTTCTCGTACAAATAGGCGAGGTAGCGGTCGACCTGCTGGGGCGTCATCCGGTAGAGGGGCTTGTACTTCAAATGGCCCAGATGGTCTTCCTGGATACCCAGCTTGCCCGCGATGCGGACATCCTCCTCATCCAAGGGGACCCGAGCCATCCGGATGCATCCGGCAAGACAGCCCGCTGCGGCAAGCACCCCGGCCCACATGAGAATCCGCTTCATTCTCTTCCTCCCGACGTCGTGAGTTTCAACCTTTGCTCGCCGCGCATTATAGCCTGAATCGGGGGCAAAAGAGAACCCCTTTTCCCCGGCACTGCGAGAGCCCCCCAGCCGACAACTTTCACGCAACGGCCTAAGAACGCTGAGGTTGAATCTCGACATTGCGCCTGAACAGCCGGGCGTGAGATCCCCGGCCGGTCGGGCGGGCGCGGATTTTGGCCGCCCGGTCGTTTCTTGGGACAGCGCCGGAACGTTATGACAGAGAAGCACCCCTTGGGACGAGGCACCGGAACAGCAATTGATAAGAGACGTTGAATTTGCTATGGTTGGGGCCCAATTGGTCCGCCCCCGGGCGGGAGAGGCTGCCGCAAGGAAGTTGTGAAGTGCATGTTTGCCCAAAAAGCCATTGCCCGCATTGATCTCTTTCAGCGCCTCGTTCTGATGTTCATCGTGGGGGTTGTCCCGTTGGTGGTCGACCCCTATACCCCCGCCTCGTTTGTAGATACCAAGTTCCTCATGATTCAGCTGTTAGTGCTCTTTCTGCTGACGGCCGGCGCCGCCAAGCTGGTCCTCGGGGGAGGCAGTCCCAAGGTGGCCTGGTCTTCGGTGCTGCTAGTCGCCCTGGCGGCCGTTTACGTGGCGCACTGCTGGACCGACCCGATCCCGGCCTTCGCCCGGGTGCGGGCCTTGAAATTCGGTCTGATGCTGCTGTTGCCTCTGTTCTTGGTCTCCGCCTTTACCCGGCGGCGGCAGATTGCCGCTGTCGAGCATTTCCTGCTGCTGATGACGCTGCCGATGCTGGTCTATGCCGTCGCGCAATACCTGGGCTATGAGTTGTGGGAGTACGAGTTTGAACTGGAGAAATCGCGGGTCCAGGGAACCTTGGGCAACAGCCATTTTATGGGGGGCTATCTGGCGATTCTGGTTTTCATCATTCTGCATCGTATCCGGCAGTCGCGCTCGGCGGTGATCCAGACGCTTTATCTGTTTTTATTTCCGATCATCCTGTTTTTGTTGATCGTGTCCCGCTCGCGGGGGGCGATGCTGTGCGTGGCGGCCGCCGCGTTCGGTTTCGTGGGGGTGCGGGCGCTGATCGGCTGGCGCCAGGGGCGCACCCGCCTGTGGAAGTGGATTCTGGTCGGCTGGGTAGCCATCGTCGTACTTGCGCCCGCGGCCTTCTGGTGGAGCGGCCGCCGTCCGCCGAGCAACCCTCTGCGCCGCATCGAGCTGAAGCTGCACCGGGACCGCAGCATTAACAACCGCCTCGTTCTGGCGGTCGTGTCTTTGAAGATGTGGGGCAAGCAGCCTTGGTGGGGCGTTGGGCTGGACCGTTATCCGGTGGAGTTCAGCCCCACCCTGTTCGAACTGGCCAGCACGCCGGACTTTCACATTATCCGTGAGATGGCCCGGCTGATGGAATCCACCCAGGCGAATGAAGCCCATAACGACTTTTTGCAATGCCTGGCCGAGACCGGGCTGGTCGGGTACAGCCTGCTTGTGGGGATCTGCTGCCTGTTCCTCTTCGGCCTGGGCAAGCTGTTGCGTCAAAGGCGGCATACCTTGAGCCGGGCCGATTGGATACAGGTCACCTGCCTGCTGCCGGCGCTGCTGACCGTGTTCGCCCAAATGATTTACAGCTTCCCGCTCCACTTGCCCTCGAACGGCGTGCTGGTGTTTCTGGTCTTCGGCTGGTCGGCCGTTCTGTTCCGGCGATACGGGATACTCGAGTTTCCTCGGCCGCGCTGGTGCTCTCTGAGACCGACGCGTTACCTGGTCGCGCTGGGGATGGTCCTGCTCACGATATGGGGCGGGTACACCGTTCTGCGCCAATACCTCGGCCTGACCCTGATGCGCGCCGGGGTCATCGCCGAAGAGATGTTCGGCAACCTGGCCCACGCCGAGCGGTGGCTGGAGCGGGCCGGCTACCTTTACCCTGAAAACGGAGAAATCGACTTCTACCAGGCCCGGATCTACGCCCAAACCGAGCAGAACCGCAACAAGGCGCTGGCCAAGCTGGACGAGGCCTCCCTGACCTATGCCAACAGCTCCATCCCCATTGTGCGCAGCCAGATCCTGCTGGATATGTTCCGCTACAGCGAGGCGCTCAAGCCCTTGGAACAACTGTCCCTGGTCACCCAGCGCCTGAGCAATCTGCATCTGGCTCGTGGAATGGCGTTCTACTACAACCGGGAATTCGATAAGGCCATCCGCGAATATGAACAAGAGCTGGAGATCAATCCCAAAAGTTCCCAAGCCCTGTTGTACCTGGCTCAGAGCCATTTCGAGCTGGGCAACTACTATCAGGCTGAACAATGGTTCTCGCAC
>Ga0209164_1003026_pt1 | contig 16623 bp, 13 predicted proteins | sample MTBNYHSulfiMetaG_FD_187458 | JGI IMG/M metagenome (GOLD analysis project Ga0209164, IMG submission 187458) | Enrichment culture microbial communities from rom New York Harbor, USA that are MTBE-degrading - MTBE-NYH (New York Harbor Sulfidogenic)... | ecosystem: Environmental > Aquatic > Marine >...
GTCGATGAGCTCCCTCAGCACCCACGTGCTGTCACCCGTCCTGTCACTGTGGTCGGCCAGTATTACAGGTGTCTTGCCTTCCCTGGCTAGTCGAATGGCCTCGGCCACGCCATCCCTAGTCTTAGGCAGCTTCTTACCGGCGAAGGGCTCCCTAAGGCTCCACATATAGTCGCTCATGTCCTGGGCTATACTCTCAGCTAGCTCCCTGTCTTCGTCAGTCGTAACGATGACCGTGGCCCCTACATCTGGGACATCCGCGTAGGCGAACCCGAAGGCCACGCTCACGTTGATGCAGTTAGGCTCCTCCCTCTCCCACATGCGAGCCCTCTCCATGATCTCCCTGGCAGGGTTCTCCTCTGTGCCCTGGTAGACGCTAGGCGTTATGATCCCCGGCTTCCTGATGACCATAACGGGCCTCATGGCTCCTTTAATGGTCCTGATCATGCACCTGGCAGCCTCGTACCCCACCTCCTCGCTGTCCACGTGGGGGTAGGTCTTAAGTATGAATATGGCGTCCGACGCCTCTACGAGCTCGTGATCCTCGTTAGCGTGTAGGTCTAAGGTTACCATGATGGGCACCTTCCCCACAACGGCGCGGACGCGCCTAACGATCTCGGCCTCGGGCTTCATATGACCGGAGGCAGCCATGGCGCCGTGGAGGGCCAGGAGCACCCCGTCCAGCTTGCCGGCCCTCCTCAGGCCGTCGGCTATCCCCCTGCTGTACTTGTCGAAACACTCTTCCGTCAGCCAGCTGCCGCTGGAGCCTCCCCTGCTCCTCGAGGCCGAGAGGATGCCCACGAGCTCCACGCCCGTGCTCTCCTCCGCCCCCTTAATGAACCCGTTGATGTAGCTAGGTATCCCCCGGGCTGAGTCCAGGACATCCTTCCCATGTAGGACGCCCCCCGCCTCAAAGTCCTCGACTGTGGTAGGTTTGGGGCAGAATGTGCAGGTCTCGTGGCTGAAAGAAGCTACTGCTATCCTCAATTGGTACACCGGTAAGAACATGGGAGCCCGCGGGGATAAATTATACTGGGACGGCCTCCAGGAACCCCACGCCGACCCCCGTGACCCTCACTCGCACTGTCTCACCCAACCCGACGCCGGTCTCCAAGGCCACAGTCTTATACGCGTAGTTGCGGCCCACCTTACTCGATCCCTTACCCCGCTCCGTCAAGAGCACCGTCCCCTCCCAGCCGAGCCACCTGCGGCCTACATCGACGGCCAGCTCCCTCCACAGGGCCGTGAGAACCCTGGAGCGCTCCTTGGTCTCCCTGCCATGTAGTCTACCAGGTAGGCCGGCGGCCTCGGTCCCCGGCCTCTCCCAGAAGCGTGATATGTTAAGCACGTCGGGGCGGAGCCACCGGATCAGCTCCAGGGAGTCCTGGAACTGTTCCCAGGTTTCTCCAGGGAACCCGCATATGATGTCGGTGGATACGCCGATCTCAGGGTAGGCCTTGCGGAACACGCTCACGACGGCCTTAAACTCCTCCACCGTGTACCTCCGCCTCATGGCCCGTAGCACCTCGTCGTTGCCGGATTGAACGGGCACATGCAAGAACTTGTAGACCTTGTCGCTGGCGTAGGCGGCCACCAGGTCGTCCAACAGGGGCGCCGCCTGGTTTGGGGTCATCATGCCTACCCTTACCTTAAAGTCCCCCGGCACCTCTGTGATCTTGTTCAGCATCTGGGGCAGCCTCACATCGCCGTCCTGGTAGGCGGCGGTGTCCTCAGCTGTGACCCACACCTCCCTGCACCCATCTTCAACCGCGGTCTTCACGTCATTCACTATGCTCTCCGCCGAGTATGAGTGCAGGCGCCCCCTAGCGTACTTAACTATACAGTAGCTGCAATTACCCAAGCACCCTGTGCATATGGGGGCGATGTGGACGAGCCTGTTCGCCCTGACTCGGGGGAGACATGTCCTATCCGAGGGAGCCCCGTCTATGTAAACCACCCTCTCGCCCCTCAAGGTCCTATTTACAGCCTCCACGAGCCTGTCTAGGTCGTTGGGCCCCACCATGCTAGCCTGAGGCGCAACGGTTTTCACGTGGCCCTCCATGGCTTTGGGCATGCATCCGGCCACTAGGAGGGGCTTACCTGTGGCGGCCATCTGAGTCAAATGTTTGGTGATCTTCTGCTCCGTGGGCGTCTTCACTATGCAGGAAAATACTACGTTGATATCTGATTGACGCTGTGAACCCATTATAGTGTAGCCGCTGTTAGCCAGCATCCCCTTGGCCATCTCCGCATCCGCTGTGTTGGCGCTGCAGCCGTAGGCTTTCACGTAGACACTGGGCATGGGTTTTCCCCCGTTAGATTGTTTTGGAGAGTTTTAAACGGTGCGTATTTAGGGTGCTTTTAAATAAAACTGGGCTACAAGTGCGTTAGGTTGCCGGGATATCATTGATTTTTTTAAATTCAAGGCAGCTCGGCGACCTAGTTTTGTTTACCTTTTTCAGTCATTTTGGTGCGTTATCTGGTATGGTTTTAACAATTTTAATTATATTTAGTTGGAGATTTATGGGGGTTACTTCACGAAGTTACTCTCATGAGATTAGAGTAATGTAATTTAGGCTTAAACAATGAAAACAACTTTACCTCTTTCTGTTAACAGAGATTGTAATGCCATTACTAGATGTTATTAGAAATATCGCATATTCCAATATCAACGCCGATTCGCACACCCATATGAGACAAAGCGGGTGCGTGTATGATGAAACGTCGAATTGGCGGAATGGGGGAGTAATTGGAGACATGGTTCTGATGGAGAGGGCCATCAACTGGACCCTTGAGGAATTGGACATCGAGGGGCCGCAGCGCTCTCACATCGTCTTAGGCGATGACGGTCGCAGCGCGCTCACGGTTATAGGTGTGAAGCCCTCGCAGTTCGTTGGAGGCTTTGACTTGGAGAAGGTGCCGCTTTACAACATGGAGCCTTTCGCGGGCCCTGAGACGCACTACGACTTGGGTGTCAGCCTCTACGACATGGAGTCTGGCTGGAAGAGTTAGGCCTCTTTCTTCCCTTTTTTCTTAATATTTTGCTGATTCTCTCAGCTAGTGTGATCCCTGAGCCATGGACGGTCGTCAGGCCTCCGCGTACTGATTTTACTATGTCCTCGGGGTCTTGGGACGGCGTCTCCACTACAGTGTAGGCGCGGCCGATGGTCTCCGGGATGTGGGAGTCGCTGCCCCCGGTCCGGGGTAGGCTCAACTGGTCGGCGAGGCTCTGGTTGAGGCCGCAGATGTAGTTGTATGGGATCTGGGCAGAGTTGGCGACCTCGATGGCGTCCAGCCGAGCATCTCTCGCACCGTTTATGGATACCCAGGTTCTGGGCAGCCCGTAGGGGTGGGCCAGCACTGCTGTGGCGCCCTGGCCGTGGATGATGTCCACGGTCTCGGCTATGGGTCGCCCTATGGGTATGGGCTCAGTGGGCTGGAGGGCGAGAATGTGGGCCCCTCGCGCCGTGACCTCTACGGCGGGTACAACGGCGAGGCCTTCGCTGTTTTTCAGGGCCTCGGGTATACCGGTGAGGGTGTCGTGGTCGGCGATGGCGTAGCCGTCGAGGCCTTCCTCCGTGAGCCTCCTGGTGATGTCCTGGAGGGTGTTGAAGCTGTCCGGTGAGTGCACTGTGTGCACGTGGAGGTCTAGCTTCAGCTTCATTGGTTTCACCCTTTCGCCGTCTGTATGCGGGTGGTCAGCTCCTCTGAGAAGGCCTCGGTCTCGGCTTCAGTCAGTTGCCTGAACAGGGGCTCTGGTCTCGGCAGGGGCTGCCCCGGGTTTAATGGTTTCAGGGCTTCATCAATCTTTGGTGATGGGGCTAGGTTGAAGGCTTGAAGCACCTTCTCGGCCTTGAAGGGTGTGAGGGGCTCCATGAGGACGGCCAGGGCCTTGGTTAGCCACAGGGAGTTGTGGACCGCGTCAGCGGCTGCCTCGGGGTCGGTTTTCCTGGTGCTCCAGGGCTGCTTTGCTTGGAGGTACCTGTTTCCGTGGCTTGCTAGGCCTGTGACTGCGTCGCTGATCTTCTTGAACTCGTACTCATCCAGGCCCTCCGTTATGGTGTTGATGGCTGCCTTTACCTGGTCCACATTACCCGGCTCGAGGCTGCCTTCTGGGATCTTCTTGTAGTTGCGGTGGGCGAAGAGGAGGCTCCGGTAGATGAAGTTGCCTATGTTGCCCACCAGGTCCTTGTTGAGTTTCTCGGCGTAGCTAGCCCAGTTGAAGTCCAGGTCCCGGGTGTGGCCCGTGTAGCTGGCTATGTAGTATCTGAGGGCGTCGGGGTCTAGTCCCCTAGCCAGGTAGTCTTGGTCTACCCAGACGACGTATCCGCGGCTCTTGCTGAAGACGTGGCCGCCCACCATGACCATGCCTGAGGCTGCTACTGCGTGGGGCGCGTTGTAGCCTGATCCTTTGAGCATGGCGGGCCAGAATAGGCAGTGGTGGTAGACTATGTCTCCTCCTATGAAGTGGATGATCTTGGCTGGGCCTTTCCAGTACTGTTGCCAGTCTCCTCCTGTTCTCTGGGCCCACTCCTCTGTGCTCTGGATGTAGCCTATGGGGGCGTCGAACCAGACGTATAGGACCAGGTTCTCATCGCCGGGGTACTTTATGCCCCAGTCTATGTTTCGGGTTATGTTCCAGTCCTTGAGGCCCTGTTCGAGCCACTGTTTGGCGTAGTTGTGGGCGTTCTCTGTGCCTTGAAGCGTGTCGAGGAAGCCTTGCAGGTATTCTTTGAAGGCTGTGAGTCTTAGGAAGTAGTGGCGGGTTTGTCTCTGCTCCGCCTTGGTTCCGCATATGCTGCACCTGGGCTCCTGTAGTTCTCCGGGCTCCAGGTATCTTCTGCAGCCCTGGTCGCACTCGTCTCCCCTAGCCTCTGCTCCGCAATAGGGGCAGGTGCCCACCATGTACCTGTCAGGCAGGAACCTGCTGCATGTGGGGCAGTAGGGCTGGGTTACCTCCTTGGGGTATATGTACCCGTTCTCGGCTAGTTTCTCGGCTATCTCTCTGGTTCTGCGGTGGTTTAGGGGGTGGTCCGTGTTTCCGTAGTTATCGAAGTGGATTCCCAGGCGGGGGAAGATGCCCTTGTAGTGTTGGTGGTACTTCTCGGCGACCTCTGCAGGGGTCAGGCCGAGTTCCTCGGCCTTGACGGTTATGGGTGTGCCGTGGGTGTCGCTTCCGCAGACGAAGAGGGTGTCCTGTCCTAGTTTGCGTAGGTATCTGACGAATACGTCGCCTGGGACATAGGTTCTTAGGTGTGCTATGTGCATGGGTCCGTTTGCGTAGGGTAGGCCGCATGTTACAAGAATTTTTGAGCCGGTTGGGTACTTGTTGGCTCTTTCTGGTTTGAGTCTTTACACCTCGTGTTGTTGTCTGTGTTGGAGTTACTTAAGGTTGATGGGTTTGTTCCAGGCTGATTGTGGTTTGTGTGTGCGCCCGTAGAAGGCGTTGTCGTCGTCGCCGTGGTTTTTGGTTTTGAGGTTTGATTTGGAGTTCAGAGACTTTTTAGGGGTTTTGGGGTGGCGGCTGCCGGGGGCGGTGTCCGCGGGGTGTTCCTTGTTCGGCGGCAGCTTCGCGGTCGCATGTTGGGGTGTGAGGTTTTTTCCGGGAGCTCCACCTGCGTACGTCTGGCAACCGTGGCCTCTCATCACTATCGCCGCGTGAGGGCCACACATGATGAAGCATGCGGCTCGATACACTGATACCTGGAACTCGATTAGCTCAGCGAACGCTTTCGAGGAGCAGCTGGATGAGACAAGCAGACGCAGCCAACTTGCTGATAAGTACTGTCTGGATGTTGGGAGAGAGCCTTCCTCACTACGACTTTCTTACATGATGTTCGATGCCAAGGCTCGAACACGCGGTGGGCTAATTAACTACTATGATTCGGAGGAGGTCTTCGTTGATATGGTGGAGAAATTCGTTGATGTGGGGATCACTGAGTTTGTACTATTCTATCCTTACCGTGAGGAACAGCTGCCCATGTTCGAGATGCGCAATTGTTAACTTTTTTGTAAAGCGTATTTCTAAATCACTTTTTCCGCGCTTTTTCTATGGAGCACTCAATCTTAAATACTGTGCACCAATCATGGTTAAGGTCATTTTTAATGACGCGCACCGGATTTGAATTAATGTTTCATGGAGACATAAAATTATAGTTAATAAATTTCAACTGCGTATAGGGTGTATTTGATGAAAATTGTATGTGAAAAAGTAATACGTGATATGCTAGCAGTTGAGAATCAATGAAAAATGTTTGGATAATGTTATATGATGTCTTCAAGCACATCAAGAATTATGAAAAATGTTAGTTATATCTCATAGCGAAGACGAGGAATTATGAAAAATGTTAGTCCAACCTCTTCAAGAACATTGGATATTCTGGAAAATGTTATTGATTTGTTAAGGAAGATATGCGAGAACATCTCATGAGCGCGACGTACAAAATTTTCAAACACGCACCCGATTTAGAAAAATGATTAATATTTTCGCGCACGCGCATTCTTTAAATATGTTATAAGGAGGTTTTGTAAACCATATTTTAAAAAATACATTATAATAGAGTGAACAATTTCAGATATGCTTGCGTGCACGTCATAAATAAAAATCGTTTTCATCGCATAATTTCTCAGAAAGCGTAAATTTACGTCTGCTTGATAGATAATTAGTAATATTGGTATAGTAATTAATTAGCCGAAACTGTTCACTTGTTTTTACTATATCTACCCAACCTTGATTATTATAGAATTTTGTGTTCAATTTTGTTTTAAATTGACGTAAAATCATATCAAACATTATTATAAAATCTAAAGGAGGATAAGGAATTCGTGGAATTTCAACTCGGGGGTTCAGATGGTAATTAGTAGATGGGAAAATAGTTTCATTCCCACCAAATTGTATATGGGATAATGGTTTGTTTTTTTTGTCTTTTCCAGTAGCTAAATCAAAATGAAAACGTCTAGATAATCTATCGGTATATAAATGATTACATTCGCCATACTCTGAATATGGAATCATAAGCATTGATGTGGAAGAATCAACTTGTTTTTTAAAAACAATTGAAGCTACGATGGAGTAAAATCCGAAATCTGAATTTGTTACATTTATAACCCCACTTAATAATAAATAGGCTTCATTTTCTTGAAAGCTTCTTTGATCGTTTTGAATATCAAGGTTCCAAGGTGGATTTATACTTAATAACCAATTATCATCGTTACCTTCACCCAATTGACTTGCTAGTCGACTAGCATAATTTCTAAGATGAGGAGTATTTAATTGGATTTGTCTATCTCGGGCAATAAAAAGAAAAGCATTCTTCAAATGTTGTTTGTATTCGCCATATTTATCTCGCTCCATTTTAATCCTCCTCGTAATCAAAAATTCGATGCTCATCAAAAAATAATAAATTCTCTGCAGAATCATCTATTTTACTGCAGTAAAAATGAACAGGTTTTCGTATTGTTTGATCTTTTACATAATGAGCAACGGTATCTGGATATTTCTCACCACAAACCTCGCAGTTGGGTATTTCATTTGCTGATAAATGAAAAATTTTTTCAGCATATGTGCGTGGATCTTCTTGTTCTTCCTTAGGTATTCTCTCATCCACTAATGAATAAAATATGCTTAGTAACTTATGTTTCCACCATAATTGTTCTCTAGCCTTGGAAAAAATATCACAATAACAAGCCGGATTAAATTCGGTTTTTGAAATAAATGTTTGTTGTGTCATACCTACTGCTGTTGCAGAATAAAGTGAATCATATAAAAACCCGGGGAATCTTAAGAGTGTGTTTTTAATCCATTTTGCATAAGATACGGCATTTCCTTCTGATTTTTCTGAGGCACCTAAACTAAGTCCATTCTTAAACATAGCAGGTAATGCAATATATATTTCATCTTTTGTTTCCTTATTTATTGAAAAAACACTCAATAACGCTTCGACATCTTCTCGTTTTAATGCGTTCAATTTTCGATAATCTATTGCATCAGAATAGAGTATGTTTGCTCCATTTCTCTGAATATCTTTGTAAAATAAAATTTCATCAGCAATACCATGAGTGACTTGAGAATAAAACCCAAAAACTCCTTCATCAACTTTCTCATTCGAAAAAATATAAATTGGTTGTTCAAGAAAGTTTAATCTAATATCTAAGGCTAAAGTAACTCCTCGTCCTTCAAATTTTTTCCCATCGTCTCTATTCGTTTGAAAAAGTCTATCATCTAAAAGGTATAAGTCAGCTTTAAAATCAGGTTTAAAATCAAGAGGATGTTTAAAATCTATTAACAGATTATTGTTCTGAGACATTGCAAATTTAGCATCAACTATGTGTCTCATATCATCGTCTATCCAACTGACTAATATTTGATCAGTCATGGAAGCTCGATCACAACACACGTTTTCCATGGAAGCTCTGGTTCAATGAAGCGTAACTGTTTATTATAACTTTCTAGGATATCTTTAACAATGCTTAATCCTAATCCCATTCCTGTTCCAACTGCATTAAGTTGACGTTGAGGGAGTATTTTTTCTAGCTTTTTGTATATTTTTCCTTCAGGATCAGAAACCAAAGGTTGAGTTATAATATTCCAATATTCAGATGGTATGCCCACACCATCATCATAAATATATAAACTAATTCCATTTTCTGTTTTCTTTGTCTCAAGTTTTATTTTTTTATTACTTGTTTCTTCAGCTAGGACTGCTTTAATTGCATTAGATATAACATTGATTAAAATGGAAAATAACTCTGCTTCAAGCATATCTCCTGTCTGATGAGAACGCATTATTCCATCTGCATCAATATTAATATTAAAATCGATAATTAATCCTTTAAATATATTATTTACTTTTTTATATGCATTTAAAATTGATAATTTTTTCTTCTTAATATCCCTTATATCCTTAGATAGCGTTCCAAACAATTCTATTTGGTTGTCAAATCTATCTCTAGTTTCTCTGAAGGAGTTAGCAATAAATAATAAATCACTACTAAATGTGGGATTCTTTTTAGCTAACATTTCGAGAGCATTTGAATGTGTATCTAAACTACTAATCACATTTTGTGCTTCATGAGTAAATACAAACATAAGGGCACCTGTAGAGGCAATTGTTCTCAAATTGTTTGTTTGCTTTTCTAAATGAGATATTGTATTCTTAATTACAGAAGAAGCTGCATCAGTCCTTTTTTTATATTCCACTCTTTCATCTTTTTCAAGAGTAACGGTATATGATTCTGATAATTTTTCTAAAATATTGACGGCGGATTCGGCTAATATTATATTCTCAGGTTCGTTAGCCATAATATTCATACGTCTTTTCTCAGAGTCATCTAGTAGTTCACGAAATTCTTCACTTGATTCTTTTACAATTTCTCTGTTTAATAATTCTTGAAAATAAGCATAATATATAGTCAACCATTCAAGAGAATCTTGTAAGCATTCCTTTAATTGCATAAAAGCTTCGTTTTCAATAAAACCCTCTCTATTAACTAGACTTATGAATTTTAATTTATCTTTATTAGTAAGAAATACGCTTCCCAACAAATTCTGATTTCTTGGGTGATATAATCTCGCCCGACTCGGATTAACACCTATCAAGTTATTTACTACCCTGCTAAAAATATCACTAATCGTCGTTAATCTTCTGGCTTGTATTTCATCAATATTTAACCAATCATTACCAGGGTCTCCATAAGGATAAACTCTAAAACCTTCAAGAAAAACCTTAACTCCTGAGTGATGTTCAAATATTTCGTCAATAATTCCACCCGTGAGCATATTTGGGTCCTTAAGATGTTCATATCTTCTCCAAATAACTGCGATATCAAATGACGTGTTAGCGATTTCTTCAAATGTTTTAGGAAGTTCGTATATCACAACTCCAATTTTATTTGCATCTAAAGAAAGTTTAACAATACCATTTTCATTCACCGTACCTTTCAGTCGCCCCCATCCGGCATTCATCGCTTGCTCTTTTAGTAAACCTTTACCCTGTTCAAATTCAGGAGCAATTAATTCAATTATAAACCCCGGATCTTCTTTGTACCCTTTTCTTTTAGTTGGAGAAACAACAGATAATTCTAGTATTCTTCTACGGAGAGTATTAAAATCTCTTTGAGTCCATTTTTCACTTAACCCTACTATTGTGAGTTTTGTTCCAAATTGACCTTCTTTAGTAACCTTCGTAAAATATTTGTTAGGAATTTGATCCAAAGTAGTACCGGGAACATAGTCGCCCCAAATAAAAGTGACAATGGTTGTTTCGAATAGTCCATTTTCAAGTTGACTTGTGGACTCTACTAGTAGTTTAGAGCCTAATTTTCTACATGCAAATCGACCAATACCCTTATTTCCAGTTTTTTTTCTTCCATATATAGGAGTAATAGGCTCTCTAAGTTTATTATCGGTAGCAATTTTCATCCAAAAGTCATTGATTTGTTGAAACGACATCCCAAGACCTGTATCCTTGACTATAATGTGTCCTTTAGACGCAAATTTATCAGAGCGAGAATTCCTTATAGTAATTGTAACAGACTTTGCATCTGCATCATATGAGTTTTTAATTAATTCAGCTAACGCAATATAATTTTTTGTGACCAATCTTTCTCCTAATTCGCCCAGTAAAAGGCTATCTACGCTGAAGATTAGCCCTCTTTCGCTCACTTAATCACCACATTAACAGATATGAATCGTCATATATGTTCTTTTAAAAATTTAATTATGAGATGAGTACTTTTAGAGACTAACCATACAGATACTACAAATGAGGCTTCAAATCTGTCGTTTAAAGAAATCAATAAACTTAGAGGCGGATACTATACCTCAAAAATAATATCAGATTTTATTGCTGATTGGGGCGTATCTACTGAAACTGAGAGGATATTAGAGCCTAGTTGTGGAGACGGTGTGTTTGTTGAAAGCTTAGTTAATAAGCTAAAATCCCTTAATATTGAAAAAGAATGTATAGAAAGAAAAATAATCGCAATAGAAATATTAAATGAAGAAGCAAAGAAGGCAAAGAATAGGATTGATAAATATGATATTGATCCTAATAAAATAGTTCAAGAAAGCGATTTTTTAGAATATAGTATATATTTGATTAAAAATAAAATAAAATTTGATTTAGTAGTTGGAAATCCTCCTTTTATTAGATATCAAGATTTTAAAAATCAAAATAAAAAAAGAATTTATAAATTGATAGAAGAGGAAATTAATATTAATCTAAGTGGCTTGACTAATAGCTTCATTCCTTTTTTATTACTTTCAACTATCCTGCTATCAGAAAATGGTAAACTGGGTATGGTAATTCCAATTCAACTATTTCAGGTTAATTATGCAAAAGAAACACGAAAATATTTATCTAAGACTTTTCCAAAACTCACAATAATTACATTTAATAAATTATTATTTACAAAAGCCCAGCAAGAAGTAGTAATTTTATTGGGAGATAAAAGACCAAAAAATAATGAAGGAATAATAATAATAGAATTAGAAAATGAAAAAGAACTATATAATAAAATATACCCAATTGATGTATTATATAATACTAATTTACGTGATAGAATAAAAATAGATCATAGTGATGATAAATGGACTAAATATTTTTTAAATAATAATGATATAGAAATAATAAATAAAATAAATAAAGATAATAAAATAAAAAAACTTGGAAATTATTTAGAAGTAAATATAGGAGCAGTAACTGGTAAAAATTCCTATTTTATAATAAATAAAAAAGATTTAAAAAAATATGATATAAATAAAAATGATGTTAAAAAAATAATTTGTAGGTCAGCTGAGCTAGAAGGTTTATTATTTACTAAAAATGATTGGGTTCGAATAGAGGATAATAACAAAAAATGTTTATTGTTTAATCCAAAGCAACCGAAATATGAAAGAATGGGTGCTGGAGCACGTAATTATATAGATTTTGGATTAAAAAAAGGAGTAAAAAATGGATACAAGGTAAAAATTAGAGAGCCAAATTGGTGGATCGTACCTTCTTTAAAATATTCCAATGGATTTATGATTAGACAAGTATACAAATATCCAAAGATAGTTGTTAACAAAACGAAAGCTACATGTACTGATACGATCCATAGAGTAAATTTCAAATCAAAATTTGAAAAAGAACAAATAGCTATTTCGTTCTTGAATTCTTTAACTTTTGCGTTCAGTGAAATTATTGGTAGAAATTATGGAGGAGGAATATTATCCCTTGAACCTAATGAAGCTGAGACTATACCACTTCCATATAGTTCAAAAGTAAAGTATAATGTATCAGAAATAGATAGCCTTCTAAGAGAGGGAAGAATTGAAGACATTTTAGATATGAATGATTCTCAGTTACTCCAAGAGGAATACCAAATAAATGCGGATGAATGTGAAAAGCTAAGAGGAATTTGGATTAAATTAAGAAACAGAAGAATTAACTTAAATCGATAAACGTATAAATTAATAATCATTTTATATTTATGGCTACTTAATCATTCCAATTAATAATAAGACCTCTTTTTTCATAGTTATAGTACGTTTTTACTCCTCTTCTTAACTTGCAATTATCTAAAGTGGTTAACAAGTCTAAACCTCTATATTCCATATCTGCTATCTGAAGCACATATCCAAAAAAACATTAGCTGCGCGAGCACAATTAAATTTTAATCATTTTTCTTGCATAATTTTCTGCTTTTTGCTCTTCGCGCGCGCGTAGGTAAAAAGAGAGAATAATTTGATGAGAGGATATTTAATTGAAACAGGTTAGCTTAAAAGAGTTTACAGAGTACAGGGATTTTGTTAAGTTTTTGGATAAGGAAAGGTTAAAGTTGGTAGCTGTAGCATCGCGGAGACAAAAAACCCGGAAAATGTAAACCCAAATGGATTGCATTTAGCTAAGTGGCTATTTTTAGGTGTTTTATGGATCACTTTATTTCACGGATTAATCAATCTAAACCCACATTGTGCGCGAAGCCCATGAAAAACTTAACACGTTTACCGATGTTGGATCACTTTTTTGAAAAAACCCGTTTGTTAATAAATTGTTAACCGTATTATTAACAAAAGACGGGCTTTTACCGTGTTTCGTCCCCTTCGAGAAGATTGCGAGAGAGATCATCCCAGAACTGAAAAATACGATAAATGATCCAAGTTTTCAGTTTTATTATTTTCAGCCTAGAGAGGCCTTCCGGCCATAACTGCTTGCCATGCTTGTGCCGTTTTCTCGGTGGGAAGCCAAGCGGCGGGGCCTTCCTTGGCTTTCTCCTCGTTATAAGGAGCGTAAGTAAGAGTATCAAGATCTCCCAGGTATCCGTTCTCTAGGCTTAGTGGTCGAAGGGCTCCTCCGTGCTCCTTGGGGAGGCGAAGAGAGATAACCTCGTCGAAGTAGACCTCAGACATCTCGAGGGACCTAGCTACCTCATGAACTGCGTTTGGCTCCACGGTGAGGGCCCAAAGAGCGTTGGCTCTTCGATTCATGGAGAAGATGCCGTTTATAATACCATTGCGGAAAGGAGAATCCTTCTCTCCAATGAAGAAGATGCCTGGGACGTCGCGTGTAGCCTGGGGGGCGAGGGCGGTGTAGTAGATGCCGCCCTTGTTGAGAACGAAAGTGATAGTGCGTTCTGGTTTCCAGCAGGCGAACTCGTAGTTGAACTGGCCTCCTGCGGATATCCCCCAGAACGCTAGGGGGGCGTCCGCCAGCTCGGAGTGGCCCGACTTCCCGGCGAGGTCAGTGAGGGCGTCTAGAAGAGCCTGGCCGCTTCCCTCGACGACATTACAGTACTCCTCGATGAATATGTTCTCATGAGGTTTGTCGGTGAGGTTGCAGCCTAGGAGGGCGAGGTTGTGGCGTAGGGCGATGTCCTGCCAGTAGGATGCGCGCATGTTCGTGTTGCGGCGTTCGGTGAATTCCTTCCAGGATGATTGCTTTACCCAGGGCCGCGAGTCGAGGTTGGATCCATGAACAGCCACAAGGACCCCTCTAAGGGTAACTGATTTATCTGGAAGCCAGAGACGGAACTCTGCCTTATCATAATTCTCACCGGGTGGGATCGTCACGTCGAATGTTTTTCCATTATCGCTGTTAAAAATTGGCATTGTAGAAAATTTGGATATTTACGATATAAGATGATTGATGGACTCAATTTACTAGTGCGTGGTGAGACCACTCTTAATGCTTCTCAGTAGCTCTCGGGGGCCACGGACAAGGTTCATTACCGGCGCGTCCCCTCAAACCTTGAGGCACACCCCTTGAAGATATGCATCCTAGGCGGCACCGGCAACATGGGCACGGGCCTCACCGTCAGGTGGGCTCTAAGCCACGACATCCTCATAGGCTCCAGGAGCCGGGAGAGGGCCGGGGAGATGGCTGAGAGGCTCCGAAGGCTGGCGGTGGGCTTCTACCAGAACCAGATGAGGGGCAGCATCACGGGGCTGGAGAACGCGGACGCCATGAAGGCGGCGGAGGTGGTTGTAGTATGCTTCCCCCCCGAGGCCACCATAGAGGCTGTCACAGGTCTCCGCGGACACCTAAGGGAGGGCCAGATAGTGGTGTCCACCGTTGTGCCCATGCGGCGGAGGGACAAGCTCTTCTACTTCAAGTCGCTGGGAGCGGGGGAGGGGGAACGGTCCGCCGCCGAGGCCATCCAAGAACTGGTTAAACCCATTCCCGTGGTCTCGGCCTTCCAGACGGTGCCGGCGGCCTACCTGAACAACATAGACGCTGTGCTGAACCTGGACGTGCTGCTGGCGGGGAACGACGAGGTGGCTCTGTCCATAGTCTCCAGGCTGGTGAGGGACATAGCCAACCTGAGGCCCCTGAAGGTTGGGCCCCTGGTGAACTCCAAGTTCGTGGAGGCCATCACGCCGCTGCTGCTGAACGCCGCGATACTGAACGGGCTTCACGACCCATCGATAAGGATAGTCCCCTGGATGCCTACACCCTAACCTATCAGTGTGAGCGCCAGGAACAACACCAGGGTGGTTAGCCCGTCCGAGAGGGACGTCTCTATGGGTATAATGAAGTTGTCGGGGTCCAGCCCATGATTACGGGTCTCGATAGCCACCGCGAAGGTGATGACAGAGATGAGGGGCATCATCACTAGGTTCATGGAGACCGTCCGAGCCATTATTATCGCGAGGTCGCCGCCGAAGGAGACGTAGCTGATCAGCCCATACGCCATGAACAGAAACAGTGAGGCAACCCACGCTGAGACTATCTCGGTCAAGTGGTCCTTGATGCCCGATAGCTCTGCTTTGATGAGCCCTAGAGCCATCTTGGTGGTGGCTGTTGACCCCACGATGGAGCCCAGGTCCCCCACAGTGTCGATGATGGCCGGGTAGACGAGGTAGACTCCCGGGCGGTCACCTATTTTGCTGGAGATGGAGCCCATTACTCTGCCGGTGACAGCCATGATCAAGGACACCACTGCAAGGGTCATGAGGAACTCCCTTATGGTCTCCATGAACTCCTCGTCGCGGAGGCTCTCCACGTACTTCGTGTAGGCGTAGTAGCAGAAGACGGCGGAGACAGCCAGGTGAGCCACCAAGCTGAGTGCGGGGAAACTAATCACGCTCCAGAGCACGATCACGTAGCAAAACGTGATCACTATGTCAGAGAAAGTCGAGACCACAGGGTATACGAGCTTGTCAGGGTCCAGGCCGCGGTTAAAGGAAAATACGCTGAACCAGAAAGTGAAGGGGGAGATGAGGATTATCGAGAGCCCCATAGTTGTGATCATGGTGAAGAAAATCCGTGGGACACTGGCAAGTCCAATGTAGCCTGAAAGCAGACACGTCACGGAGCCGAATACGCTCATCACTAGGCTGCTCACCAGCGTCAGCACAATTATGGAGTTCAGTAGTTGAGCGGCCGATTTGGTGTTATCCTTAAGGCTGGGCCTGATGGTGCCTAGGTGGAGGGCCGTACTCATCCTGCCGCTAAACAGCCCGCCCAGGGCTCCCCTGACACTGAGGATGCCGGGGTAGAGGACGATGGCCCAGGAGAACTCAGAGAACAGCCCGTGGGATGAAGCTAGAAGCGCCCCGGCTATCAGCCCCGTGAGGTTGAAGGACAGGGACACTAGTGACTCGTAGACCTGCCGTAGCTTCATGGAGCTCATTACTTGGCGGATCAACTTTCACCACCTCACCACCTCTCATAGCCATTGGATGCCTTACCCTTGCCTGTATAAATGTATCGTAATACCTGCAGGAGACGCTTAGCTCACGGCGATCTACGGAGAGACCGCAATAGGTCAAGTTCATATGGTAGAATCCCTTGGTTTGATTAGAGAGGCGGGGGAGAAAAGTGACGAGGGTCCAGATATTCAAGGGTAAGAACGTCGACCTGGGCAGCATCTACAAGAGGCTCAGGAGGAGCATAGAGGACGACAACTTCAATGTAACCAGCGACGTGGTCACGGAGAACGTCTACCACCTGAGGGCGGAGAAGACGGGCCTCAAAAACATCATCATAGGGTCAGTTAGGGACATCGAGCTAGTCATCGCCGGGGACCCGTCATCCTTCGCCGTGGTGTTCAATGTGGGGGCTTGGGGCCAGAACCTCTCCATAACCGGGTCCGCCGGCTACATCGTGGCCACCCTTGTAGAGGGCCCCGCCATCGCATGGG
>Ga0209164_1003027_pt1 | contig 16622 bp, 19 predicted proteins | sample MTBNYHSulfiMetaG_FD_187458 | JGI IMG/M metagenome (GOLD analysis project Ga0209164, IMG submission 187458) | Enrichment culture microbial communities from rom New York Harbor, USA that are MTBE-degrading - MTBE-NYH (New York Harbor Sulfidogenic)... | ecosystem: Environmental > Aquatic > Marine >...
GGGCGCGTGGGGCCAGGAAGTCGCCCTCACCGGCGAGCCCATCGGCATCGCTGCCACCGACGCGTTCCTCGCTGAAGTCTCGCGGGTGAGCGGCGCGGCCATACCTGCGGCGCTCGAGGCCGAGCGGGCCCGGGCGGTTGACGCGATCGTTGACTCGCATCCGTACGTGCACGGCAAGCGGCTGGCGATGGTGGGCGACCCGGACCTGCTTCTCGGCCTGATCGGCTACGCCCTGGAACTCGGGATGAAGCCGGTCCACATCGTGTGCACCAACGGCGACAAGAAGTTCAAGAAGGCCGCCGAGGCGCTCCTGGCCGGATCGCAGTGCGGAGCCGAGGCAACCGTGTGGATCCGCAAGGATATGTGGCACCTGCGCTCGCTCATGTTCACCGAGCCGGTGGACCTGCTCGTCGGGCCGTCAAACGCCAAGTTCCTCTGGAAGGACACCGGCACGCCGTTCGTGCGCGTGGGCTTCCCGCTCTTTGACCGCCACCACCTCCACAAGCGCACGATTCTCGGCTATGAGGGCGCGGTCAACCTGCTGATGGACCTTGTGAACACCGTGCTCGACGAAATGGACCGGACGGCAATAGCCGCCGATTCCCCGAGCTTCGACCTCGTTCGATAGTCAGAAAGGAGCTGCGCGATGGCACTGTCACCCTCACTGAATACGCTTCTGGCGGATGGCTGCGCCATCGACGAGCGCCACAAGCTGTGCCGCTCCCGTGGAGGCGAGAGCTGCGCGTTTGACGGTGCCGCCATCGTTCTCATGCCGGTAGCCGACGCAGCACACGTCATTCACGGGCCCATCGCGTGCGCCGCCAACGCCTGGGAAGGCAGGGGCGTCCGTTCGCAGGCGGGTGAGCTGCATCTTCGCGGCTTCACCACGGACCTCTCCGAGCTCGACATCATCTACGGTGGCGAGGCGTTCCTGGCCGAGACGGTTCGCGAGGCCGTGCGCAACGCCAGGCCCGCCGCGGTGTTCGTCTACGCCACGTGCGTGTCCGGCCTGATCGGTGAGGACATAGAAGCGGCCTGCAAGCAGCTCTCAGAGGAGCTTGCGCTCCCGGTCGTCCCGGTGAACGCTCCCGGATTTGTGGGACCCAAGAACCTCGGCAACCGGATCGCTGGCGAGACGCTCGTGCGCCACGTGATCGGCACCGCCGAGCCAGACGTCACGACACCTACCGACATCGCGCTTATCGGTGACTACAACGTGGGCGGCGACCTCGAGTACGTGGACCCGCTGCTCGCCGAGTGCGGCATTCGCGTGCTGAGTCATATCACCGGCGGCGCGCGTTATGAAGAACTTCGATACGCGCACCGGGCCAGGGTTGCTGCCGTTGTCTGCAGCAGGGCGCTCATCAACGTTGCCGGGTCGCTTGCCCGCACGTGGGGCATCCCCGGCCTGGAGGTTTCGTTCTTTGGTTCTACCGAAATCGCCCGTTCGCTGAGGGCGATCGCATCCACCCTCGAAGCGGTCTCACCAGAGGCCAACGGTGTCACGGTCAGTGTGGAGCGGGTGATTGCCGGCCGCGAAGCGTGGCTCACTCAGGCGCTTGCGCCCTACGCCGGGCTGCGCGGCAAGCGCGCCGTGCTCTACTCGGGCGGCGTCAAGAGCTGGTCGCTCATCTGCGCACTGCAGGATCTGGGCATCGAAGTCATTGCTGTAGGCACCAAGAAGTCATCGCACGAAGACGAGGCAAAGGCCCGCGCGATACTCGGCGACGGCGTACCGCTGCTCCCGGACATCTCGCCGGCCGCCATCCGCCGTCTGTTTGCCGAGGAAGGCGCCGACCTGCTCGTGGCCGGTGGCCGGAACCGGTACCTTGCCGCCAAGGAGGGCTGGCCGTTTGTCGACGTGAACCAGGAGCGCGAGCACGCGTACGCCGGCTACGAGGGTCTCGTCGATCTCGCTCACGATCTGTGGGAGTCCTTCCGCTTCTATGAGGCGCAGGACGCAGCGGAGGAGGGAGACCGGAAGACTTCGATCGCTCCGGCGATCGCCCGGAGTGTCCGCCCCGGTGCGATCGACCCGCTGAAGAACGCTCCGATCATCGGCGCAATCATGGCCCTGCAGGGTGTCGACCGTGCGCTTCCGGTGTTGCACTCGGCACAGGGCTGTTCGTTCCTGGGCAAAGTGTTGCTCATCAGGCACTTCAACGAGCCGATCTCGCTCGCTACAACCAAGCTCTTTACCGAGGAAGTTGTGCTCGGCAGTGAAGAGGCCGCCGAGAAAGTCGTGCGCTCCTGGGCGGAGAAGCCCGCCGGACAGGCGCCCGAGCTGATCGCTCTCGTGAGCGGTGCGCTGGCCGAGGTCAAGGGTGACGACACCGACGCCGTGGCCGCGCAGCTCGACGCCGAAATCGGCAGTGGGGCAGGCGGCCCGACGATCCTCGCGCTGCACGCGCCCGACTACGCGGGAGGGCTGGAGGAAGGCTACGCCCTGGCGGTTGGAGCCCTGGCAGGGATCGCAACCGGGACGGGCGGCGCACCTGCCGCACCCGCCGCTGCGTCAGCCGCACTTCCCGCACCCGCCGCCGCGCCTGCCGCCGCCGCGCCCGCTGCCGCCCCCACCGCCGCACCTGCCGCACCCGCTGTCGCCTCCGCCGTCATCCCCTCACGCATCACCGTTCTCGCCGGGGCGTTTCTGACACCCGGGGATGCGACGTGGCTGCGGGAGACGTGCGAGGACTTCGGCCTGGACCCGGTCGTTCTGCCGGACCTGGCCGCGCTCGACGGCAGCCGGGAGGAGTTTGGCCCGCTCGCAAGCGGCGGCACAACGCTTGATGCGATTCGTGCGCTCGGACGGAGCGCGCATACGCTCGTCATCGGCGCATCGCTCGAGCCGGTCGCGCGCACGCTCGCGGAGCGGTTTGGGACGCCGTTCACCACGCTCGGCGAAGTGCACGGATGCGCCGCAACCGATCGGCTGCTCGGCACGCTGTCCTCTATCGCCGACAGGCCTGTTCCAGCTCGCCATCGCCGGCAGCGGGCCGCGCTCGTGGACGCGATGCGGGACGCGCACCTGGAACTTGCGGGAGCGCACGTGACGCTAGCGCTCGAGCCCGATCACGCGCTGTCGCTCTCCGCAGCGTTTGAGGAGCTGGCCGCCGCGGTCACCGCCATCGTGCCCACCGTGCCGGTGCACGCTTCCGGCATCCGGGCGGCGGCTGTTGTGTGCGGCGACTTCGCGAGCGTGCCCGCCGCCACGCACCTGCTCGTCTCCAACAGTCACGGCGCTCGTACCGCGCTTGCTCTCGGGGCGGCGCACGTAGAGACGGGCTTCCCGGTGTTTGCCACGTACGGGGCGTCGCGCCTGGTGACGCTCGGCTATGCCGGAGCCATGACGCTGGTGGACGCGGCCGCCAACGCGCTGCTGGCCAGAGAGCGGATGCATCACCCCGCGGCTCCGGCGCCGTCGCGTGTGGCCACTCGGCCATACGGCGAGGCAGGGTCCATCGAGCGCAGCCACGTACCAGTCAGTGACCACCAGCAAGGAGGCACCTCATGAAAGTCGCGTTTGCCACAACCACCGGAGCGCTCGTGGACGAGCACTTTGGCCAGGCGGGTACGTTCGCCATCTACAACATCACACCGGACGGTGCCAGCCTGCTCGAACTCCGCGCCATCGCCGACGGAAGCCTCGACATGGAGGTCGTCGCCACCCGAGGCATGGGCTCGCTTCACGACGACGCCGTCTCGGCAAAGATCGAGAAGCTCGCGGATGCGAAGATCATCTGCTTCACCGAGATCGGCGGGCCCTCGGCGGCAAAGCTCGTGAGCCGCGGAATCATGCCGCTCAAGCGCGAACCAGGCGCCGTGATCGCCGATGAGGCCGATCGGCTCGCCACAACGATGCGCGAGCGCCCCGCACCATGGATGCGCCGCGCCATCGCCGAGGAGGCGGACGGCACGGCGGCTACCCCAGGCGCGCTCAGTGCGCCAATCGAATACGGCGGTTGCTCGTGCGACTCGCACGGAACCGGCTGCTGCAACTGAGCACCGCCAGGCTCCGCCACCGGGACCTGGCTGCACGAAAGACCTCACACTGATGAAAGGACGAAGGACATGAAGATGGTACGGGCGTTTATCAGGCCGGAGAAGGAACAGGAAGTCGTCCAGGCGCTCGAAGGTGCCGGGTTTGGCTCACTCACCAAGATGTCGGTCTTTGGCCGCGGCAAGCAGAAGGGTCTGCAGATCGGTCCGATCTACTACGACGAGCTCCCCAAGACGCTGATCATGACGGTTGTCGAGGACGCGGACGTGGATGCCGTTGTGGCCACCATCACCGACAAGGCCCGCTCCGGTTTCATCGGAGATGGCCGGATCTTCGTCTCGCCGGTCGAGACCGCGTACACCATCCGTACCGGCGAAATCGGCCTGTAGGCTGCCGGGAAGAGCGAAGGAGGTTCTCTCGATGAAGGAGATCTGCGCGATCATTCGGCGCGACAAACTGCCGGAGACCAAGTCAGCACTTGCGGAGATCGGCTATCCGTCGCTTTCCATACAGTCGGTGGACGGCCGCGGCAAGCAGAAGGGCGACGTGGCCTGCACGCTCGCCGACATGGACGAGGACGGTGCTACCTGCAATGCCCTGCACGTGAAGCTCCGGCCCACGCCCTCAACCTACGCGCTCGAGCACACGCTTCCCAAGGTGGCGCTCTTCATCCCCAAGCGCATGGTGACCATGATCGTTCCCGACGAGGCCGTGGACGCGGTCGTTGGGGCGCTCATCGCAGTGAACCGGACCGGGCAGCACGGTGACGGCAAGATCTTCATCTCGCCGGTAGACGCCGCGCACACGATCCGCACCGGCGAGATCGAAGGGGGGGCAGCCTAGGTGCCAGCAACGTTGCCCACGCGCGACGGACGCCCCTGGGCGCCCCGCTACCTCGAGCGCGTCGACTACGACCTCTGCATCGGCTGCGGCCGCTGCTTCAAGGCGTGCGGCCAGAGCGTGCTCGTACCGATTGAGAAACCGGTTGACGACGAGGACGACGACGGCGAAGAAACGGTCACCACGGTCATGAGTGTTGGCGATCCCGGTGCGTGCATCGGCTGCGAGGCCTGCGCGCGTGCCTGCCCCAAGAAGGCGCACACGCACATGAGCGCCGCGTAGACGGCCCGCTGCGGACGCGTCCGCACCGGTCGCGTCCGCACGCACGGCCCATACGACGAGCACCCGCGCCGACAAGGCGCACGAGAGAGGAGTCCGCAATGCACAGCGCACGATCGAACGAACGGTACGTCATGGCGAACCACCCGTGCTTCTCCGAGTCCGCCCACCACGTATCGGGACGCATCCATCTGCCGGTTGCGCCCGAGTGCAACGTGCAGTGCGGCTACTGTGTGCGCAAGTACGACTGCGTGAACGAAAGCCGTCCGGGCGTGTCGAGCGTCGTGCTTTCGGCGGACGAGGCGCTCTCGCGCGCGGTTGCGGTCTGCGAACGCGTCGGCACGATCGCCGCGATCGGCATCGCGGGGCCGGGAGATCCGCTCGCCAACGAGGCCACATTCGAGACACTCGGCCTCATCCGGCGCTACCAGCCGATGGCAATCGGCTGCGTCTCCACCAACGGCCTCGCACTGCCCGATCGCGTGGCGGATCTCGTTGCCGCGGGCGTGCGGTCGCTCACCGTCACGATCAACGCCGTCATGCCCGAGACGGCCGCCGAGATCTACCTGTGGGTCACCGGTCCGGGCGGGGAGCGGCTGCGCGGTATCGAAGCCGGCCGCTTCCTGCTCGACCGTCAGTGGACCGGTCTGCGCATGGCCGTCGACGCCGGGCTCGTCGTCAAGGTCAACAGCGTCTTCATCCCTGCCGTGAACGACTTCGAGCTGCCCGCGATCGCCCAGCTCGCCGCCGAGTACGGCGCACACAAGCACAACATCCTGCCGCTCATCCCACAGAACAAGTTCCGCGACACCGTCCCGCCCACGCCCGCCGAACTCCACGCCATGCGCGCCGAGTGCGGGAGCTACCTCTCGCAGATGTCACACTGCAAGCAGTGCCGCGCCGACGCGTGCGGGCTCCTCGGCGAGGACAAGGACATGGAGACCGAGGCGCTTTTCGCCAGGATGGGGGAGGAGTACGAGGAGGCGGTGTGCTAGCCGGACACGCCGGCTAGCTCCCTGAAACCCCGGTCGTCTGGTCGGATTCGAGCTGCACTGCTTCTTCGAGCATCGAAAGGCGGTCGGCCGGGGTGGCATTGGCTGCGGCCATCACGAGGCGCATCGCCTTGCCTCTCCTGCCAAAGTCACGCCGGTATCGGGCGGACAGCACGACAGCAAGAAACAGCCAGAGGCCAGAGAACAGAAGAGCGGGCTGGGTCTCCGAGTCGCGCCACGCCGTGATGGCTGCCAGCCCGAGGACAGCGAGCGCGACCACGCCCGCTGCCAGGAACCCGATGGCGAATCCCATTTTGGACTCAACGGCCTGCCGCTGCAAAGCGGCCAGCTCCATGCGGCTCGGTCTTCCGGTGCCCATTCTCTCGGAGCGAAGCAGCGCGTACTCCCAGACCACAAGGGACGAACGCCACGTCTGGGGGGCGGACTTGAGCTTGCGCTCAACCTGGCGAGCGTCCTGAAAATCGTCGAATATCGGATGACCGCTCTTGTCCGGCGTGTGAGGCCTCTCTACGGGATCGTACCCCGGTTTTCTCTGAATCGGTCGTGCACGCGAGACGCGCTCGCGCCCGTTGGCGCCAGTGTAGCCGCGGAATGTTTCAAACGAGCGCCATCCCCGCGTCCGGCCGCGCAACGCTATCCGACGATCACCAGTCCCACGACCACGCTCATCGCGGCCAGCAGGGCGGGGAGGCGGAGGTCCTTCCACGAGAGGCTGGCAGTCTCGGTGCGGAGCCACTCGGGCAGCTTTGGATAGATCCACCGGTAGATGCCGACGTAGATCGCGGCGATCAAGAGGCCGGTGATTCCTGCGGTGATGGGAGCGCTCAACGCCGTCTGGACGATCTCCGCCCCGCGTCCGAACTGCACGTCGATGGGGGAGCCGGGGGCGAGCAGCAGGGCAATCGGAATGCAGACGGCGCTCCACAGCAGCAGGCCTGCGGGGATGACGACGAGAGCCCGCGCCTTTCCGGGCGTCAGGCCGAGGAGCGGCAGGAGCGAGACAAAGAAGAAGATCCCGAGCAGGATGAGCGCGATACCCGGCACGTAGAACACCGTTCCGGGGAGACCGGTGAGCTGCATGACGTTGTAGTAGTCTCCCGTCTGCATCGGGATGTACATCACGCCAACGCCGGACAGGATCGCGATCCAGGGGAAGAGCATGACCAGGGGGAGGTTGGCGATGGAGCGGCGTTTCCACAGGAGCACGAAGATGACGAACGAGACAAGAAGCGACACAACAGTGCCCATCGCGTGAAACCACGCGCTGCCGTCGGCGGGAATCGGCAGGGCGTATCCCGCAAACGAGAAGGGATGCACGTAGAAGAACGCGATGGGTTCACCGTGGGCCAGCGTGTTGAGCGCGTGGCCGCCCTCGTGAAGCACCATGGTGAGGAAGTTCAGCTGGAAGGCGACGCAGAACAACAGAAGCGCGGATCGGCTGGTAGTGGACACGAAACCTGGCTTCATCCCGGTGTCCTTCCTGCACATCGAATCACCGCCAGCGTGCCGTTTATCACGGCGTGGTCCTTCTACCGGGCGGCACCCAGCTTCTCGTTCAGCTCGCCGACCGCCCGCTCGAGGTCCTCGGCCGTGCGCATTGTGGTGGCCGTGGGTACGCCGGTCGTGACGAAATGCTGCGCGTAGGGGAAGCACGCCGCCTCAAACGGCTTTGGGTCCAGAATGCCCGCGCCAAACGTGTTGGTGCAGAGCGAGATGTCGGTCAGCGGAAGCTTGAGCGCCTGGGCCATCTCGCCGGGGTCGAAGATGAGGCTGAACGGCTTGGTGCACTGCTGCAGCTCGCCGCCGTAGTCCACTGACAGGTTGCCCTCCACCCACAGCCGCTGATCGAGATCCGAGAGCACGCCGTTCTTGAGATCCGCGCAGAGCGTGAGCCCGGCGCCAGAGCTGGCGCCGGCCACATCGACGATGATCTCGCCGCGGTAGGACGTCGTCACAACCGAGCGAGACGTGCTCGGAGCGGTGAACCCTCGGCGGGGGTCGTAGCTGTGCGCGCTGCTCTCGTACGACTCGATGATCCAGGAGAGCAGGCCGGTCTTGCAGTTTTCGGCGATCAGGTAGTACTCCACCCTGCTGCCCCAGAACACGCTCGTGTGCACGTTGAAGGCGCTGACGATCGCGCACGGCCGCCGCGGCGTGCCGCCAAACATCGCCGATGGAAACAGGCTGTAGTTTGGCGGCAACAGACGCGCGGCGGCCTCGGTATCGACAATCTCGAACGCGAGGAACACGGCGTACGGCTCGACGATGAAGCTCATGTAGGGGCTCGTGCGCGCTCCCCGGGCCACGATGGAGCGCTGCAGCCGAAGCGGCAGCTTGCGGAGCATTTCGGTGGCCTTGACCATCGACGCCACCTTTGTGGGCACGACCAGCTCCTCGGTGGTCTTGATGTAGCGCCTGAGCTCCCTGGGCTGCATAGTCCCTCGATCCCTGTCAGGTGTCTCCCTGGCAAACGGCCATACGTGCTGCATTCAACGCATCCGGAACGCACTCAGTCTACATCGCCGCCTTGAACATCTCGATGACCTGCTCGAGTGTGGCGGTGCGCGGGTTCGTCACCTGGCACGCATCCTTCTTGGCGTTCTCGGCCATGATCTTGAGGTCTTCCTCTTTGACGTCAAGCGCTTCGAGACCCAGCGGAATACCGATGGACGCCGAGAGGCTCTTGATGCGGTCGATCGCCTTCTGTGCCGCCTCGGTGGTGGAGAGTCCCTCCACGTTCTCGCCGAGCGCGACGGCGATGTCGGCAAAGCGATCCGGTGCCGCGATCATGTTGTACGCGCTAACGGTTGGCAGCAGGATGGCATTGCAGACGCCGTGCGGCAGATCGTAGAAGCCGCCGAGCTGATGGGCCATCGAGTGGACGTAGCCGAGACTCGCGTTGTTGAACGCCATTCCGGCAAGGTACTCGGCGTAGGCCATCCGGTCGCGTGCCTCCAGATCGCCGCCGTTGGCAACCGCCTTGGTGAGGTAGTCCGCGATCAGCTCGATCGCCTTGATCGCACAAGCGTCCGTGACCGGAGTGGCGATGGTCGACACGTAGGCCTCAACCGCGTGGGTCAGGGCGTCCATGCCCGTTGCGGCGGTGAGTCCCGGGGGCATGCCTGCCATCAGCAGCGGATCGTTGATGGCCACGTTTGGCGTGCAGCGCCAGTCCACGATCGCCATCTTCACGCGTGTGTCCGTGTTGGTGATGATGCAGAACCGCGTCATCTCCGAGGCCGTGCCGGCTGTGGTGTTGATGGCAACAAACGGGGGCATCGGCTTGGTGCTCTTGTTGACGCCTTCAAAGTCCCGGATGGTGCCGCCGTTGCCGATGACGAGTCCGACGCCCTTGCCGCAGTCATGCGAGCTGCCGCCTCCAAGCGTGATGATCGCGTCGCACTTGTTCTCCTCGTAGACCTTTACTCCGGCAGCAACGTTCAGGTCGGTCGGGTTGGGCTCCGCCCCGTCAAAGACGAAGACTTCTATCCCGCCTGCTGCCTCCACCCGTTCCTTGATCGTGTCTGCCATGCCCATGGCTTTCAGGCCTTTGTCGGTGACGAGGAGCACTCTCGTTGCTCCCAGCATCTTGACCTGCTCGCCGACCTCCTTTGCGCACCCGAGGCCCATGAGCGTGACGGTTGGGATGAAGAACCCATATGTCTGTTCGCCGAGTTTCATAGCCGTTCCTTTCAGCTTCTCTGAGTCGAGAGCACGACCGCCAACCGCAGCGGGCGGCGCGATCTCGCTCGGCGGCCACCAATCCCTACGCCAGTGCGTATACCCGCTTCACGGCTGTGGCGGCGCCACGTGTTCGAGAACCGAGAGGGCCAGGGCGATGTTCAGAACGAAGGTGGCCCAGGAGATGCCGCGGAAGGGCCGCTTGCGCAGCACCACGACCCGCCTGCCGGTGTGCTTGTTGCGGCTCTGTCTAATTCGGGTTGGGAGACTCTATTGGCTCGAAGGTGGAACCGGTCCAGTCGCCGCTGGCTGGGTCGCGCGTGAAGACGGCCTCGTGATCCGGCCACATGTCCTCGACATGGTTGCCCTCCCGATTGCGACGTGCGACCCAGACGACATACGACTCAAGACCGTTCGTGTCGGTGCTGTCGAGCCAGACCGCCGAGACCACGGCGTTCGTGCCCGGGCTCAGCGGGGCGTATGCCCCGAGGAATCCTTCGACGTCGCAGTTCATGTTCGTGCGCGGATCGGCCGTCAGGCCTTGCGCGTGCCGGAAGAACGTTTCGACGGTCCACCAGGTGCAGCGATAGGCGCCGGTGTCTCGGCTTGTGCGGCGTCGCCTGGCGCGATTACGTTCGAGGATTCTTCAGTCACGGAGTCCCCCGGATTCTGCCCCTAGTCAGTATGCAATGGCCGGCCCGATCCGTGTATGCGTGGATCATCCGCAGGCACGGGATCGCGGCGCCGACACACGGAGGGACCGCCCGCGGAATCGCCTACGACGTTCCCGATCGATGTACCGACCTCCAGGTCTAGCTGAGCGAGGCACGACGCCGCCTCGTCATGCGCGCGGTCAAGCATGCCGAGGAACTGCTCGTTGCCCACGTTGCGCTCGCGCAAGGAGGTGAACCTCATTGCCAGTGTGGTCGCTCTCTCGCCTTCGAGCAGGAGATCGACGAGCGGCACGATCCGCTGCATGGAGGTTCGAGGAATGAAGTCCCGAGCAGGCAACCCGAACCGGGCGGCCTCGCTGGCGCGCAAGCCGAACACGATGTGAGAAGCGCAGACGAACGCCTCATCCTCGTAGCCGAGGTTCATGAGCAGACTGTAGCCCTCGATGCCATGCATGATTGGATCGTGGGTCGCATACCTGCCGATGTCGTGAAGTAGAGCCGCCGACCACAGCGAATCGATGTCTATCGCGTGGTGGTCGCCCAGCAGCGCTCCGACGGCTTCGGCGGCATCGGCAACTGCGAGGCAGTGTCGAGTCCACGGCAGCCCCTTGCCGTATTCGACCAACAGAGCCATGGCTTCATTGCGTGAGAGCATCCCCGCAGGTGCCCCTATTCTCTGCGCTTCGCCAACGCCGCGTATGCGAGCACTTGCGATCCGAGTCTACCGCACGCGGCGCCCCGGCTAGACAGCGGCAATTGCAGTCTAGCGAACGGCTCCACACGAGGTCAGCCCGGCCGACTCGGGCTACGGGTTGGACGTCATATCCTCTGGGAGAATGGCAGTCTGCTTGTCCCCGTCGGAAACGACGACCACAGTGATCATCTCGCCGGTCTCCGCGTTCTTCATCTCCACGAGTTCGACGAAGTCGTAGTCATCGAGGTTGGGAGACATCCCCTGAGAGAGCAGGCGCATCTTCGCGATCATCTGATGACTCTCGCTGTCGTTGGTGCTCACGCCTTGGGACTCGGTAAAGCTGTAGCCCTCCGGAGCCACCCCGTTGGCTGCGGTCTCCGCGAGGTTCGAGTTGGACAGACATCCGGTGGCGAGTAGCGCCGCAACAAACAACGCAGCCAGAAGGAGCGCGACAGATCGTGTCTTCATAGTGAGCCCTCTCTCGAGTATGGACCGCGCGCACATGCCACATCGGGCAAGCGGGTCGTCGCGGCGACGCAGCAACGTGCGGACAAAGTCACCCTTCTGTTCAAGGTCTTGACGCGCCGGCTGCGCGCCCCAGACTCGCAGTGTACGTCAACCGAGGCGCGTCAGGCGGACGCACCTGCTAGCGCCTTCCGTCATCCAGCTATCTGCTCTAGGTCGCCCGGGTTCAGCACGTTTTTGGGGAGGAAGTAGCCGAAGTTGCGGGCAGTCATGAAGATCACGAGAGCCTTCGACTCCTCAACCGAAATGACATTGGCCCAAGGAATATGCGTCGTGGTCCCGGTAGCGTTCACCGCAATACCCGACGAATCCACCTCGTAGCGAAGACGGGCGGCAGACGACGGGTTGGCGCGCAGGTTGCGCGCAAGGTGACGCTTCTGGATCAGCGGGATTAGCAGGGCATACCCCGTGCCAAGAGCTGTTACCGCTAGGCCGGCCGTTGCCATCAAAAACTCACCCAGCAGCAATAGCAGGAGGGCAAGAGCACCAAAGCCGACCGGGTAGATCCAAGTGACCATCAGACGGATGCGACCTTGCCGCGTCGTCTTCGAAATCGTGCGGGGTGCCTCGTAGTAGAGGTCCGGCCCTGCCTCAAACTCGAACGTCACGGTCTCCGCCTCAGTAATGTACAGCGGACCATGTTGGAAGATCCTCGAACAGCTTGGCGTGCGTCTGTCCTGGCCGCTGCCCGCGCGTAGTAGTCCGTGAACAGTACTTCGCTAATCCTCTCGCTCTCCCAAGAAGAGAGACCTCACCGATGCCAATCGTCTAAACGCTTCCGGCCGGTCCTTGGCTCCCTTCGATCTCCTGACGATCAGAAGGGCGAACACTGCACCGAAGGCCACATTCACCGCAGCATAGATCCAGTATGCGTTCTCTGGCTTCCCCTCGACCCCATGCAGGAACGGCAGGAAGGGCGCGGCCGTATTGCTCATTGCGTGCAAGAACAAGACCGGGATGAGCTTCTTGCCACTCGAGTTGTACAGCCAGGCGTATATGACAGAGATGCTAGTGGTCATCATCAAGAACGCAAGGAACGAATACGAACCGTGCATATCGCCCGCCATGAACCACAGAGGCAGGTGCCACAGACCCCAGACCACGCCGATGATGAGGCTTGCCGGGATGACCCCGATTCTCGCCTGCAGGGGTTCTTGGGCATAGCCGCGCCAGCCGAACTCTTCCTGCCCGCCGCCGACAGTCAGCATAAGAATGAAGTACGGGATCACCAAGACGATTGGTGAAACCGGGAGATCCGACGGGATGAGTGTCTGGGCAACATCCCATCCGACGGCGAGAGAGAGATAGTGGGCAATCGCATGGATCAGAATCGGCAACACAAAGGCAGCAGCCAAGTAGACTGGCTTGAGGCGCAGGCCGAGCAACCGCCCAAGGAAAGCCTTGACCTCCTTGCGGCCCGAACGTCGCCAGACGAGTGTGACCGCGGAAATCATCGGGGCGAACGCTCCGACCACCACGACCAGGGGCGTGTACTTGGTCACGTCAAATGGCAGCGCGACCCCCACTCCGTCCAGCACTCCAGGTATCCAGAGTGGCCACGCAAAGGCGTACGTCAGGAGGAAGAACAGCCCAGGGTTTCGTTCTTCAGTTCGAGCCGTCATCGCTCTCGTCCTCGTCTCTTGGGTGTCGTCGGGTGCTTCGTGAGCGGGTCGGCAGAGAGCGAATATCGGCTCGGCGTACTCCTGCAATCCACGTGACATGATTGAACAAGCGGGTCCAGCATTCGCGATGGCGCCTCGCCATTAGCTCGTGGGATGTAGTGGATGGGTGTCGCTCCGATTGCAGTGAGCAGACTGCTTAACTCCCAACAGCACCGGTATCGAGTTCCGCACACAACTCGCTGGCGGAGTCCTGCACCAGCTTGCCGCGCAGCTCTTCGGTCATAAGCAGTCTGCATAAGCCCAGTGGAGACCCCCGTGCCTCACTCGGTGGCGTACCCGTTGGTGCGGAACGCGGAGCTCGGGAATGCGCCATCTCTCCAGTCAATCACACTCGCGGGCCGCACTCGCGGGCCAGGCGAATCTCAACCCGGCAGGCCGCTCCTGCAGCAACGCCGGGCGCGAACCGGGCATCCGTTTCCCCGGCCGACGTCAGCCGCACTCTCGTTGACGCTCGTCGTATGCGGTATGCTCCAAACCAGGATGACGAGAGGAGCTGCCATGCCAGGTCCGGAGGGTCCCGTCACGGTTTCTGAGGCGCGCGGCATTCTCGCGGCGCTTCGCCGTCTCTTGCACGCGCCCGACCTGACCGCCGGGATGGGTTGCGCAATCGCCGGGGGGACGACGCTCGTGGCAATCGCGTTCACGGGTGTGCTGATCTACATCGCCATGCAGACGCTCGGCCCGGGTTCGGGGGATTCTGGCGAGGCAACGGGATCGTCGGCTCAGTCCGGGCCAACCTCGAGCGGGCAGGCGGGGTCCGAGACGTCGGATACGGCATCGAGCGAGCCCGCGGAGCAACTGCCTGAAGAACCTGAGTCCTACTCGGCTGACTGGAATATCTCGATCGAGATCAACGGCGAGTGGCAGGGCGGCGTTGTTCTGCGGCTCGAAGGCACATCCACCGAGGGCGAAGCGATGCTGGACGTGGAGCCGGCGGCGTACGGGACGTACACGCTCGATAAGGACGGCATACTCACGGTCCAACTCACGCGGGAGTACCCGGTGGACACTGCTTCGGGCACGGTGATGGTGCCGGAAGCGATCACGATCGATGCCGCCGTCATTCTCGACATGCACCTCGAGGGTTCCATGGGACGTGACAACTGGATGGTGTACGACGACGGCTCGATGGAGGATCTCGGCGCGCTCACCTATCCGTTGCAGGGGAACCTGCGCTAGGAGAGCCGGCGCGCCTGCGGGGTTGCCACTGCGGCCGCTACTCGAGCTTCTCCACCAGGCCGAGAATCGCCGACGCCGTCAGCTCCTGCTGTTCCTCGCGGCTCACGGTCGCCGTGCCGTCGCCGCTCTGCGGTCCGTAGTTGCCAAACTGCGCGTGGTTCCCGCCCTCGATCACCTCGAGCGACGTGTCCTCCGGCAGGCGCTGCAGCGATGCCTCGAAGACATCGCCCGCCACGCCATCCTCGGTGCCGTAGATCGAGACGACGCCCAGGTCAAACGCAGAGAGGTCCGTTGACTCGGCGGGGTAGGAGGCGAGGAACACCAGGCCATCGACGGTACCGGGATGGCCGCTGACGTACTGGGCTGCCATAGCGCCACCGAGTGAGTGTCCGCCGATGATCCAGGTGTCAATATCCGGGTAGGCCGCGATGACGTCGTCGGCGCGGTTGATGCCGAGGACGGCGAGGTCGAGCGGCATCGGGACGACGATTGCGAGCACGCCGTCGCCAGCCAGCCGCTCCATCAGGGGCGCGTAGGCGGCCGGATCCACGAGCCCGCCCGGGTAGAAGATGAAGCCCGCGCGCGGCTCGCCCTCGGGCTCAAAGACGTACCAGCCGTCCTCGGTCATCGCCGGCTCGGCAAGCGCAGCCGCATCCGGAAACGCCGGGTACGACGCGATGCGCGTCCACGCGTAAGAGCCGATCGCCGCGACCACGAGCAGCACCAAGAGCGAGGCGCCGATCCGCTTGAGCCGCTTCTTCATTGCCGCCTCCGATGCCGAGTGGTGGGTCTGCCGAGGAGTCTACCCGTCCAGCAACCGTGCAAGCATCACGACGTCGATCGGCTGCCCGTCGCGGATCACCGCCTGCCGGCACACGCCCTCCCGAACGAACCCCATCCGCTCGTACAGCGTGATTGCCCGCGGATTGTTGGTCCACGCCAGTGCCTGCACCCGACGCACCCCCGCACCGGGCGCCCATTCCATCAGCGCCTCAAGGAGCGCGGTCCCAATGCCCTGCCCGCGATAACTCCGCGCCACCGAGATCCCAAACGTCCCCGAGTGCCGCTCTTCCTCGAGCGTCCCGCCAGAGAAGCCGATGTTGCCGACGATGACCCCGTCCTCCTCGGCGATGAGCAGCACCGAGTTGGGCTGGTTCTGGTACGAGCGAATGAACTGCAGCTCTTCCTCGAGCGTCGGCTCCGGGCGCTTGTAGATGCCGGGCAGGTTCTCGCGGAAGAGCGCGGTGGCGTAGGTGCGGAGCGCTTCGGCGTCGGACTCGGTGGCGGGGCGGATGCGCATGGGGCGAGTCTCCCTGTTGGTCTGGGACGAGCGGGCGGGCGGTCCTGCTCTCGGCGATTCTCATGATAGCCGAGGAAGGCTCAGGCAGCTGATGTGTGGTGCCGGGGGTGGCACCTCACATCAGCTGCCTGAGCTCCACGCCATGCATCCAAATGGCGACATCCAGCAGCCGCAGGGTCGAGACGCGCTCTCGCATGGGGCCTGACACTCGAGGGCCTCCGGCCTGAGCTCAGAGCCCGCTAGGACTCGTCGCCCGAAACAGCGGGGGCATCGACAAGCGTCGGCTCAGCCGCCTTCTCGCGGGACGTGAACAATGCGCTCACCGAGGGCCTGGCCAGCACTATGAAGGTGAAGACACCAACAACCGTGCCGAACGGGAAACGGAGACACGAGAGCCCGGCGATGACGAGGCATGCGGTATGGTGCGTGCGTCGCTTGATCCAGAAGCCCGCGAGGATCTTCAGAGTGGCGAACACGCCGAACCCGATGATGAACGCCGCGCCTATGGCGAACATCATCCACCCGATAAACTCGGGGAATGGATCAGCAGACGTTGCACCGAAGCTATCGGGCATCGCCAAGAAGAAGACACCATATGCCACGTAGATCAGTCCGTAGAGCGAGAACAGGATGTCCATCGCCCTGGGCGGCCCCCGTCTCTGGGACCAACCGGAGGGTTAGGGTTTCCGGTTTCATGATCATCGTAGCGGATCTGGTCACGCCGCGCCCGCGGGGCATCTGGCGGCGTATTCGGC
>Ga0209164_1003032_pt1 | contig 16605 bp, 9 predicted proteins | sample MTBNYHSulfiMetaG_FD_187458 | JGI IMG/M metagenome (GOLD analysis project Ga0209164, IMG submission 187458) | Enrichment culture microbial communities from rom New York Harbor, USA that are MTBE-degrading - MTBE-NYH (New York Harbor Sulfidogenic)... | ecosystem: Environmental > Aquatic > Marine >...
AGGCGGCATACACGGACTTACGACGGCGGCAACGATATGGCTTGCGGCGGCGATAGGGATGTGCTGCGGGGCGGGTTATTACTTTCTAGCGGGCACTTCGACGGTAATCACATTCCTTGTTCTGCTTGGGCTGGCTCCCATAGACAGCTACCTCGCAGAGCAGCGCAAGCGGAAGGGGCAACATGAGGATAGCCCCAATGACGCAGGCAGGAATCCGTTCCAGTAGGTCATACGGGGTCAGACGTTGATGACTATCTTGGTCACGTCGTTGGGGTTGGCATCCCAGAAGGCAAGCGCCTTTCCCAGGTCCTGAAGCGAGAAGCGTTGCGTGACAAGCTCATTCACGTCGATCCTGCCTGAGCGGAACATGTCGATGACGCAGTCTATCTCGCTGGAGAAGGCGTTGCGCGAGCCCATGATATCGAGCTCTTTGCTGACGAAGAGCTTTGTCTCGTACTCGACGGGTTTCTTCGCATAGCCGATATAGACGACGCGGCCGGCGAAACACGCCAATTCGACCGCTGCACGGAAGGTCTGCGGAAGGCCGACCGCTTCAATGGCCACGTTCACGCCGTCATCATTTGTGATCTCTTTGACGCGTGCGGCAAGATCCTCTCGCGACGAATTGATCGTATACTTGGCGCCCATTCTTTTTGCCCTGGCCAGCTTGGCGTCGTCAACATCGACGGCGATCACCGTGGCATTCCTGTACACAGCTGTCACGATGGCGCCCAGGCCGATGACGCCGCAGCCGAAGATGAGAACCGTGTCTTTGTCGGTGACCCTGGCGCGGTTGACGGCGTGGCAGCCGACACTGACGGGCTCGACGCAGACCGTCTGCTGGACCGTAAGCCCCTCTGTGGGGTGCACCTTTGCAGCTGGCACAACAATGTACTCGGTGGCTGCGCCATCGCGCTGGACGCCGAGCGTCTGGTTGAAGCGGCAGCAATTGACCCTTCCCGTCCGGCACGGATAGCACTTGCCGCAGGCTGTGTAAGGGCTGATGGTAACCAGCGTGCCTTTCTTCAGGTCGCCGCTCTGCACGACTTCGCCGGCGATCTCGTGGCCGGGGATGCGGGGATATGTGACCATTGGATTCTGGCCGCGGAACGTAGTCAGGTCACTGCCGCAGAGGCCGATGCTCCTGACCTTGATGAGCACCTCGCTGCGCCCACATTTCGGCTCAGGAATCTCACAGACTTCGACCTTGCCGGGCTCAACTATACGGACGGCTCTCACGATAGAACTCCTTATGACGAAGGGATGATTGTACCGCCGATGAGCGCCCGGTCAAGTCAGCGTTTGCGCGATGTCCAAGACCTGGATATTGTGCGCAGGAGGTCGGCGCGGTGGCGGGAGTTGAGGAAGTCGGCCAAGACTTTGCGGTTGCGGGGGTCGAAGTAGTGCATGAGGGCGGCCTGGAGGCGCTTTTCGCTCTGGCCGCGGGGGATGTGGAGCTTTTTGCCTGTATGGCTGCGGCCCGAGACGAACATGGCCGTCGAGAGCGTCAATGGCACAGGGGTGAAATCCTGCACCTGTCGCGGGCGCCAGTTGCGCTTCACCAGATACTCCGTCAGCCTTAGCGCATCTTCCTCGGTGCAGCCGGGATGGGCACTGATGAAATATGGTACAAGATATTGCTTCTTTCCCGCCTTCTTTGAGGCTGCTTCGAACATTGCTTCAAACCCGTCGAACGCTCTCCAGCCGGGCTTGCCCATCAGCGAAAGGACATTGTCACAATAGTGCTCGGGGGCGACCTTGAGGTGTCCGCTGACAAAATGGGCGGCCAGAAGCTCGATATACTGGCGACTCCTGATGGCGAGGTCATGCCGTATGCCGGAGGAGACAAAAACGTGTTTGCATCTCTTCTGCCCCGCTTTCCACTTGAGGAACGCATGCATCATTGCGATGAGCGGGCCGTGGTCAGCGTGGAAATCCGGGCAGATATTCGGGAAGATGCAGCTTGTGCGCCGGCAGGCTGCGCGGCGCGAACATGTCATGCCGTACATGTTGGCGGTCGGCCCGCCGATATCCTGTATGGTGCCCTTGAAATCGGGGTGGGCAGCCAGAACGTCGGCTTCTGCGAGGAGCGAGCCAACTGAGCGGCTGGTTATTGTCTTTCCCTGATGGAAGTATATCGAGCAGAATGAGCAGCCGCCGAAGCAGCCGCGATGCGTCGTTATGGAGAACTTGACGGGCTCAAGGGCCGGGACGCCCCCCTGCCTGTCATACATCGGATGCCAGCGGTGCGTGAACGGCAGCGAATAGAGCGCGTCCATCTCGGCGGACGTCAGCGGCTCGGCCGGCGGCATCACGACAACGGTGCCGGGATCCTGCTCTTGTACTACTGGCAGACCATCAGGATGAGCCTGTTTCTGGTATTCAAGCTGGGCATGCATGACAAGGGCACTGTCAGCCTGCTGCTCGACAAGGGAAGGAAGCGTGACAGCATTCGCCGGCACTTTTGCCCGGCCCTGCGCCCGGAACGCCGTGCCGGGTATATCAGTGAGCTGTTCGATACTGGCGCCGGAATCGAGACGCCGGGCTATCTCGGCTATCGCCCGCTCGCCCATTCCATGCACGAGGATATCGGCCTTGGCGTCGGTGAGCACGCTGCGCTTGAGCTGGTCCTCGATGTAGTCATAGTGAACAAGCCGCCGGAGGCTGGCCTCAAGGCCGCCGAGGACTATCGGCAATTCCTTATATGCTTCACGGGCACGAGCGGAATAGACAAGCAGCGGCCGGTCGGGACGAAGGCCGAGTCTGCCGCAGGGACTGAACACGTCTTCCTTGCGCTTGTGGCCCATGGAGGCATAGGCATTCAGTCGTGAGTCCACTGAGCCGGACGTGATGCCCCAGAAGAGCCGCGGGCAGCCGAACTGCCTGAACGCATCGGCACTTTTCCAATCCGGCTGGGCAAGGATCGCTACGCGGTATCCGAGCTTTTCGAGCCACCTGCCGATGAGGGCGATGCCGAAGGATGGGTGGTCAACGTACGCATCCGCCGTGACCAAGATGATATCGGGCCGGTCCCAGCCGCGCGCACGCATCTCCACAGGTGTTGCGGGCAGGAACTGACTGGCATCTCGCTTTGTCTGTGATGGCATAGAGATGGTATTATACCACGACGGGAGAGGAATCGCCAGGTGAACCGATGCAGCACCATCACGGCCAGAATGCAGCCACCGCGATAATAGTCCATATGAAGCCGCCTATCAGCATCTTGCACATTATGCCGATGAGCTGACCTGCGGCTGCCCCGCGTCCGAGCGTAAGGGCTGCGTAAGGGTCACGACCGCCGAGATGCTCAACAGCAGCCACGGCAAGACCCGCGCCGAGACAGGCGCCTAAGACCGTACCGACAAAAGGCAGCGGGAAGAGAAATGTTCCGGCCAGGCCGCCTGCTAACGCGCCGAATACGGCGGCGACCGAGCCGATGATCGTCGCGCCGCCTCGCCGGGCGGCGCCTGCGCCAGCCAGCATCTCAATTATCTCGGCGACAAGCGCAAGCAGTACGATGGCGACGAGTGTATATGCTGAGAAGACTCCATCCTCATGACGCCACCAGGTGAAGAGGAGCGTGGTTATGACCATCAGCCAGTTGCCGGGCAGCGCAAGGAGGCCAAGCGACAGCCAAACCAGGTTGAGCAGAAGCAGCGCAATAAGCCACACATACAGCATGAACAGATTGTACGGAAATGGCCCGCAGATCACAAGCGGCAGGCGGTTCGAAATCACTTGGCCGTGTTGCCGGCGGAGAGTATAATCCGCCTGTTTAAGGGAGGCTGTTGTGGGAATGGACAAAAAAACGTCTCGCTGGCTGGATTTGCGCGAGAAGATGGATGTGGTGGTTCTGGCTGCTGCCCTTCTTCTAGTGGTGGCATTGCTGGGTTTTGCCCTTGTGGCAAAAGAGGTTGATGACGCCGGCAGGACGCAGACCTTTGACGAGTGGGCGATAAGAGCCCTGCGGACGCCGGGCAATCCTTCCGACCCTGTCGGCCCCGGCTGGCTGGAGGAGATGGCCCGCGACATGACGGCTCTCGGCGGAGTGCTCGTTCTGACCCTAGTCACGGCCGCAGTTGCCGGTTATCTCTGGCTGAACCAGCAGAAGCACGCTACGGTTTTTGTTATCGGTGCAACGCTCGGCGCGCTTGCGCTCTCGCTATTGCTGAAGGGTGTATTTGACAGGCCGCGACCGGAGCTTGTGCCGCATCTATCCAAGATAGCCACGACCAGCTTCCCCAGCGGCCACTCAATGCTCTCGGCAGCTGTGTACCTGACATTGGGGGCGATGTTGGCAAGAATAGCGGAAAAGAAACGGCTGAAGCTCTACTTCGTGGGCATCGCCCTACTGCTTACATTCCTTGTCGGCATAAGCAGGGTCTATATGGGTGTGCACTATCCCACGGATGTGCTTGCCGGCTGGCTGGCAGGGCTTGGCTGGGCAATCCTCTGCTGGCTGGTGGCGGGCCGGATGCAGTAGCCGCGTTACCCGTCAATCACTCCTCCAATGCCTCAGCATCGGCAAGGTCTTTAGTGCGCCCTGTCGCTCTCTTGTTCTTGATCAATTCCCGGCGGCCGATGTAACAAACCTTGACGGGCCCATATGTTCCCTCTGCCCTGCCGGTATGAGCTTCCTCCCAAGAGACGCCACTAATGGAGGTGATTATATCTATTCTTACGGGGGGAAAGCCGAGTTGGATGATCTGGTCAGGTTTCTGAAAATCTGCAGCAGTAAGGCCCGTTGCGCCGAAGCCGAATTCTGTGAGCGCGGCCATCACCCGTGAAGCATTGTCAACATCGGGCCGGACAAGAATATCAATATCGCCCGTGTATCTGGGCGCGCCGTGGAATGCCAGAGCGTGAGCCCCGACGATGATGTACTCAACTTTGTGAGAGCGGAATAACTCTAGCAACTCTCTGAAGTCGCTCTGTGTTTCCATGGAATTGCCTCCGCAGAAGCTCTATGGCGGATACCCTCTCCTCGGGTGAACGGCTCAACCAGTATTCAAGGTTCGCCTTGACCTCATCGTAATCGCTCAGCTTGTGAATGGCAGCCCTATGCTCAATCATGCCTTCATTATACCAGAATCGTGGACAAGTGTAAACGCCAATCGGGCGCAAAGGAAGAGGCCGCATCGCTTTCGCGACGCGGCCTCTATAATCCTGGCGATCACCTACTCTCGCCCTTACGGACTACCATCGGCCGGGAGGGCTTAGCTTCTGAGTTCGGAATGGGATCAGGCGTTTCCCCGTACGTATGGTCACCAGGAAGTTCGTTACACGGCGTCTTTCGGCGCCGCAGTATTCAATTGTAAAGAGCGTAGAAAAGAAAAATACGTGGATAAGCAAGAGCGAATCATGCGGTTGCAATCGATGATTGATACGGTCAAGTAATTGAGCGTTAGTACTGGTTAGCTGAACGCATTTCTGCGCTTACACATCCAGCCTATCGACCTGGTAGTCTACCAGGGCTCTTCAGGCCCGAAGGCCATGGAATCCTAATCTTGAGGTGGGCTTCCCACTTAGATGCTTTCAGCGGTTATCCTTTCCCGACATAGCTACCCGGCGATGCCCCAAGCGGGACAGCCGGTACACCAGCGGTCGGTACCTCCTAATCCTCTCGTACTAGGGAGATATCCTCTTCAAGATTCCTGCGCCCACAGCAGATAGGGACCGACCTGGCTCACGCCGGTCTGAACCCAGCTCGCGTACCACTTTAATCGGCGAACAGCCGAACCCTTGGGACCGCCTTCAGCCCCAGGATGTGATGAGCCGACATCGAGGTGCCAAACCTCCCCGCCGCTATGAACGCTCGGGGGAGATCAGCCTGTTATCCCCGGAGTACCTTTTATCTGATGAGCTATGGCCCTTCCACACGGGACCACAGGATCACTAGGCCCTGCTTTCGCATCTGCTCGACCCATAAGTCTCACAGTTGAGCACCCTTATACCCTTGCGCTCTACGCGTGATTGCCAACCACGCTGAGGGTGCCTTTGGACTCCTCCGTTACTCTTTTGGAGGAGACCGCCCCAGTCAAACTGCCCACCTAGCACTGTTCCATGCCCGGATTCACGGGTCATGGTTAGATGGCTAACATAGCCAGGGTGGTATTTCAACGTTGGCTCCACGATGCCCGAGAGCACCGCTTCACAGCCTCCCACCTATCCTACGCAAGATATGCCAGACATCAATACCAGGATACAGTAAAGGTTCACGGGGTCTTTCCGTCTTGCTGCGGGAACGTGGTATCATCACCACAATTACAATTTCACCGAGTTTGTCCTTGAGACAGTGCTCCAGTCGTTACGCGGTTCATGCGCGTCGGAACTTACCCGACAAGGAACTTCGCTACCTTAGGACCGTCATAGTTACGGCCGCCGTTTACCGGGGCTTCGGTCGCCAGCTTCTCAGGATTGCTCCCAATGACCGCCTTCCTTAACCTTCCGGCACCGAGCACGCGTCATTCTCTATACATCCACTTTAACGTGTTAGCAGAGAACTGTGTTTTTGATAAACAGTCGCCAGAGCCGATTCACTGCGCCCTCAGCACCAACTGTTACGCTGGTCTGGAGGGTCCCCTTATCGCGAACTTACGGGGTCAATTTGCCTAGTTCCTTAAGGACAATTATCTCGAGCGCCTGAGGCTACTCGCCTCACCTACCTGTGTCAGTTTTAGTACGGACGTGCATCGTCGTCCTGTTTGAGGTTTTTCTCGGCAATCGCTCCGGCTGCTCGGACATCATAAAACGGCCCTCGCCGTCCTTCGGACCCTTGTGCTGGCGGATTTGCCTACCAGCGGGTCCTCCGGCAGGATAGCCACTACTAACCGGCTTCCAGCCTTTGCCATTGCGTCACCCCCACAGTCCAAACCTTCGATACACGGTGCAGGAATATTAACCTGCTGTCCATCGTCTACGCCTTTCAGCCTCGACTAAGGGCCCGACTAACCCTGGGCGGATTTACCTTCCCCAGGAAACCTTAGGTTTGCGGCGAACAGGATTCTCACCTGTTTTATCGTTACTCATGCCGGCATAATCACTTGCTAACGCTCCACGACTCGTTACCGTATCGCTTCGACGCTGTTAGCAACGCTCTCCTACAACTCCGCGACAGGCGAACCTGTCGCAAAATCCGTAGCTTCGGCGTTATGCTTATTCCCGTTCATTATCGGCACCGAATCGCTCGACCAGTAAGCTATTACGCACTTTTTAAATGATGGCTGCTTCTAAGCCAACATCCTGGCTGTCAGGGCAATTCGACTTCCTTTAGAACTTAGCATAACTTCGGGACCTTAGCTGACGGTCTGGGCTGTTTCCCTCTTGCCCGCGAATGTTATCACACGCGGACTCACTCCCAGGATAGGCTCTACGGTATTCGGAGTTTGGTTGGGGAAGGTAGACTGGTGGTCCCCTGACCCCATTCAGTAGCTCTACCCCCGTAGAGTAGTGGCCTGAGGCTGCCCCTAAAGGCATTTCGGAGAGAACGAGATATCTCCAAGTTTGATTAGACTTTTACTCCTCCCGACAGCTCATCCCCTAACTTTTCAACGTTAGTGAGTTCGGTCCTCCAGGGATTTTTACATCCCCTTCAACCTGGCCATCGGTAGATCACTTGGTTTCGCGTCGTATTGCCTGCGACTTGTTTCGCCCTGTTAAGACTCGCTTTCGCTACGGCTTCGCACCTTAAGTGCTTAACCTTGCCACAGACAATAACTCGCCGGCTCATTATGCAAAAGGCACGTGGTCACTCGTTGCCCCGAAGGGCCATAGAGCTCCCACAGCTTGTAAGTGCATGGTTTCAGGTTCTTTTGACTCCCTTAATAAGGGTTCTTTTCATCGTTCAGTCGCCTTACTATTTCACTATCGGTCGCCGAGGAGTACTTAGCCTTGGAGAGTGGGCTCCCCATCTTCACACGGAGTTTCACGAGCTCCGTGCTACTCGTAAAGTGTTTCGGCCTGGTTATGTTTCCGCCTACGGGGCTATCACCCTCTATGGCTGAACTTTCCAGAGCATTCGACTAACATAAACAGGTCCTACACACGGGCTAGTCCGTTTTCGCTCGCCGCTACTAACGGAGTCTCAATTGATTTCCTTTCCTGCAGGTACTAAGATGTTTCAGTTCCCTGCGTTCGCTCCGACGGCCTATGCATTCAGCCGACGGTGACAGAATCTGGTTGCCCAGTCCTGCCGGGTTGCCCCATTCGGAGATCCTGGGATTAACGGTTGCTTGACACCTGCCCCAGGCTTATCGCAGCCTGCCACGTCCTTCATCGCCTCTCGGCACCTAGACATCCCCCATGCACCCTTAGTAACTTGACCGTATCAATCATAGATTGCGGTCTCGCCACATAATTGCGCTCTTCACCGGAACGATTGGGATATCGATCCGGTGGGGTTGAAATTGTACAATTTCCCGAATTCAAAAATACTTCGGTTTCTTGAACAACTTCCGCTTATCCACATATTAACTTTTCAAAGAACCTATAGAAAACCAGTCTTGCGACCGGATATTCCCATCTGGCACTCAAATCCCTATCGACCATCGACTAACAACTATCGACTAATGGAGACGATGGGATTCGAACCCACGACTTCTAGCTTGCAAAGCTAGCGCTCTCCCAGCTGAGCTACGTCCCCGAGCCCTGTGGTCAACTCGTGACTCTGTGCTTCGTCCTGCTGACGACTCTCGACTCACGACTCTCAACTCAATGGGCCCGGGAAGACTCGAACTTCCGACCTCGTGCTTATCAGGCACGCGCTCTAACCACCTGAGCTACGAGCCCTACTCTCGTCGCAGCCATCGCGGCTCAGCGGGTGTCTTTTAAGCCACGGTCGGCCTTCGGGACTCTATTCACCTGCAATTTTCAAAGAACAAACAAAAATGTCGCAGCTCTTTTCATCAGCGGCGACATTTGAGAAGCGGCATATTACCGATACGCCAATCCGCGGTCAAGAGCTAAAAATCAAGATTTTCAATATTTTCCTGATACCTGAAAATCCTCATCATCACGACAGGAACGGCCCTTTCCCAGCCCCCTGTCGAGATACAACAGCATACTCGCACCTTATATCGGCGTCAAGCCATTTTTCCCCTGAATTTTCACACCCGGCCGCAGATCTCATATCTCTTTGTCGCCACACGGGTTACGCCATCCGAGGGCAAGTGGCCCGACCCGGCCGCCCCACAGGCTTTCCCAGGGGTTCCCGCTTGTCCGTCCGGGGCTGGGCCGTATAATAAGATAGTCGTTCACGGGGGCATATGGCATGAGCCGTATATTGGCTGGACAGATCTGCACTTCCGCCCTGATGCTTGGGCCGGTCGCTTTGCCTGCAAAGAAGCCCACGCTTTCTCACTTGCTGATGGGGCGAAGACTAACATGACAGATACAGGTCCCAACGTTCCCATCAATGTCGTAATCGACCCTGTATGCGGCATGGATGTCGAGCCGGCGAAAGCCGCAGCCACCCTTGAGAGCGGCGGACGCACGTACTATTTCTGCAGCGGCAAATGCCGTGACAAGTTCCGCGCTGATCCGCGGAAGTACACAGGTCGCGCCGAGGACAGGCCTTCCGCGCCGCAGCCGTCGGCAAAGGATTACACCTGCCCCATGCATCCTGAGGTCATCTCTGACAGGCCGGGCCCCTGCCCCAGGTGCGGAATGGCCCTCGAGCCGAAGGCCGCAACCGCCGACGAAGAAGAGGCCAGTCCCGAGCTTGCCGATATGACCCGCCGCTTCTGGATAAGTCTCATTCTGACGATACCCGTCTTCCTCATTGCCATGTCCGAGCATATCCCCGGCCGTCCGCTGCAGGACGCCTTCTCGCCCTCGGTCCTCGTCTGGATACAGCTCATCCTGGCAACACCCGTCGTGATTTGGGGCGGCAGACCCTTCTTCGAGCGGGGAGCAAGGTCCATCGTCAACCTCAGCCTCAATATGTTCACCCTAGTTGCCATGGGTACGGGCGTAGCATGGCTCTACAGCATCATCGCCACGCTCTTTCCCGGCATCTTTCCTCCATCGCTCCGCGGCGAGCACGGCCTTGTCGCCGTCTACTTCGAGGCCGCCGCCGTGATAATTACCCTCGTGCTCCTCGGCCAGATGCTCGAGCTCCGCGCACGCAGCCGTACCTCCGGCGCCATCAAGGCTCTCCTCAGACTGGCGCCCAAGACCGCGCGCATCGTCCGCGACAATGGCCGTGAAGAAGATATTCCCCTACAGCAGGTTCAGAAGGGTGACAGATTGCGCGTCAGGCCCGGCGAGCGAGTGCCCGTCGATGGGCTGGTGCTTGAAGGCTCAAGCTCCGTCGATGAGTCCATGGTCACTGGCGAGCCGATACCTGTCGAGAAGAAGCCCGACAGCCGCGTCACCGGCGGCACCGTCAACGGCACCGGTGGATTCCTCATGCGCGCCGAACGTGTGGGAGGCGATACCCTCCTCGCACAGATAGTCCGAATGGTCAGCGAGGCCCAGCGCAGCCGCGCGCCCATTCAGAGGCTTGCCGATGTCGTCGCTGCGTGGTTCGTACCCACTGTCATCGCCGTCGCCATCCTCACCGCCATCCTCTGGGGCTGGCTCGGCCCCGAACCGAAGCTGGCACACGCCATCGTCAACGCCGTCGCTGTCCTCATAATCGCCTGCCCCTGCGCGCTCGGCCTCGCCACCCCAATGTCCATCATGGTCGGCACCGGCCGCGGAGCATCCGACGGCGTCCTCATCAAGAATGCCGAAGCCCTCGAGACAATGGAAAAGGTCGACATCCTCATCGTCGACAAGACCGGAACACTCACCGAGGGCAAGCCTCGCGTCGTCTCCCTCATCCCAGCCGAAGGCTTTGACGAATCCACCGTCATTCGCGTAGCCGCGGCCCTCGAGAAAGGCAGCGAACACCCACTCGCCGCTGCCGTCATTGCCGCCGCCGGCGAACGGGATATCGAAACGCCCGATGTCACGGACTTTGCCTCCATCACGGGAAAAGGCGTCACCGCCAGACTCGACGGAAAGGTCTCTGGCATCGGCAATGCCGCCCTGCTCGAAGAGCTGAATGTCTCGCCCGGCAACCTCGCCGCACGCGCCGACGACGAGCGCGCTGATGGCCGCACCGTCATGTTCATCGTCAATGACGATGCTGTCGTCGGCCTCATCGGCGTTGCCGACCCCATCAAGAGCTCCACCCCCGAAGCGATACGCCTCCTGCACGACGCGGGCGTCGAGATAGTCATGGTCACAGGTGACAACCCCACCACCGCCAACGCCGTCGCCAGCGAGCTCGGTATCGACCGCGTCGAGGCCCAGGTCCTCCCCGACAAAAAAGGCCAGACCGTGAAAGACCTCCAGGCCGAAGGCCGCATCGTCGCAATGGCTGGTGACGGCATCAACGACGCCCCCGCCCTCGCCCAGGCTCACGTCGGCATCGCAATGGGCACCGGCACCGACGTCGCCATGGAAAGTGCCGGCATCACACTCGTCAAAGGCGACCTTCGCGGCGTCGCTAAAGCCCGCCGCCTCAGCCGCGCCACCATGCGCAACATCCGCCAGAACCTCTTCTTCGCATTCATCTACAACTCCATCGGCATCCCCATCGCCGCCGGCATCCTCTACCCCTGGTTCGGCCTCCTCCTGAGCCCCATGATCGCCGCTGCAGCCATGAGCTTCAGTTCTGTCTCCGTCGTCTCCAACGCCCTTCGCCTTCGTAAGGTCGCCCTCTGACCGCCTCTGCCTGATTCGAACCCGGCCCAAGGACAATATGAGATATAATGAATTCACAATACCTTGTCTAATTGTCCAGCACCCGCCTCCGCTTTTTCGTAAGTAGCTTACTGCTAATAGGTTACAGCTTATGGCTGGCCGCAAACGCGGCCATTTTGGCCACCGTTCCCGCGCAAACCTCACGTCCTCCCGCGCCTTTGCGCAATGTCCTTTCCCCTTCGCTTCCCTCCCCTACCCTTGCCTCTTGACTTACGCCATTTCCCCCCCTATCATCCTCCAATCCAACGCCTTTCAGGAGCCCGGCAATGCAGCTGCGAACCGTTCTGATTCTATCCCTCGTATCGCTTCATCTCATTTCCGGCTGTGCTTCAACGCCCGCGCCCGTTGTAGCGCCTGTCGCTGCTCCCGAATCCCAACCGTCAAAAACCTCAACCAGCATCACCGTCCACACTGACCGTCCGAAAGGCCAGATAAGCAGGCACATCCACGGCCAGTTCTCCGAGATGCTTGGCCGCGGCATTCACCAAGGCATCTGGGTCGGCCCCGATTCTCCCATCCCCAACACGCGCGGCCTCCGCAACGACGTCGTTGCCGCGCTCAGACGTGCCAAAGTCCCCGTCATCCGCTGGCCCGGCGGCTGCTTCGCCGATTACTACCACTGGAAGGATGGCGTCGGCCAGCGCGACCAGCGAAGGCCCCAGGTCAACGCGCTCTGGGGCGGTGCCACCGAGGACAACCAGTTCGGCACTCACGAGTTTATGGACCTCTGCCAGCAGGTCGGGTGCGAGCCATATATCTGCGCGAATGTCGGAAGCGGCTCCGTTCAGGAGATGAACGAATGGATCGCTTACCTCAACTCCGACGACGACATCCCCATCGTGCAGATGCGCCGTGCCAACGGCCGTCAGGATTCGTGGCACGTCCGCTTCTTCGGCATCGGCAACGAAAGCTGGGGCTGCGGCGGCAACATGAGCCCCGACTTCTACGCCGACCAGTATCTGCAATATATGACATACGCATGGGCCTATTCGGGCAACTTCCTCTATCGTATTGCCTGCGGCCCCAATGTCAGTGACTACAACTGGACTGAGACCCTCATGCGACGCGCCCGCTGGGCGATGGATGGCCTCAGTCTCCACTACTACACAGTCCCCGGCACGTGGCAAGACAAAGGCTCCGCCATTAGCTTCGACGAGCACGAGTGGTTCGTCACCATGCAGAAGGCCTTCTTCATGGATGAGCTCCTCAGGAAGCACGGCGAGATAATGTACCGCTATGACCCTGACAAACGCGTCGGTCTCATCGTCGACGAATGGGGCACGTGGTTCAACGCCGAGCCCGGCTCGAGGCCGGGTTTCCTGTATCAGCAGAACACCCTGCGTGACGCGCTTGTCGCAGGTTTGACGCTCAACATCCTTCAGCGTCACTGCGACCGTGTCAAGATGGCCAACATCGCCCAGACCGTCAACGTCCTGCAGGCAATGATACTCACGGATAACGAAAAGATGCTCCTGACGCCGACCTATCATGTCTTCGACATGTACAAGGTCCACCAGGACGCGACACGTCTGGCCACAGATGTCAACTGCCCGCGGTATGGGCCGCCGGATGGCGCCATCCCGTCAGTCAGCGCGTCGGCCTCGCGCGACGCATCCGGCAGGCTGCACATATCGCTCTGCAACCTTGACCCTGATTCGCCTATGCCTGTCACAGTTCACCTGAATGCGGCGCAGGCAAAAGCTGTCTCAGCAACGGTCTTGACAGCCGAAGCCATGAACGCCCATAATACGTTTGAGAATCCGGATGCCATAAAGCCCACCGAGCTCAAGGACGTCAGACTCGCGGACACATCGTCCGTCGAGCTGACGCTGCCGTCGAAGTCGGTGGTGATGCTGGAAATCGAATGAACAACCTTTATTAGAGGGAAGCGGACATGAAGAAGCTCGTGACATCTCTTGTACTTGCGCTGTGCATCCTGCTGGTCGTTGTCGGCTGCTCGAAAAAGGGCGAACAATCGCCCACGCCGGCGAAGACCAGGCTCGCGTTCATAACCAACAACACCGCCGATTTCTGGATATTCGCCCGTCGCGGCTGCGAAAAGGCCGCCAGCGAGCTTGGCGCCTTCGAGCTGGAATTCCGCCTCAATAACGACGCCACCAGCGCTGAGCAGCGTCGCATCATGGATGACCTCGTTGCAGGCGGCATTGGCGGCATCGCCATCTCGCCCATCGACCCGGCAAATCAGAAGCCGTTCATCGACGAGCTCTCCGCGACAATACCCGTCGTCACCTGCGACAGTGACATACCCGGCAGCAAGCGCCTCTGCTATATCGGCACCGACAACGTCGACGCAGGCCGCCAGGCCGGGCAGCTCATAAAGGAAGTCCTCCCGGACGGTGGCAAGATAATGCTCTTTGTCGGCAAGAAGGATACACAGAACGCCAAGGAGCGCATCCAGGGCATCGAGGAAGCCATCAAGGGCACAAAGATAGAGATCATCGATGTTCGCACCGATAACGTTGACCAGGTGGCCGCGAAATCCAATGTCTCCGATGCTATAGTCAAATACCCCGAGCTCGCATGCTGCGTGGGTCTGTGGAACTACAACGGCCCTGCCATCCTTAATGCCGTCAAGGATGCCGGTTTGCTCGGTAAGATGAAGATAGTCTGCTTCGATGAGAACGAGGAGACCCTCAACGGCGTGAAAGATGGCTATATCTACGGCACCGTCGTCCAGCAGCCGTTCGAGTTCGGCTACCAGTCGATGAAGATGCTGGCCGCGGTCGCTGCGGGCGATAAGAGCGTCGTTCCTGCTAACGGTCTGATGATAATCCCTACACTGAACATCAAGCAGGCGGACGCCCCGGCGTTCATCGAGAAGGTTCACACCCTTCTGGGTAAGTAGCGGCCATGGCCGACCAAGCGCCTCTCGTTGAGATGCGGGGAATCGAAAAGAGTTTCCCTGGCGTCAAGGCTGTCGACAAGGTCAGTCTCTCAGTCTATCCCGGCGAGGTCGTCGCGCTCATAGGCGAAAATGGTGCTGGAAAATCGACGCTCATGAATGTGCTGGGCGGCATCTATACGCCCGAAGTCGGCCAGATTCTCATCGACGGCAGGCCCGTTGCCATTCGTAACGTGTCAGATGCCATCTCGCTGGGTATAGGATTCATACACCAGGAACTGAACGTCCTCGACAACCTCACCATCGCAGCCAACATCTTTCTCGGCAGGGAGCCGCTCTGCATGGGCCCTTTGCGCCTCATTGACCGCAGGAAACTCCACGCTGACACGCAGCCTTATCTGAATCGCGTTGGCCTGGACCTTCCGCCGGCGACCCCGCTTCGTAGTCTCTCCATCGGCCAGCAGCAGATGGTCGAGATAGCCAAGGCCCTTTCGCTCAACATCCGCCTGCTCATTATGGATGAGCCCACATCCAGCCTTACGCTCTCCGAAACAAGACGCCTCTTCGAGATAATCCGCCAGCTGCGGGGCGCAGGCATCGGCATCATCTACATCTCGCACCGCCTTGGCGAGATATCCGGGTGCGCCGACCGCGTCATCGGCATGCGAGATGGCCGAAACGCCGGCGAACTGAGCAAGGACCAGATCTCGCACGAAGCCATGGTGCGGCTCATGATAGGTCGCGAGCTTACTGAGTTCTTTGCGGCTCCAGCAGTCGGCAGACACGAAGGCTCGTTCACTGTCAGCGACCTTCGCACTTCCGCGTGGCCCGATGCGGCTGTAAGCTTCGAGGCCCGTCGCGGCGAGATACTCGGATTCGCCGGGCTTGTCGGCGCTGGCCGCTCGGAGATGGCCCAGGCCGTATTTGGCGTTGACGAGAGACTTTCCGGCACATTCACGCTCGACGGCAAAAACCTGACCATATCATCCTCCGGTGATGCCATAGCAGCCGGCATCTACCTTGCGCCGGAAGACCGACGAAGGTCCGGTCTTGTTACCGAGATGACCATCCGGGAAAACGTCACTCTCCCCGATATGCCGCGATTCTCGACAGTTGGTCTTATCAGACACCGTGCCGAGCGCCACGCAGCCGCGTCGCAGTGCGAGACCCTCAGCATCAAGGCCCCCTCCGCCGAAACGGAAGTCCGCAATCTCTCGGGCGGCAACCAGCAGAAGGTTGTCCTCGCCCGCTGGCTGCGTCTGAGGCCCAACGTCATCATCTTCGATGAACCAACTCGCGGCATAGATGTCGGGGCCAAGTCGGAGGTTTATCACCTGATGCGGGCTCTTGCCGAGCGCGGCGTCGTGGTCATAATGATAAGCTCGGATATGGAAGAGGTCCTCGGCATCAGCAGCCGCATCGCCATCATGCACGATGGCCGCGTCACCGGCATCCTCGAGCGGCCTGACTTCGGCGAAGAGGCAGTAATGAAACTCGCCGTTGGAGCATCCTGAAAGGCTGGTATGAAGAAAGAACTCGGAATCCTTGTACTGCTGGCTGTCGTCTGTGTTATTGTCGCCATCATCAATCCCCAGTTCGTAAGCGCGGTCAACATCCAGAACACCCTTCGCCTCGTCGGCCTCTTCGGCATCTTTAGCATCGGCGTCGGCTTTGTGATCATCACAGGCGGCATTGACCTTTCCGTAGGCTCGGTTCTCTCACTGTTTGGCGTGCTGCTGACCTTTATGCTGGTCAATTGGCAGTGGCCCTGGCCTCTTGCACTGGCCGCAGTTTTGGCGGGAAGTGCGCTCCTCGGCCTGTGTCATGGCCTCCTCATTACCAAGGTCCGCATCCAGCCATTCATCGTCACTCTCTGCGGGCTTTTGCTCTATCGCGGCATCGCCCGCTATATCTCCGACGACCAGACTCAGGGCCTCGGGTACGCCACTGGTTTCGAGGGATTGCAGGGGTTCCTGACCGGCAACTTCGTC
>Ga0209164_1003033_pt1 | contig 16604 bp, 14 predicted proteins | sample MTBNYHSulfiMetaG_FD_187458 | JGI IMG/M metagenome (GOLD analysis project Ga0209164, IMG submission 187458) | Enrichment culture microbial communities from rom New York Harbor, USA that are MTBE-degrading - MTBE-NYH (New York Harbor Sulfidogenic)... | ecosystem: Environmental > Aquatic > Marine >...
CCAAGCCGATATCGAGGCACGGGTGGCGAGGTGGGAGAAGCTGTTAGGGCTTTAGCAAGGGGACGTCAAGGGCTTGTTGAACTGCACAACACTATTGGGGCGCAACTTCTTCGGCCTTCTCTCCTGGGACCGTAACCAAGAAAGCGGAAAGGAACAACAGAACCGAAGCCATGAACTCTGAGAGCTCCTCAATCGGACCGTAGGAGTTATGGGTAAGGGCGGTAATCGATGGGGGCAGAACGAGGTATGCCTGATCCAGAAGCTGGGCAAAAACCATCAGCCCAATCGCCACCAAGAGGTAAACGTAAGCGGGATAGTTAGAGAAGAAATTCGCCACCGGCCTCCCATAGAATCCTAGAGGATGTGTTAGTCGTCCGCGCCAGCCCTGGATGAACAACAATAGCAAGATGCTCTCGGCTAACATCCAGGCTAGTAAGGGCGTGAGGCGATTGAAGAAATCTCGGTAATCAGGGAAGGGGTTGAACGAGAACACCACCTGATAGCTCAAGCCAATCACTATACCGATGCTGGCGGCCGTCCGAATGATCTTCCCCCACTTGCCTTGCATGAAGTTGTCCAGGCGCTCGAGGGCACATCTCCTGTAATCGGATCTAAGGCCCAGGTAAATGACGAAAAACAGAAGGACGAGCAGTACAGCCAGCGCCCCGCCCATAGTGACGATCCGCGTCTTGGAGTAACCGAATAACCAAGCGTTCTTCGGATCAGGCGGGATGGACAACACCTTGGCAAACGTTGCCGTTCCGGCGATGATCGAGAGGCAAAGGAATAGGTATACAAGTCGACAGCGTAAAGCGGAATTCCCCTTTTGCGATGACCTATACCTCAGGATGGCTACAAAAGCAAAGACCAGAATAAGAATCAATCCATCAATCAAAAGAAAATGGCGCAGCGCATCGATCTGGAACTTCCTTTGAAATAGTGCTGAACTGCCGATGATTTCGATCAGGTAACCGATCAGGTTGTGCAGATCATAGACGTCGATGTTGTATCTATCCCAATGGAGAGTCTGGATATCCAGGAACTCCGCCCCATAGCTGATCTCATCTAAAAAAGCGATCAGACTGATCACCGGGAGCACCAGCAGAATCCAGCGGGCGCGCCTGCTCTTTATACGAAACAGACGAGTAATCCCAATGAGGAAAGCCCCCAGAAACAATAAGGCTCCGGATGTGTCTAGATTGGGTAGCAATCTGGGAAAGAAAACCAGGATGAGAAAACCAAACATGCAAAGCGCTAAAGCTATACCGATGTGTCCGCCGGGACTTATCTTTTTTATGCTCATGTGCGCTCTACCTACGTGACACTTTCATCATTAGAGATACCCAGTTAGCAATTCGTGTATGCCGCCTTCAATTAAAGCCACATAAGAGTTTTGCGCAATCCCAAATGACCTCTCATGTATGGTGGTCTATAAGACCTTCAAGCCCCGCAAACGCGTCATCTCGTCGATGACTTCGCCGCTCTTGGGATTCACAGCCATACAGGCTCCGCGCTCATCGACCCTGGTGACCACCTCGCCGCGCCCGTGAGGGTTGTTAACAAGCTGAGGGGCATCCAAAATGCCGCCGTGCACCGCCGCCGTCAGGGTAGCGGCATCGGCCAATGGATCGACGACCTCTGCCGACGCCAGGCCGCGGACGGCCTCTAATGTGATCTCAGCCTCGCGCACCAATTCCTCTTTGCGCGCCTGCACGGCGGGATCGCGTGTCAGATCGGGTTGGCCTCGCAGGGCGTTCTCGATCGCCCGGCGCGCCAGCTTGCACGATTCGATCACCTCACTCGCACTGACGGCATGGTCGGCCTCGGTATAGCCCACCACATGCACAATGTGTGGTTTCAACCCCATTTGTAAATACACGCTGGCCGCCAGGTGAGCTCGGGCCGAGTCAACGTCCAGCGGATAGCTCAACAAGCCGGTGCGCGTCTGCCGCCAAATGCGGAACGTTGGCCTCTCCAGCGCTTGGGTCATCTCCACCACCGCCAGCATCTTGGCCAAGTCCATGGCATCCGAAAGCCCCGCCGGACTATTGAACATCATCTGGACGATGTGATCCTTCACCCCGTAAGCTCTAGCGTTGTAGGCGCCCAGGAAGGCGGAGACCACGAAGACCACGTCGGGGGCATCGCGCATGCCCCAATGATGGGCTTCATTGAGCTCCACAGGGATATCTCGCTCGCCGTACCAGCGCATCAGTTCCTGATGTTTGCGGATCGAACCTTCCAGGTCCCATGGCCCACGCCCATCCATTTGGTTAAACCAGTACAGCGGGATAGCCGCCCAGGCAATGTTGATCGTGTCCACGTACATCTCGGCCAGCTTGATGAAGTCATCCGTGCCCGTGTAAGTGCGCAACAGGGGGAAGTTGCCCCGCCGGCTGGCGGCGTAGAGCTTACGGAAATCGTCGGGGCCGCGCACTGGCACACCTCCCGCCCCAGTGCGGCGCGGATTCTGGCGCTCAGGGTGAAAGAAATTCTCCTGGGCCTCCTGGTCAGTGCCCAGCGAGATCACATCCAGCGCACGCGCTCCGGCGACCTGGCGGATGCCCGCCTCCGTGGCCTCCACGCTCGGTAGGCCGAAGTGATGGCGTAGCAACGGAAAAGGCATCTTCCAACGTATCCGCTCGATGGTGGCTTGAGGGTAATCTTCCTCCGCTTCGCCTTGAACTTTCCCGCCTCGCAAAAAGGCCAACACATCATCTGCTGGTTGACTTCCGTCAAAGACAGCTTCGAAGAAACCCAGCTTGCTGGCGCGCGCCGCCACCGGGGGCGTGCCGCCGAACACAAAGCGCACCCCACTAGAATGTAACTCGTCGGCGGCCTCGGCGAACTCCGCCAGCAGGCGCTCCCCGGTCTGGGGCGTGAGCCGGTAAGAGACGCCGACCATATCGGCCCTCTCGCGGCGCGCGGCCTCCAGCAAGGCCTCGATAGAGACCGCTGGCCCGAGAAAGACTGTGCGCCAGCCGGCCTGTTCGGCCAACCGCAGAAAATTGGATACGCCAGCCACGTGCACGCACTCGCCCAGCGCGCCAGCAACTACTGTTTTCATGCTATTTCTTGCCATCCGACTCACATCAAAAAATCAAGGTATGCTAGAGAAACCTGCAGCAGATTCCTCCGTGGGCACCACACTTGCAGCAACAGGATGCCTTGATGCTATCCACTAAAGGTATCGCCTCGGATCCCATCAAACATTATATCAACCCTCAATTTAGGTATCCGGCAACATAACCGAGCGAAAGCCTTAAATATGGTAAAGGCTGCCAGCATGATACCCATCTCCCGCATTGAGGCACGGGCATTCGCAGGAAGGTTAAGGCTTGACATTTTGGTAATCTAGTGGCAGAATTCAGAAAATGAATGCTCGGCGGGAGTATTGTTAGTGAAAGAACGCGAATACAGGCTGCTGGAAGCCATCTCCGAAGATGAAACCATCACCCAGGCTGGGCTAGCAACCAGATTGGGATTCGCCGTGGGAAGTGTCAACTGGTACATCAAACGGCTGATCAGCCGCGGCTATCTAAAAGCCACCCGCATGGACCGCACCCGCCTGCGCTATAACCTTACGTCCGAGGGCATGGCAGCCTTCTCCAAGAATGCTCGGATGTATATGAAGGACTCATTGCAGGTATACCGTGATTTGCGCGAGGCAGCCAAGAACACCGTAGCCAAACTCAAAGCCAGAGGCGTCAGCGAGGTCCACCTGGACGGCAAGGACGAGATGATGGATATCATGCGGCTGACCTGCATTGAGGAAGGCGTCGAACTGAGCGATTCGCGGGCTCACTGGGTGATTTCCCCTGATGGCAACCGCTTCAAAGTGAAGCAGATGAAGGATGGCAGGTAATCTCCCCCAAGAGACGTGCCAGATCATTCGGAGAAAGAAGTGTCCAACCGCATTCATCCCACTGCAGAAGTATCTCCTGAAGCCACTATCGGCGAGGGAACCAGCATCTGGCATCACTGCCAGGTTCGGCAGGGCGCCAGCATTGGAAGCAACTGCATTCTGGGGAAGGGTGCTTTCGTGGACACAAACGTGCAAATCGGAAACAACGTAAAAGTCCAGAATTACGTCTCCATTTATCACGGCGTGACCATCGAGGATGGGGTTTTCGTTGGCCCTCACGTTTGCTTCACCAACGACCTCAATCCCCGGGCAATCAACGCCGATGGCTCCCTGAAAAGCGCCGAAGATTGGGTGCTTAGCAAGACCTTGATCCGCAAAGGCGCCTCAATCGGAGCCAATGCCACCATCCGCTGCGGGGTCACAGTGGGCGAATGGGCGCTGGTGGGCGCCGGGAGCGTGGTCACCCACGACGTTCCCGACCACGCTCTGGTTTACGGCAATCCCGCCCAACTTCACGGCTTCGTGTGCGCCTGTGGAGAAAAGCTGGAAAAACAAACTGACAAAGATGGAAGCGTGCAAGCTCACTGCCCAGCATGTGGGCAAACCGTGGAAATCGATTCCGCCATTTGGGAGAAGATCGCGTGATCAACATTGCCAAACCAATTCTAGGCTCGGAAGAAAAAGAGGCCATCGCAGAAGTCCTGGATTCCGGCATCATCGCACAAGGGCCGCGCGTGAAAGCCTTTGAACAGGGTTTCGCCGATATGTGCGGCACCCGCTTTGCCATTGCCACCTCCTCCGGAACCACCGCGCTGCACATCTCGTTGCTAGCGCACGGGATTGGCCCCGACGACGAGGTGCTCACCTCGCCCTTCACCTTCATCTCCAGCGCCAACAGCATCCTCTTCACCGGCGGCAAGCCTGTCTTCGTGGACGTCGACCCGCAAACTTTCAACCTCGATCCAGCCCAGATCGAAGCGGCGATCACCCCACGGACCAAAGCGATCATGCCCGTGCACCTTTTCGGCCTGCCCTGTGACATGGGCACCGTTATGGAGATCGCCGAGCGCCACAACTTAGTGGTCATCGAGGACGCTTGCCAAGCCCACGGCGCCACATTCAAGGATCAAAAAGCGGGTTCTTTCGGCACCGGTACCTTCTCCTTCTATCCCACAAAGAACATCACCGCTGGCGAGGGCGGCATGATAACCACCAACGATGAGGTGCTCAACGAGCGCTGCCGGGTGATCCGCAATCACGGGATGCGCCGCCGCTATTATCACGATGAGCTGGGTTACAACTTCCGCATGACTGATATCCATGCCGCCATCGGCTTGGCCCAGCTCGGAAAGCTGAAGCAATTCAACCGCCAGCGCCAGGAGAATGCCGCTTTCTACAACGCTCATCTGCGCGGCGTGATTACGCCAACCGTACCCCAAGGCTATACCCACGTCTTCCACCAATACACTATCCGTGTGCCAGATGGGAAGAGGGATGCCTTGCGAGAGCACTTGAAAGAGCACGATATCGGGTCGGAGATCTATTACCCGGTGCCCATCCATAAGCAGAGCTTCTATATGGAAGAACTGGGTTACAAGGGCGATTTCCCCGAATCCGAAAAGGCTGCCGATGAGGTGCTTTCGCTGCCCGTGCACCCCTCATTGAGCCCCGCTGACCTGGAAAAGGTCGTCGAGGCGGTCAACACTTTTATGGGAGCGAACCAGTGACGATCAGAACAGCCGTGATTGGCGTGGGTTCGATGGGCAAGAATCACGCCCGAGTTTACAGCGAACTAATGGACACGACGCTCGTGGGCGTGGCAGATGCCGACGAGACGACCGCCAATGCCGTGGGAAAGGCTCTCAGGGTAAATACCTACACCGATTATCACGAAATGCTGGAAAAAGAGCGGCCCGAGGCAGTGTCCATTGCCGTCCCCACCTCCCTTCACTTGGAAGTAGCCACAGCATGCCTCGAGACAGGTGCCCATATCCTGGTAGAGAAGCCGATCGCTGCCAATCTGGAAGAAGCAGAGGAACTGATCAAGAGAGCAAAGGCTGCACAGCGCAAACTGATGATCGGGCACATCGTACGCTTCAACCCGGCGATTCAAGCGCTCAAGGAAAAGCTGGACAATGGCTACTTGGGGCGCATCTACCAGATATTCTGTCGCCGCACCGGCCCTCACCCCAAACGTATCCTCGATGTGGGTGTGGTGATCGATTTGGCACCACACGACATCGACACCATGCGCTTTCTCACCGGTATGGAACCACTCCGCGTTTACAGTGAGACCGAGAATTACGCCAACTCAAGCCACGAAGATTCACTTCTAGGGACATTGAAATTCCCGGAGGGTATCACCGCCGGCCTGGAGGTCAATTGGCTCACGCCTATAAAGGTGCGTGAGGTCTGCGTCCTCGGCGAACAAGGGCTGTTCCGTGTCGACGACCTGACCCAGGACCTCTTCTTCTACGAGAACCCGGACACTTCCGGCGAGCCGTGGTCGCTCCTGAAAACCTTGAGAGGCGCAAGCGACGGCACCATGATCCGCTTCAGCATCCAGCGCTACGAGCCATTGAAAGCCGAACTGCAATCATTCATCGACGCCATCCTTCAGGATACCGACGTCCCCATCACCGGCGAGGATGGTTTGGCTGCCCTGCGCCTGGCGCTCGCGCTGATTGAATCTGGACAGAAACATACCGTCATCGAGGTCTAGCTAATGCAATTGGGTGAACTTCAAGAACGGGTTACAGACCACACAGCGAAACTGGCCGTGATCGGGCTTGGTTATGTCGGCTTGCCGGTGGCCTGCCTCTTCGCGCAAGCTGGATATGACGTGCTCGGCATCGACATCGATGAGGCACGCGTCGAAAAGATCAACCGCGGACACTCCCCCATCGAGGGCGAGGAACCCGGTCTCGCCGATCTATTGGCAGAGGTCGTCGCCGCCAAAAAGCTGCACGCCGCCAATGATTATGCCCAATTGGCGGATTGCGACATCACGCTCATCGCTGTCGAAACACCAGTTGACGAGCACAATACCCCACGCTATGAAGCCCTGCGCGCCGTTTTGCAGAGCTTGGGGCCGGTGCTCAAACCCGGCGTACTGGTGATCGTTGAATCGACGATTGCTCCCGGCACAATGCGAAACGTCGTTCTGCCCTTGTTGGAGGAGCACTCCAAAGGCAAACTCAACGATGGCTTCTACCTCGGCAATTGTCCCGAGCGGGTGATGCCAGGAAGGCTGCTCCACAACCTGAGAAACCTCAGCCGCGTGGTCGGCGGGGGAACCCCACAAACGGCGGAAGTGATGGCGACGCTTTATCGCCAGATCGTGCCAGAAGCCGATCTTGACCCAACCGATTGGATCACGGCCGAGATCGTCAAGACCGCCGAGAATGCCTATCGGGATGTGCAGATCGCCTTTGCCAATGAGGTGGCGTTGATCTGCGAGGCTCTCGGAGGAGATGTTTGGAAGGTGCGCGAGCTGGTCAATAAATCCCCAGGCCGTCAGATGCACCTGCCCGGCGCAGGCGTGGGCGGGCACTGCATCCCCAAAGACCCCTGGCTGCTGGCACATGGCGTTCACGATCACGATGTCCCCCTCAGATTGATCCCTACGGCGCGTGCGGTCAACGATGCCATGCCCTTACACATGGCCGACCTGTTGGAAGAAGAGTTAGAAAGACACGGCAAGAACATCCGCGGTGCCAAGGTCCTCATCCTGGGCTATGCCTACCGCGAGGACACCGACGACACCCGCAACAGCCCCAGCCAAGTGCTGTTGGAGCACCTGACCCAATTGGGCGCTGAAGTGCTCGTACACGACCCCTTCGTAGCACCGTATCAGGGGAAGGTTGGGGAAATGGCGCAAGAATGCGATGCCCTGGTCTTCATGGTAGCCCACAGCGTATACCGGGATGTCGACCTCGCCGCCCTTAGCGCCAAGATGAGCACGCCGATCTTGATCGACGGCCGTCGAGTGTTCGCTAGAGACAAAGCAGAAGCGGTTGGCTTCAGCTATCGCGGCGTTGGCGAGGCAAACCTGGCCAACGGTTTGTAGATCACTGCACTCCTGGAGAAACATGCATGAACCTTCAAGATAAACACATCATGGTCATCGGCGGCGCAGGGCTTGTAGGCTCGCACATCGTAGACCAACTCATCGATGAGCCGGTCTCCGAAATCATCGTATTCGACAACTTCATCCGTGGGTCTCGAGAAAACCTGTCGGCGGCACTCGATAGGTCGAAGAAGGTCAAGGTCATGGAGGCCTCCATGACCGACCGAGACGCCCTGGATAAGCACATGCGAGATATCGATGGCGTTTTCCTATTGGCATCCCTTTGGCTTGGAGAGTGCGTCAACCAGCCACGCAGCGCCTGGGAGGCCAACACCCTGGGTACCTGGAACGTGATCGAAGCCTGCCTGAAGCACGACGTCAAACGCGTGGTTTACTCTTCCTCCGCCTCGGTATACGGCAACGCCCTGTTCACCCCTATGACGGAGGAGCACCCCTTCAACAACCGCACCACCTATGGGGCGACCAAGATCGCCAACGAGCAGATGTTCCGGGCGATCTACGAACAGCACAAACTGCCCTACATCGGCTATCGCTACATGAACATCTACGGCCCGCGCATGGATTATCACGGCACTTACGTTAGCGTGATTATGAAAGTCCTGGATAAGATCTTCGCCGGCGAGCCCCCGGTGATCTACGGCGATGGCACGCAGGTGTACGACTTCATTTACGTCGAGGACGTTGCACGAGCCAACATCCTAGGGATGAAATCGGACAGCGCCGATGAATTCTTCAACATTGGGGCGGGGATAGGAACCTCCATTAACGAGTTGGTCGATATGCTCCTGGATATCACCGGCTCTGACCTGGAACCGGTCTATCTCCCCAACGAACAAAGCTTCGTCACCCACCGAATCGGCAGCACGGAGAAGGCCGAGAAGATCTTGGACTTCAAGGCCACCACCCCCTTACTTGAGGGATTAAGCCGCGTCGTGCAGTGGAGGAGGAGCGAACAAAAAGCGTGATGCAACGAGTGCTGGTGACCGGTGCCGGCGGCTATATCGGCCGACACCTGCTTCAAGAACTGAGCGTAGGACCTTGGGAAGTCCGAGGGCTGGTTCATCGCGGTGACCCTCCCTCCAACGGCAAGACAGAATGGGTTCGTGCAGATATCTTGGATCGTACCGCCATTGCGGGCGCCATGCAAGGCTGTGATCTGGTCGTCCACCTCGCCTGCAAGCCCATGGCCGAGAGCAATCAAGACCCACGTGGTGCTTCTCAGGTGAACACCATTGGAACGCTTAATGTGATGCTGGCCGCTCGAGCGGCTAATATACAAAGGGTGATCTACACCTCGACCGCTCAGGTCTACGGCCGCGATGGCAGCCTGCCACTAAAGGAAACCGCTCCCACTCGACCCGACAGCGCTTATGCCACCAGCAAGCTTGGCGGCGAAACAGTGTGCGAGGGCCTGGCGCGTGAGTACGGAATGAGCGCCATCATCCTCCGCCTGTTCAATGTCTACGGTTCGTTCATCGACGGCATCAGCCGCGAGACAGTAGAAACGGCGTTCATGCGCCGCCTGCTGACCGGAAAGAAAATCCAGATCACCAGCCACCCCAACGAGGGCCGTGATTTCGTTCATATCCGAGACGTGGCAAGGGCTATCCGCTCAGCCATGGAACACGACGGCGCTGGAATTGAGACAATGAACATCGGGTGCGGAGAGCTCACCACCTTGACCCAGCTTGCCGGCCTAGTCGGAGAGATCGCCAAAAGCAAATCCGCTCCTGTGATAGCCGCAAATGCCGAACGAGCCCCGTTGCAGCTTCAAGCCGACATCCGCAAGGCAAAGCAGGTCTTGGGCTTTCAGCCAGCGATCTCGCTGAGAGAGGGGCTTGCTGAGCTATACGAACTAGAAAAGGCGCACCTCGGAGTAACCCAAAGATGAAAATCCCGATCACCAAACCCTATTTCGGAGAAGAGGAGCGCGCTCTCATCCAGCGCCCCCTGGAAACCGGCTGGGTCGTGCAAGGCCCCTACGTAAAGGAATTCGAGGACAAGTTCGCGGCGTACACCGGGGCATCTTACACCATCGCCACCTCCTCGTGCACCACCGCGCTCCACCTCGGTCTGGTGGCGCTTGGGGTCGGCCCGGGGGATGAGGTGATTCTGCCATCCTTCACCTGGGTGGCCACCGCCAACGTGGTGGAGATGCAGGGGGCCAAACCGGTGTTCGTGGACATCGATCTGGACACCTTCAACATCGACCCCAGCCAGATCGAAGCCGCCATCACCCCGCACACCAAGGTGATCGTGCCAGTGTCCCTTTTCGGCCTGAGCGCACCGCTGCCGGAGGTCATCAAGATCGCCCGAAAGCACGGCCTGAAAGTGGTGGAAGATGACGCTTGCGCCACCGGCGCGTGGATCAATGGAGTACATGCCGGCACCCAAGCGGACATCGGCTGCTTCAGCTTCCATCCCCGCAAGGCCATCACCACTGGTGAAGGGGGCATGGTAGTCACCTGTGATGAGAAAATCGCCGATTCAGTTCGCTCACTGCGCGATCACGGCGCCTCAATGAGCGACCTGGCGCGTCACCAAGGGCCACGCAGCTATCTGCTCCCCGAATTCAACATGGTCGGTTACAACTACCGCATGACCGACATCCAAGGCGCCCTGGGGTCAGCGCAGATCGAGCGGCTGGTCTGGGTCCTGGAGCAACGGAGGCGCCTGGCCTCCCGTTATGATGAGCTTCTCTCTGAGCTGGACTGGCTGCAAACGCCCGTCATTCCCGAAGGTTACCAGCACGGTTACCAATCCTACGTCACGCTGTTCAGTCCGCAAACGCCTGCCCTCGAGAACGTCGAAGCCTTGAACGCGGCCCGCAACCAGCTCATGGATAACCTGGCCAACGCCGGGATCGCTACCCGCCCCGGGACACACGCCGTCCACATGCTCGGCTTTTACCGCCACAAATACGGGATCAAGCCCGAAGACCTCCCCCACGCCTACATGGCGGACCAGCTCTCGATGGCGCTGCCGCTCTACGTGGGCATGACGGAGGCCGAGCAAGATTACGTGATCCAGCATCTTACAGAGGCGGAAGTGGCTTGATGATCGCGTGCAAGCCTTTTGATGAAATATGTGTGGAATAGCCGGTATTTACAACTTCCAAGGTGAACCTGCCTCCCCCGCGGTGCTACAGCGGATGACGGATGCCATCGCCCACCGCGGCCCGGATGGAGAGGGGCACTACACCGATGGGCCGGTGGGGTTGGGCTTCCGACGCCTGGCAATCATCGACTTGACGCCAGCAGGCCAACAGCCGATGGCCAACGAAACCGGCGATGTGCTCATCATCTACAACGGGGAGGTTTACAACTTCCAGGAATTGCGCGTAGAGCTACAAGCCCTGGGGCATCAATTCCGTTCGCGCACCGATTCCGAGGTCGTACTCCACGCCTACGAGGAGTGGGGCGAGGCCTGCGTCGAGCGCTTCAACGGCATGTTCGCCTTCGCCATCTACGACCGCAGGAGGCGCGAGGGGGGTAAGGGGGGACGATTGACCCTGGTGCGGGACCGCTACGGCATCAAGCCACTCTACTATTATCTCAAGGATGACGTCCTGGTATTCGCCTCCGAGATCAAGGCGCTGCTTGAGCACCCCTCCGTGCAAGCCAGCATCTGCTACCCTGCGCTCAGTGAATACTTCACCTTTCAGAACATCTTCAGCGACCTCACCCTCTTCGAAGACATCCGCATGCTCCCGCCGGCCTCGATGCTGCAAGTCGACCCCGGTGCCGCCCAAAGCGTCAGGCGGAACACATATTGGGATTACAAGTTCGAGCCTGCCGATTTCAACCTGACCCTCGAGGAGACCAAGGAAAAGCTGTTCCGGCTCTTCGAGCAAGCCGTCACCCGCCAGTTGGTCTCCGATGTCCCCGTGGGCTCTTACCTAAGCGGCGGCATGGACTCAGGCTCGATCACAGCAGTGGCCACGCGCCACTTTCCCCGCCTACACACCTTCACCTGCGGCTTTGATCTCTCCTCCGCCTCCGGCCTCGAATTGGAGTTCGACGAGCGCGCCGCCGCGGAGAGGGTGGCCAGCCGCCTCAAGACCGAGCATTACGAGATGGTGCTCCACCCCGGCGATATGGAATACGTCATGCCGGAGCTGATCTGGCACCTCGAGGACCCCCGGGTCGGGCAGAGCTACCCCAATTATTACGTCGCCCGGCTGGCCAGTAAGTTCGTCACCGTCGTGCTGTCCGGCGCCGGTGGCGATGAGCTGTTCGCCGGCTATCCCTGGCGCTACTCTGGGGCTTTGGCTGCCCAAAGCGCCGACGAGTATCTAGATACCTATTATGGCTACTGGCAGCGCCTGATCCAAGAACGGGAGCGGGAAACCTTCTTCACTTCCGAAGCCTACGCCGCCGTAAAAGACCATTCCCCCAAAGATGCTTTCCTCAGCGTCTTCGGCCAGGGTGAGCCGCCGATGGGCAACGCGCAGGAGCGGGTAAACGCCTCCCTGTATTTCGAAATCAAGACCTTCCTGCACGGGCTGTTCGTGGTTGAGGACAAGCTCAGCATGGCACATTCATTGGAGACGCGCGTCCCCTTCCTCGATAACGACCTAGTCGACTTCGCCATGCGCATTCCCCCCACCTTCAAGTTGAGCGATTTGAAGGAAACAACCGAGACTCGCAACACCAAACGCCAGGGCGAATCTCCCGAACTAATGTACGGCGGCAAGCAGGTGCTGCGGGCAGTCATGGAGCAGTTCGTCCCTCCAAATGCCACTAGCCGCGCCAAGCAGGGCTTCTCCGCCCCCGATGCCTCGTGGTTCCGCCAGCAGAGCGCCAGTTACCTCAAGGAGCTCCTGCTAGATCGAAAAGCGCGCATCAACGAGTTCGTGAACCCCGCGTACGTTTCCAAGACACTTCAGGAACACGAAGGCGGCGCCAACCATCGGCTGCTGATCTGGTCGCTGCTCAATTTCGAGTGGTGGCTGAGGACATTCCTTGTTTGAAGAAGGTCAAGTGATGTATTGCAATCGCAGCTACCAGTACGACGGTGTTGGGAAAAGGTGTCCTAGAGTGATTTTCCTGCTAATTCATGCACTAGACGGTTACTTCAACAATGCTTGACGTCACTACCTTGCAGCCCGGCGAGGAGGTCGAATACGAGGCAGTTTTGAGGACTAACAAGCACTCGCTGTTGTACAGTTCGATCAAATACAGGGACTTCCTGCGAAAAGTCACCGGTAGTGAGGCTTGCTATCTAGTTGCGCGCAGGGAGGGCCAGATCGTGGGAATGCTTCCAGCGTTCCTGAAGCGGAACCCGGATTACGGCAACGTGCTAAACTCCCTGCCCTTCTTTGGCAGTAATGGTGGTGCCACATGTGGAGCTGACACTCGAGACAAAGAGGATGTCAAGCGTCTGTTGATTGAAGCGTTTCACGATTTGGCTAACGAAGAAAATGTAATCCTATCAACCATCATCACAAGCCCATTTGAAGATGACATCGCCGTTTACGAAAACCCGCGCTACTATGACTACAAAGACCACCGAATAGGTCAGGTCACCCCCCTCCCAGCCGGGAAGGACGATGAAGAAATAGACGAGGCGCTAACCGCCGCCATTGACTCGGTGAGGCGAAGGAATATAAGAAAAGCCCAAAAGGAGACCGTAACCTACCGGCATTCAGGAGACATCGACGACTTGGTCTTTCTGGCAGAGGTTCATAAGCAGAACATTCAAGCAATCGGCGGTCGTGCCAAGGATTGGAGCGTGTTCCAGGCCATTCACGAATGCTTCGAGTATGACGACGATTATCGAGTGTATGTCGCTGAATTCGAGGGCCAACGCATCGCCGCCCTGCTAATCTTTTACCACAATCTAACTGTGGAGTACTTTTGCCCAGCGACCGTTCACGAGTACAGGAACTTCCAGCCGAACAGCTTACTCATATACCAAGCTATGAAAGACACCGCGCGCATGGGTTATGCTCACTGGAACTGGGGGGGAACTTGGCCCAGCCAAGATTCTCTCTATGACTTCAAGAAACGCTGGGGAACGAAGGACTACCCATACACATACTACACAAAGAAACATCGTGATGATTCGCACATCCTATCATTAGAAGAAGCAGAAATAGCCAATGAATTTCCCTATTTTTACGTCGTGCCGTTTTCCGAGCTAGTGAAGGGCTCATAAGGAACAGTGCGCGAGTCATCTCAGAACATATTGCCACTTATTGGATAGAATATGGACATGTCTAACGAGACCACGCAAGACAAAATAACCGCAGTAGATAACTGGGTCACCGATGAGGCCCTCCGCTATGGGAAATACGAACCATTTGAGGAAGACACTTACCGATTCTTTGTCGAGATGATTAAAGGCGACCTAGGCCAATCGGGCCATCTCATCCTAGATGTGGGATGTGGTTCTGGGGCGTTCACTCGTCGATTAGCCGCCTTGGGGCATACAGTCGTTGGGTTGGATCTGTCCGAAGACATGTTGAACCTTGCACAAGGCAATTGTGAATCCGTTGGCGGCACATCCTTTCTCAGAGCCGATGCTGAGTCCCTGCCATTCAAATCAGAATCGTTCGATGCCATATTGAGCTTCGCTATCCATCACCATTTTCGGGAATATGAAAGGCTTGCATCAGAAATCTCGCGTGTACTCAAATTTGATGGGAACATATATATATGTGACCCAAATGGAGTAAACCCACACATAGCTCTCCTGATGCACCCCTCTTCGCCTGTGCGATACAATGCCATGACCCCGAATCAGAAACCAATACTGCCTCGTGTGCTTGGCCGCTGTTACGCTAAACACAATGTGCAACTTCGCGACGAGTTCTTATTTCTAAAGGTGCGTCCCCGCCCAATGATTAGAAAGGATGGTTTCTGGTTTAAGCCAGCAATATATTCGCGCGTTGGCTTTATTCTGAACTCAATAAAAGAGCCTTGGCGGTACCTTCCCGCGATATTCTTGTTCAATCTTGCACATCTCGCCATGAAATTCGCACCCAAGAAGTTCCGCGCCAACTACGTCCTTCTCGCCGGGCAGAAAAACCGGCCCGGCAACTATTGAGAATACAGGTAATTCACCCCAAGAGGAGCATTTTCAAATGCCACCCCAGAACGTATTACTAGTGAACTGCAGATCCCCTAAACTTCGCTATTTCCCCATGTATGAGGCCTTCCTCGCCAGGGAACTCGAGACCCATTTCGGGAAAAAGGTGAAGATCGTTACCCTCTTTGACAAACAAAGCCCAGCCTCCCTGCTCGAGCATATCGAATCCGACGATGACCTGATCGTCTTCTGGGAGTACTTCACCACGAAAGCCAAGTCCTACTTGTTCAAGTATTTCGAGGTTGCCAATTACCTCAAAAACACGGTTAAGAATCCCCTTCTGTTTGGTGGCTTCTGGCCAACAACACATGGAAGGTTCTACAAAGCATTTGAGGTTTTCGATCATCTTTTTGAGGGATACTCGATCGATAGAACGGTCCAGGCAATTGGTCAGTTCAGTCCCTCGACCCCCAGGTTTGTCGACGTTAGAGGCGAAACCGACTGGGATAAATACGAACTGGATTTCAAGTACTTCAATAATAAGCACGACTACTACTTCGGCGAAGCCTTTTGGGGGTATTTGACCTCGATCAGCTGCACGCGCAACTGCACCTTCTGCTGGGTCAATTCGGCCCGCAATGATGGGAGCGGCTACTCGGAAAGAAGCGTTCAAAAAGTGATGCGGGATATTGATCTGATCATAGAAAACTACCCGGATGTAGAGAAGATCATGATCAAGGACTTGTACTTCTTCGCCAAAGAGAAACGCGCCTTCGAAATCCTGGACTATATCCTCGAGAAAGGCTTAAAGACGGAATTCAACCTGGATGTCACTGTCTACAACCTCAGAGAGGATTTCTTAAAAAAGGTGGCCGCGATGGGTTTGGTCACCGACCTATTCTTCGGCCTAGAATCATTCAATGATGAAACCAGAAAAAGGGTCGGGAAGCCTTACACCAAAGAAAAACTCGAGGAAGCCTTCAGGTTGGTGGATAAATACGGCATCAACCTCACCGGCAATGTGATCCTCGGCCTACCCTGGCAAGACAAGTCCGAGATCACAGACGCCATCAATCAAGCCCTGTATTACTCCAGGAAGCACAAGCACGTCTATATCTCAATGAATGTGCTGAAGCCGGAGTACGGAACCGATTTGCAGTTGGAGTACTTCGACGACCTCCACGAGAGATTCACTTTCGACGACTTGATCGATCTATACAACAACATCGCCTCGGACGTTCAAGACAGACTGTATGGCGATAAATTTTCCTTTATCGATTTGGAAAAGGTGCACCTCTGCGTGCGAGTCATCAATCGGGCGAAGCGTGCCAGCATGATGGCTAGCAATAGGTTTAAGGTCAGGCTGTTCACCAAAATTCGCCAGCTATACGAGAATCAACTCTCTGAACCCTTCTTCAACAACAAGCTGGTAGCCTATACTCTTGTCAAGCGCAGGGTTGACCTGATTGGGCGACTACTGTTTATCTTCGCCCGCAGGATAGATGGCAGCTTCTTCAAGGATGCACTCGACGAGGTGGCTGACATTCTGCATACCCGAGGCCTGCTGAGAAAACCCAAACACTCGGGCGCGTTGGAGACGGCGCAAGATTACTAAAC
>Ga0209164_1003034_pt1 | contig 16602 bp, 17 predicted proteins | sample MTBNYHSulfiMetaG_FD_187458 | JGI IMG/M metagenome (GOLD analysis project Ga0209164, IMG submission 187458) | Enrichment culture microbial communities from rom New York Harbor, USA that are MTBE-degrading - MTBE-NYH (New York Harbor Sulfidogenic)... | ecosystem: Environmental > Aquatic > Marine >...
TCAGACCGGGATGTCAGCTTGGTTGAAATGAGGCTGAACCACAGGCCCAGAAAATGTCTCGGTTTTTCATCCCCATATATGATATTCTTTCAGGAGATGTCAGTTGCACTTGGAACTTGAATCCAAGATATATAAAAAAGCTAATTAAATAATTCTGTATTATTTTCAAGAGTTTTTACGAAGTTCAAACCCATATTCCTTCAACACCCACTTGGGGAACTCAAAGCGGGCGGTTTTCTGTGGGTCCACCACCTGGCAGACCTTGAGCTGCCCAACCAGACTCATCAGCATGCCGGCGTCGTTGACCGGCAAACCGGCGAATCGGGTCAGAAATTCCGCCATGTTGTGGGTGGCGTCGCTTCCCGCCTGATCCAGCGAGCCGGCGGAGGCGATCGTTGAGAGCAACTCCGGCGTCTCCACGAACGGCGTGGGCAGCCCTTTCAGCGCCGGCATCACCTGCGCGCGCAAGCGGATCTCGCCAGGGGTTTCCGCGCCACAGATGACGATCTCGCCATCGCCCATGGCCGCGTGAAAATCACCACAGCCAAATAAAGCACCCGGCACATTGGCCGTGAAATAGACACTGGCACCTTCGGTTATGAGCGTACAGTCCATGTTACCGCCGTGCGCGCCCGGCTCGCCGTTGGGTACTTTACCCTCTGCGGGCGCCAGCCCGATCACGCCTACCATGGGCGCCATGGGAATCTCGATCCTGTCACGGAAGACAACTTTGCCCTCTTTATATTTCAAAATGGCGGTCTCCATCTCGGTGATATGGTCGCCCAACGCGCCTTCGCCGGGCAGGGTGACCATGGTCGCCTGATTGACCACCTTGACTTTGAGCAGGTCCACGCGCACCACGTCGCCAGGCTGCACGCCTTCGATGAGCACGGGGCCAGTGGCCGGGTTAACGCGCTCCCAGTCCAAAGCATCCAGCAGGTCCTTTTCGGACTGCAGTTGCCCAGAAAAACAGTCGTGGGTTTCCAGGGTGAACTCTTCGCCCTGCGCCACTTGCATGGTTGGTTCCAGATCGGGCGAGAAGGCGTAAAACACATGCTCGCGGGATAATTTCTTTTCCATTGGTTGCCTCCGGTGATGTTGATCGGGTGAAATATTTTTCCAAGTTTAGCAGAAAATCATAAATTGTTGGCTTCGGAACTCTAAAAAGTTGGTATAAGCGCTCAGCCAACGGTTTTCCCGAACCCTGAGCTTGTCGAAGGGTGAAAATAAGTCTTTTACGTTGGCTTCGACACCCCAAAAATACTAGGGCAGGGCTCAGCCTACGTGATAAGGTAAATATGTAAATCTGCACTAGTTAAAGCGCTCAGTCAACGGTTTTTCCGAGGTCTGAATCTGTCAAAGGGTGGAATTCACCCTTTCACGCTGGCTTCGACACCCCAAAAATACTAGGGCAGGGCTCAGCCTACGTGATAAGGTAAATATGTAAATCTGCACTAGTTAAAGCGCTCAGCCAACGGTTTTTCCGATCCCTGATCCTGTCGAAGGTTGAGATTCATCATTTTGCATTGTCTTCAATGCCCTCAAAAAACTAGGGCAAGCGCTCAGCCACGGATTTTCCGAGCCCTGGTCCTGTCGAAGGGTGGAATTCACCCTTTCACGCTGGCTTCGACACCCCAAAAATACTAGGGCAGGTCTCAGCCTACGTGAAAGGTAAATACGTAAATCTGCCAGTCAGCTTGATATCCCTTTAATACTAGTTAAAGTGCTCAGCCAACGAGAAATCCGCAAAGCGAAACCGCCCTCTTCGACAAGCTCAGAGCGCGGTTATTATTTATAAAGTCTATTGAATCAATCCGTAGCGCTTCATGCCCGCTTCGAGAATCATGTTGATCAGCGAACCCTGTTCGATCTCATCCGCGCGGGCTTCGATGACCAGGTCTGAGATCGAGGATAAGCCCGGCAGTGGATTGATCTCAAGGATGTAGGGTTTTCCGTTATCATGCATATCCAGCCTGAAGTCCACGCGCGCGACATCCATAGCGCCCATCACCCGGAAAACCGCCGCAGCCAGCCAATTGAGCTCATCGATGGTCTCATCATCGATCGGCGCTGGAGCCAGGTAGTCCAACTCTTCCGCCAAGGCGACTTTCAGGCGGTTGCTGTAGACCGTATCCGTGGACTCAAAAGGTTTGAGGTTGACCTCCATGGGCGGAAGGAAATACAAACCCGCCTGGATGCGCGGCGCCTTGGGGTTGACGGGCAGGCGGCGCGCGACCGGGCCAATCAGGTTGCCGACCATGCCCACGGTGATCTCGCGCCCCTCCACATAGGTCTCCACCAGCGCCGGCTGGCGGTACTTGTTGATGATGAAACTCACCTGCTCACGCAGCTCATTCTCATTCTTGACGATGGATTTCGCGCTGACGCCCATGCTGGTGCCCTCGCGGCTGGGTTTGACAAATAACGGATATTTGAGGTCCTCATCCATCGGACTGTCTGATCGGTCGAATTCCTGGAAGGCAGGGGTGGGCAGCGAGTGCCAGTGCAGGATGCGCTTGGTCATGGGTTTATCCAGTGCCAGCGCCAGGGTCAAAACTTTCGAGCCCGTATAAGGAATGCGCAGCATTTCCAGCAACGCCGGCACCTGGGCTTCCCGCGAATCACCGAAATGGCCTTCGCAGATATTGAAACAGATATCCGGCTTGAACGTGGGCAGGGTTTCCATCAGGGTGCGGTCTCCCTCCAGGAACTCGCATTCATGCCCGGCAGAGCGGATCGCCTCCAGCATCACATTGACGGTTTTTTCCGAATCCAGGTCATCCCACTGATCTTCGGACATGCCTTCAAATTTTGGAGCGTTTACCTTTAAATTGGCTAAAACGGCAACTTTGATCTTTTTCATTTATTAATCTCTCAATTGATCGTATTTTAGTCCTGAAAAAGAGATTCCCACTCATTCCACTTGTCATCCAATGCCTTTTTTAAGGTGTTGTACTGTTCCCCCAAGTCAGATATCGATTCGACCGCATCCAATGGGTTTTCCAACTTGCTTGAAACCAGCTCGAGATCCTCTTCCAATTGGCTGATCTTTTCCTCTAAAGCACGCAGCACTCGCGGGTTGATGCTTTTTTTCTTTACCTGCCCGTGGGTTCCTGATTTTTCCGTTTTTGTCCCGGTAGTCTTCACCATATCCCGGTTCTCAAGCTCTCTCTGCTCATTGCGCATCTGGCTGTAATTCCCATCAAAGGTACGCAAAGTACGCTCACCAGGCAACACCTCCCAAACCTGCGTAGCCACCGCGTCCACCAGGTAGCGGTCATGCGAGACCAACAGCACCGTCCCGCGAAAATCCGCGATCACGCGCTGCAGTATCTCCTGGGAGGGCAGGTCCAGATGATTGGTGGGTTCGTCCAGCAGCAGCAGGTTGGCGCCCTGCAGCGCCAGGCACGCCAATGCCAGCCGGCCGCGCTCGCCGCCGGAAAGAACGCTTACCTGCTTGAATACATCATCACCAGTAAAAAGGAACTTGGCGAGATATGAGCGCGCCTCAGCTTCCAACATGGCAGGCGCGGCAAATTGAATCTCTTTGACCAATGTCCAATCCTGATGCAGGCCTTCATGCGCCTGGGAAAAATACCCGATGCTGACGCTTGCCCCCAGCTTGACCCTGCCCTCCAGCGGATCCAAGCCGCCGAGAAGTGTTTTCAGGAACGTAGTTTTGCCCGCGCCATTCGGGCCCATTACTGCAGCGCATTCTCCACGCGTGAGGACCAGGTCGGGAACATGGATGAGCACCTTGCGGTCATCCGTATAACCGACCTTCAGATCGTAGGTCCGCACCACCAAATCGCCTGAACGTTGTGCAGCGCCCATCTCAAAATGGATCCTGCGGCTGTGCTGGGGCGGCGCCAGACGCGCATCATCCAGCAGCCGCTCCAGTCGTTTCAACCGCCCCTGGGCTTGGCGAGTGTTCTGCCCAGCCATATTTCGCCGGATGAATTCTTCTTCCTTCGCGATGAATTCCTTCTGGGCTTCGAATTCCTTCATTTGGCGCTCATAGCGCTCTTCGCGCTGCAGCAGGTAGGCGCTGTAATTGCCGCGATACACTTCCAACGAGGGCGTCATTTCCCAGATATGGTCCGCGGCTTGGTCGAGGAAATAGCGGTCATGCGAGACCATCAAGGCTGCGCCACCCCAGTTTTTCAGAAATCCCTCCAGCCACTCCATCGCCTGAATATCCAGATGGTTGGTGGGTTCGTCCAGCAGCAGCAGATCGGGATTGGACAGCAAGAGCCGTGCGAGTACCGCGCGCGTGCGCTGCCCGCCGGACAGGATATTCAGCGGTTTTTGATACTCCTCTTTCCCGAAACCAAGACCGGTCAGGGTGCGTTCAATATCGGCTTCGAAAGTGAATCCGCCCAACTGGTCAAAACGGTGCTGCAATGAGCCGTAGCGGTCGATCAAATCCTCATTTTGGGGATCCTCCTCCATAGAAGATTCCATTTTATGAAGCTGCTCCTGCAGCCTGGTCAGTCCTTCCAATGCCGAGAGACACTCGTCCCAAAGCGTGCGGCGGGATGTGGTCACCGCTTCCTGTGGGAGGTAGCCCATGCGGATATTCTTCGCCCGCTGCACCCTGCCCCCAGATGGTTCTTCTTCACCGAGCAGGATGCGCAGCAGCGTGGTCTTGCCCACCCCGTTCACCCCCACCAGCCCGATCCGGGCGCCGGGGGGAATGGATAGGTCAATGCCGCTGAAGATATCTTCAGCGCCGAAGGCTTTGGACAGGTTGGAGGCAGTGATCAATGACATAATACAAAGTTGTGATTAATTTTCGATCAACCAGATTGGTTCACCCACGCGGACACCAAGCGACTTTTCTGCGCTGCCATTTACCATGCAGATGCTTAATTGGCCGAAGCTGTCCAACAGCGCCACCAAGTCACCCGGCTGGCTTTCCGCGAAAGTCTGGTTCAATCCTTTGATGATACGATCTTTAATACGGATTTCAGCCGATCCGGGGTACGCGATGTGTCGTGACTCCAGATTACTGGCCAAATTGCCAAAAGCATCAAGCGAGATCACTTCGCCCCGCCAGCCTTGATCTGTCCGTGTGGGGATGGGAAAATCCAGCAGTACCGGATCAGACACCGATTCGCCAAAGTTGCTCAATGTGACGCCTTTGGCCAAGTGCCCGGCAGCGGGAGCGAAAACATCCCGTCCATGGAAGGTATGGCTGATCGGAGATAACTGAAAGCCTGGATTCTGCAGCGCATGGATGTGAATCTCCAATCCGTCCCTGACCGCGCGCTGGTACAGCAGGGTTATCAAGCCGTTGTCCGGTCCGATAAAGAACTGGCTGCCCAGCTGCGCGATGATGCCGCGCCGCTCGGTGCCTACTCCCGGATCCACTACGCAGACATTGGTCGTGCCGGCAGGAAAGTAGGGCGCGCTTCTTGCAAGAAGAATCGCTGCATGGCGGATATTCTGCGGGGGGATATCATGGCTGATATCGATGATTACAGCTTGCGGGGCGATATTCAGTATCACGCCTTTCATGATGCCCGGATAGCCGTCCTTCTCGCTGAAATCGGTCAACAACGTGATGCACTTCATTCTTCCAGCAATTTTAACAAACTAACACGAGTTAATCGGCAAACAAGTTGCGCTAAAATTGACAGGATGACCACACCCCCTGTCTGTGACTATGAAGGGTCCGATTACCAGCAACGCTTCTGGGAAGAAGGCGGGCGTGCTTATGAGGACCAAGCCGAAGCGTCGGCACTGAAAAAACTGCTGCCCACCAATGGCAAGCATCTGCTGGAGCTCGGCGCTGGGGCGGGTCGCAACACCCCCCGCTACAGCGGTTTCGAACAGGTCACATTGGTGGATTATTCCACCACTCAGCTCAGCCAGGCCATCGAGCGCTTGGGTAAAAGCGCCCGCTACCGCTTCATCGCCGCGGATATCTACCGACTGCCCTTCGGGCCGAACAGCTTTGACGCAGCCACCATGATCCGCACCCTGCATCACTTTTCCGCGCCGGAAAAAGCGCTGGCGCAGGTGAAAGACTGCCTGGCCGGCGGGGCGGTATTTATCCTGGAATTTGCCAACAAGCGCAACCTGAAAGCGCTGCTGCGATTTTTGATCGGCCGGCAAAAATGGAATCCGTTTGCACGCGAGTCGGTGGAATTTACTGAACTCAATTTCGATTTCCACCCCAAGAGCGTCAGAACCATGCTTAACGACCTCGGTTTCAGCATCGAACGCCAGGTCAGCGTTTCCTACTTGCGGGCGGGCATGTTCAAGCGACTGCCTATAGGCCTCCTGATGGCGAAGGAACGAGTGCTTCAAAATCTTTTCTCCTGGACGGGTTACAGCCCCAGCATTTTCCTGAGGACGGTTTCCTCAGGCGTACCCGCGACACTTTCAGAAGTGCAGTTTTTCCGCTGCCCGGCCTGCGGACATTACCCGCTGGAGGACACGCCCCCGTTGATCACCTGCGACTCCTGCGGGCGCAGCTACCCGGTGAGAGACGGGATCTATGATTTCCGAGTGAAAGAAGATTAATTAGAGGAGGGAAAATGAGCGAAAACTGGAAACTCAGCCCATCGGATCTGACTTTTTTGTGGGATGAGTGCAAGCGCTGTTTTTACCTGAAGGTCCGACATAATTTTCGCCGACCTTCAACAGCTTTCCCCAAGATTTTCGGGACAATCGATCTGTTAATGAAGGATATCTATTTGGGTGAATCCACCAAGAAAATGAATCCTTCGCTGCCGGAAGGCAAAGCCTTTCTGTCGGGGCGTTGGGTGACTTCCTTGCCCTTCCACGGTAATAACCATACCAATTCCTGCTATATCACCGGCCTTTTCGATACTTTGGTGAAATTCGATGATGATACTTACGGCATCATCGATTTCAAAACCACCACCCCGGCGGATCATCATGCGGGATTTTACGGCCGGCAGCTGCACGCTTACGCCTATGCACTGGAAAATCCCGCGCCCGGAAAACTGAGCTACGAACCTATTTCCCGCATGGGATTGTTATGCTTCGACCCCAGCCGCATGGAAGAGCAATCGCCTGCGGTATTAAGCCTGCAAGGCCCAGCAGCCTGGGTGGATATCCCGGTGGATATGGGTGGATTTAAGGGGTTTTTGGATGAAGTTCTTTCACTTCTGGAATCACCCGAACTGCCTAATCCCGGGCCGGAGTGCGGCTTTTGCGCTTACCGTGATGCGGCGCGCAATACGCAATTCTAGGAATTCTTCTCAACCACCCAGAAGTGGGAAAGTCCTAAAGCGCGCAAAGGAGTTCTCTCCAGAAACTGCAAAACAACACGGATCAACTTTCCCAATGCCAGCCATTTCTGGATGAGATTGTCGTAAGCGCCAAAGATGGTGGTGCGATACACGATCTGCACGGGTAAATCCTGGAATATTTTATTAAGACCATGCCGCGTATAAACGCGCACATGCGGCGCCAACTTGTCGCGCCAAACGCGCGGTAGGTAATTGACCAAGAATTTGTTGCCGAAACGGTATTCGCCGCGAACGTAGATTCCATGTGTTTCGAAGGGGTAGCCGCGGTTGGGACAGAACAGAGCCAGGCGGCTGCCCGCGCGCATCACCCGCGCGCATTCGGCCAGGGCCTGCCGATCATCCTGCACATGCTCGATGACTTCATTGCTTAACACCAGGTCGAAAGCTCCAGGGCGAAAAGGCAAATGTTCACCTACAGCGCATACCAGATTTTTATTCTTCAGTTTCGCTTCCAGAAGGCGCGGGAACTCCACATCCAACCCGACCGCCAGGCGTGCATCCTTGCTCAGTCGCGCCAGGTATTCACCCACCCCGCAGCCGTTTTCCAGCACCACGCCGCTGATTCTCTCGCCGGCCCAACGCCTGACCATGTTCAGGCGCCGTTCCTGCCCAGCGCGCCAAACATACGAAGGCTCACCGCGTTCAGCGGCTTTATCGGAAAATGTGAGTTTCAATTTCTCAGGCATGATCAGCGATCCGTCCCCAGCGGCACCCAAGCGGTGAGCTGCGTGCCCTGATTGCGGATGGAAATGATCTCCAGTCCGCCGCCCACACCCTCCGCGCGCGCCTGCATATTGGTCAAGCCATGACCCACGCGCCTCCGCGGCTGCTGGCTCTGTTCGATGCCCTTGCCATTATCCAGAATACGCAGCATCAGCCGGTCTTCCCTACGCCAGAGGCGCACGGATACCTTGGTCGCTTTGGCATGCTTGGCGGTGTTGGAAAGAGCTTCCTGGAAGATGTGGTAGATCGCGTCCACCCGCTCCCCCTCCAAGCCCGCCACTTCTCCGGCGGACCCCTCCAGTTCCACCTCGATCATAGTATTAGCGCGGAATTCGCGAACCAAACTCTGCATGCTTTCGAAAAGGTTGCTGTGGCGCAGTTGGCGGGGACGCAGGTCGAGGATATAAGCGCGGATATCCGCTACGGCAGATTTCAACGCTTCCAGCGAAATATCAATCTGTTTGATCGTATCACTGCGGCCATTCTCCACACCCAGGCGCACATTTTCCATGGAAAGCCCAATACCGTATAGAGACTGGATAATGCCATCGTGCAAATCCATGCCGATGCGTTCACGCTCCCCGGAAATGATCTTTGCCCGCTGCTGCTGACTGCCGCGTTCAAAAGTGATGATTCCCGCGACCCACTCACTGATCCGGCGGAAGAACTGCTGTTCACTTTCACTTAACAAGTTTCGGCGGGTATGCGCCAACGCAAAGATTCCTGACGGGACTTGCTCAATAAAAATTGGGTATGCTGCTGCCTGGCCATACGCGCTGGATTGCAGCGTAGGGCTTAGATCTACAAAGCGCCGGTTGGGAAGCTGTACCAGTGGGTTTTCATTTTTTTGAAACACCCGGCTGAGAAAACTGTTTCTGTCAGTGATGCGGGTTACATCCCAAATCCCGTCGATTTTGCCTGAATGGTAAACACGCTCCATCTCCCCATTGCGCTTATTGCGCAGGTAAACCTCACACGCATCCAGATTTAACAGCCCGCAAAGAGGGTTCAATACCTGCGTCAGGCTGCTTATCAGGAAGGGTGAGGCCGGAGAGTACTGGTCGGTTACCGTCTCTGGGTCACTTTCTTCGGAAGAAATTTCGCTGGGTGCGAAATCATTCAATTCAGGGAATTCATCGGTTTCCACAGCTCAGATTTTAATCGACGAAAGAGGATTTTCCATCATGTATATTTTTGGTCAGGCAATAGAAAATTTGTATAATTCAGGCAAGGAAAATCATAATGTTCACCAATCGAAAAGATATGGAAGACAAGATGCGCCGGGAAGGCCGCATGCCGCCAGGGCAGATACTGACAGAAAAATTTCCTGTGCTGCATTATGGTCCGGTTCCTTCCTTTGATGAATCCAACTGGAATTTCAAGGTTTGGGGCGCGGTTGAACAGCCGCTTACAATGACCTGGGCCGAGTTCAATCAGCTCCCGCGGGTGAAACGAAATTATGATATTCACTGCGTCACCCGCTGGAGTAAATTTGACACGGATTGGGAGGGCATCACGGTTCAATCCTTGGTCGACGCAGGATTAATCCGGATCAAGCCGGAAGCGAAGTTCGTCATGCAGCGCGCCGAATATGATTTTTCCTCCAATCTCCCACTGGAGATTGTCCTCTCGGAGCGGTTCCTCCTAGCAACCGATTTCCAGGGAAAGCCAATCACACCCGAGCACGGCTACCCGCTGCGAGGCATCGTCGGTGCGATCCCTGGCGAAGCTTCGGATCTTGATGTGTATTTCTGGAAGGGCGCCAAATGGCTGCGAGGGCTCGAATTTATGACCGAAGATCGCAAAGGTTTCTGGGAAATGGCCGGCTATCATAATGACGCCAAGATATGGGGAGAGCAGCGGATCGGATGACACTGCGTTCAGCATCGGATTTGGCAAAGGAAAACTAAATTCCATTCACTACCAAGTGAAAGAAAACTGCCAAAAAAAATCCCCGCGTTTTGTTTGCGGGGATCGTTTTTTAGGAAGAAGCCATTCGCCTTACATAGAACCAAAGGCCGACCCCAACTGCGATAAAGAAAATACCCAGGACCAGGAACAACGGAGATGGCCGATCCTGTTGGAAAGTCTGGCGCAATCCAGAACCAGGCTGGGCGCCGAAGTTAATGGTTGAAACTTCGCCTGCCCCAAGTGTGAGAGCATAGTTCATGACCGTGGTCGGGTTGTATCCCTCAGGGATAGCCACGCTGATGTTGTAATCACCTTCAGGGATATCCGCGAAACACAGCGATTCGCCGGTATCCGCGGTGGTTCCGGTCTGGTTAACCGTGCCGAGACGGTTGGTCACACTGACCGCGCCACCCGCGAGGGGAAGTTCACCCGTTTCAGCCAGCGCGTTGCCGTTCTCATCATTGAACAAATAGATGCAAATCGTGCCGTTGCCTTTGAAGGGTGTGGGGGTGGGCTCTGCCGGGACTTCAAAAGTAGCAGTGGGGGTTGCAGCTTCCTGAATGCCGACGACAAGTTCTGTGCCTACAAAGAGGAATTGGCAGTCATCACCCTGCAGGTTGTTCAATTCCCTAAGTTCCTGCTCTGTAATCCCCATCGTCAGCGCAATGCTGATACATGTATCATTATCCTTAACAATATAAATGATCCGGCCATCTTCGCCGGGAGTGGGCGTTGTGATCACCGCCTGCGCCTGGATGGATTGAGCCGCGGAGGGGAACAGCAGCATGCCAACCACCAGGGCGATAAAAAACAAGCCAATGGCCTGTAGAATTTTCTTCATCATTTTTTCACCTAAAAAATTATAACATTTAACTCTTTTATGAATTTTTGTTGAGCTGCGCGTAATCTTTTTGTTATTTTTGAAATGTTCACCCTTATAATAATCGAAGAAATTTGATGTTCTTAAATGAACGGGAAAGGGAATCAAAATGAGCTATCACAAAATCATCATCGTAGGAAACCTGGGCCGCGACCCCGAAATGCGCTACACGCCCAACGGCAGCGCGGTGACGACCATGAATGTGGCAACCAACCGTGTATACACCGACCAATCCGGACAGCGCGTCAAAGAAACCACCTGGTTCCGCGTTTCTGTTTGGGGCAAACAGGCGGAAAACGTGAATAACTTCCTGCAAAAAGGCAGTATGGTGCTTGTGGAAGGCGAACTGCGCCCTGACAAGGAAACTGGCAACCCGCGCATATACACTCGTAATGACGGAACTTCGGGCACATCCTTTGAGGTTTTTGCCCGGAATGTCCAGTTCCTGACCCCCCGCAGCGGGGCCACTGAAGAGTTTGGCGGCGAGGACAGCGGCGACATGGGCGAAGAGGACATTCCATTCTAGAGAAAAGAGAATTCTACACAACGCATGACCAAACTTGAAGAATTGGCTGAAAAGGTCCATCAGGATTTTGAAGCCCGCCACCAGGTGCGCGAAAAAGCGCTGAAACTCGCACGCTCATTGACCACACGCTCCGCGCATGCGATACGTGCCATCCACCGCGGCGAGGAGGAAGAGGCTGAAGAGAATATGCGCGAAGCGCGCGGCATTGTGGACGAACTGAAAAAATCCGTGGAACCCGATCCCGAGATCTATTATTCCGGCTATACCCAGGACGCCTTGAAGGAATTTGTGGAAGCGCGCCTAACCATCAATATGATCCAGGACAAACCATTGGCGCTTCCCGAAGAGTTGGGTGTTGAGTACGCGCCTTACATGAACGGCTTGGCTGAGACCATCGGCGAACTACGCCGCCGCTGCCTGGACATCCTCCGCCACGGTTATTCGGATGACGCCGAACGCCTGCTGGACCTGATGGACGAGATCTATTCCCTGCTGGTAACCGTGGATTACCCCGATGCCATCACGCACGGCCTGCGCCGGCAAACCGATCTTGTGCGCGGCATCATTGAGCGCACCCGCGCGGACCTCACGACCAGTTTGGGCGAGCAGCGTCTGCAGCAATCGTTAAAGGATTTCGAAGACCGCATCACAAGGAATGGCCAGGGGTAAGCGCACGATTCGCGCTTCCGAGATCGGCTCGTTCCTGTACTGCCGCCGTGCCTGGTGGTATCAGCGCCAGGGTTTCAAACCCATGAACCAGGAAGCGCTGGACGCTGGCAGCGATTTCCACACGCATAGCGCCGGGAAAACACAACTTGCCGTTGTCTTCCGGTATGTTGCCTGGGTGATGCTGGCGTTTTCCTTGATCTACCTGATCTGGACCATTTTCTAGAACGGTTTTTGGATCATGAGAGAAATCTCCCCGTTATTTATCGCATCACTGATCGTGCTGGCCAGCGCGGTCATTTTGTTGATCACCTCATTGGTCCTGCGCCGCTCTACGGGCGTACCGGAAGGAAAAATTGTTTATGCGGATCCGGGATTGTGGGGAAAAGCCGAGAAGCCGCTGTATGACGGAGCCTTGGGATTGACCGGCAAGCCGGATTACCTGGTTAAGAAGAATGGCCTTACCATCCCGGTGGAGGTTAAGAGTATGTGGGCGCCGCCATCACCTTATGACAGTCACCGCCTTCAGCTTGGCGCTTACTGCCTGTTGGTTGACCGCTCAATGGGCAAACGCCCTCCGTACGGCCTTCTTCGCTACCGGAACCGGACCTTTAAAATCCCATTCACTTCTTCATTTGAAGAAGAAGTGGTTGAGATCCTGGATGAGATTCGCGATCACAAGGACATGGTTGATGTCTGCCGCTCACACAATCATCCCAACCGCTGCGCCCGCTGTGGTTACCGCGACCGCTGCGATCAGCGCTTATAACCGCAGAATAAAACCCACTATAATAAAAATGATGAGTACGCCTTTCCAGAAAATCGGCATCGCCTTCAACTCGCAAATCGCCGAATCCAAACCGCTCAGCGGTAAGATCTCAAACTTCCTTGAATCCAAAGGTGCTGAGGTGATGGTCTGCTGCCCGATCCAGGAAAAAACCCTGCGCAACCGAATTGCGGAGAATGGCTTTGACGCACTGGTCGTGCTCGGTGGAGACGGCACCATGCTGCGCGCCAGTCATATTTGCGCAGCTGCGAGTATTCCGATCGTTGGTGTCAACCTGGGGATGTTTGGCTTTCTGATGGAACTGCAGCCGGATGAATGGGAGGATTTTTTACCGCGGCTACTGACCGGCGATTACCGTGTGGAAATGCGCATGCTGATGCAAGCGGAACATGTGCGGAAGGATCAAGTGCTGACCAGCTCGCTGGTGGTCAACGAGGTGGTGGTCTGCCGCGGGCAGCATGTCCGCCCTGTCCGGTTGGAGGCAGAAGTGGATGGCTCGCATATGGCCAGCTACGTCGCCGACGGGTTGATCGCCTCCACGCCTACAGGCTCCACCGCCTACGCGCTGGCCGCGGGGGGCGCCATTCTCCCGCCGGAATTGCGCAACATCATCATTGTGCCGGTCGCGCCGCACCTGTCACCCGATCAATCCATCATCCTTTCGGAAGGAGCGGTTGTCTCCATCCGCGTCAACACCACCCACCAGGCGGTATTCAGCGTGGACGGTCACTTGCCTGTTTTAATGGAAGATGGCGACTGCGTGCAAGTGAAAAGCAGCGACCTCAACGCGCGCTACATCCGCTTCCGCGGACCCGGGTATTTCTACCGCACGCTGAACCGGTATCTGGAACAAAATCCATCCCTGCCCAATAACCAACGGGATTAGAACGCCTGAATTCCTCCAAAGGTATAATTTCTCAGACAATGACTGATTCAGAAACGCTTTTTTGTTACCGGCACCCCAGCCGTGAAACCATGCTGCGCTGCAACAACTGCGCGCATCCGATTTGCTCGCAGTGCGCGATCCTGACCCCCACTGGTTACCGTTGTCCGGAGTGCGTGCGCGGCCAGCAGAAGAAATTCAACACTGCGGGAGTTCTGGATTATGTGGCTGCGCCAATCATTGCGGCAGTTCTCTCCTTCATCGGCAGCTACATTGTGCAGTTTCTGGGTTTTTTCACCATCTTTCTGGCGCCTATCGCCGGCGGAATCATCGCAGAAGGCGTTAAATTAGTCATACGCAACCGGCGCTCCAAAACGTTGTTCTATGTCACGTCAGGCGCGGTAGTATTGGGTACGCTTCCCATGCTACTCCCGCCGGTTTTATCCCTGTTGTTCGGCATCCAGTTCGGTGGAGGCAGTGTGTTCGGCCTGCTGCGCCTGGTTTATCAAGTGGTTTACGTGGTGTTATGTACAGGGACAGTCTTCTACCGGTTGTCCGGCATCAGGCTATAAAAAAATGCTGAAAGAACTGCGGATCGAGAATTTCGCCATTATTGACCAGCTTGAGTTGGTCTTTTCTGATGGATTGGCTGCGTTTACCGGCGAGACCGGAGCGGGCAAATCCATTCTGCTCGACGCCATCGAGGCACTGATGGGCGGCCGTGCGGAGAGCAGCATGATCCGGGCGGAAGAGGAGCGCGCCAACCTGGAAGCGCTTTTCCGAATTCCCGATGAGCACAAAGTGTTGATCTGCGAGCTGCTGGAGCGTGAAGGCTTATTGGAAAACGATAAGGAAGTCCATTTCAACCGCGAGATCCGGCGGGAAGGCCGCAACATTGCCCGCATCAACGGACGTGCGGTGAGCGTTTCCCTGATGCGCGAGATTGGCAGCTACCTGGTGGATATCCACGGACAGTCAGAGCATCTCTCGTTGCTGAGCGTGCGCCAGCACCTGCGCCTGCTTGACCGGTATGCCGATCACCCGAATTTGATTTCCGAATATCAAGATGCGTTTCATATCTTGCGGCAACTTCAAAAGGAATTGGCGGATCTGCGGTTGGCGGAACAGGACGCTGCCCGGGTGAGCGACTTGTTGGCATACCAGATCCAGGAAATTGACGCTGCCAAATTGAAACCCGGCGAGGAAAACGAACTTCGCGATGAGGTTAACCGGCTGGCGAATGCAGAGAAACTTTCATCGCTCGCCCAACAGGCATTCGCGATATTGGAAGAAACCAGCCCGGATGCGCCATCCATCAGTGCCATGCTGGGTGAGGTATCCGGCGCGCTCAACGCTCTAGCAGCAATCGATAAGTCCCTCGGCGAAATGGCTATCCAAAGTGACGCGATGTTGGCTACTGCCGCCGACATCAGTCGTTCGTTACAGGATTATATGGATGCCATTGAGTTCAATCCCAAACGGCTGGAACAGGTGGAGAATCGTTTGGCGCTCATCAGTACCCTGAAAAAGAAATACGGTGAAAATGAGGAAGCGATCCTCATATTCCGTGAGAAGGCTCAGGCACAGCTTGAGAAGATCACCCACGCCGAAGAACGAATTGGCGAATTGGAGATACAAGAGATCGAGTTAAAATCAAGCCTGGCGAAAAAAGCCTTGGCGCTTTCCGAATCCAGAAAGGCAGCCGCGGAAAGGCTTGGGCAGGGAGTGGAACTTGAGTTGAACGACCTGCGCATGGCCGGCGCGCGTTTCTCTGTGGACATCCATTTCCGCGATGATCCTGAGGGGCTGCCTATCAACGAAGGGCAGAATGTGCACTTTGATGAACGAGGGATCGACCAGACAGAATTCCTGATCGCGCCCAATCCCGGCGAGGGCCTCAAACCGCTGGTGAAGATCGCCTCCGGTGGTGAGACTTCCCGGTTAATGCTGGCGCTCAAAAATGTGCTCGCAAAAGCCGATACCATCCCAACCATGATCTTTGACGAGATCGACCAGGGGATTGGCGGGCGGGTGGGGGCGGTGGTGGGCGAGAAACTCTGGCAGCTCGGGCGCGAACACCAGGTGCTGTGCGTCACCCATCTTCCCCAGTTGGCCGCTTACGGCGAGCAGCACTTTCATGTCTTTAAGAAAGTCCAGGATGGGCGCACCATCACTGTGGTAGAATCCTTGACCGGCCGGCGGCGGGAAAACGAACTGGCGGTTATGTTCGGGGGCGAGACTGAAGCCAACCGGACAGCCGCACAGGAAGCATTAGCCAGCGCTTTTTCGCGCAAACAGACTCTGGCTGCTTAAGTTTCCCCAAAAAATTCAAAAATACTTGTCATAACCTGTGATAACAGCCTGAATAAGTTCAGAAACATGTGAGACGATGTGACTGGACAAAAAGGCGCATCGGGATCATCCTTAGAGGTGATAAACCAAACCAAGGAGACACCCGATGCATACGTTCTATCACTTACCCAAGGAATTTTATCAGTTAGCCAAACACAAGCCATACGAATTAAGCCCACAAGGACTAAGCAGGTATCGCACCGTGATCGCTTGGCAAGCGCTGCGTGAGGCAGGCTGCACTGCTGAGCGAGCCAGCCGGAAGTTGGCAGTTGCGCGATCAACCGTGTATCGCTGGCAGAAAAGATTGTGTGAGCGCAAGCTGCGGGGCTTGGAAGATGCCAGCTGCCGGCCGAAGCGGCTACGTACGGTCAGTTGGTCCCCTGAACTGATCGAGACCGTGCTGGAACTGCGTGAGCAATATCCGCGCTGGGGCAAAGAAAAGCTATGGGTGCTGCTAGGCCGGGAGGGCTGGCAAACCTCGGCCTCGACCGTTGGGCGCATTCTAAATTATTTGAAACAGCGCGGATTACTGCATGATCCACCCAGGACAACCCAAATCGCATATAAACGCGCCAAACGACGTCCACA
>Ga0209164_1003035_pt1 | contig 16601 bp, 15 predicted proteins | sample MTBNYHSulfiMetaG_FD_187458 | JGI IMG/M metagenome (GOLD analysis project Ga0209164, IMG submission 187458) | Enrichment culture microbial communities from rom New York Harbor, USA that are MTBE-degrading - MTBE-NYH (New York Harbor Sulfidogenic)... | ecosystem: Environmental > Aquatic > Marine >...
CCGGATCAGGCCGAGCAGCAGCAGCTTGGCATTGCGCAGCCCGAACTTCAGTCCCTTGAAATTATAGGCGATGCCTTGTAAAAAAGATGTCATCGGCGTGTCTCCCTGTAGGTGGGTCGATCCATCGGCAGGCGAATCGGTTGATACAGACGCTTTTCATCCTTACACATAAATCGGCCCGGTGGCAACACACCCCATGGATTTGTCTTCCGCGCGGAAGGTCTTATTATATGGGTTTTGAAAGGACCATGGCATGAAAGCCTCTGATCTGGTGATTCAATGCCTGGAGACCGAAGGCATCGAATATGTCTTCGGCGTGCCGGGTGAAGAAAACGCCGACTTTCTGCTCTCGCTGGAGCAATCCAAAAAGATCCGTTTTATCCTGTGCCGCCACGAGCAGGGAGCCGCCTTCATGGCCGAAGTGTACGGCCGCCTGACCGGCAACCCGGCCGTTTGCTTGAGCACCCTGGGGCCGGGCGCCACCAACCTGATCACCGGCGTGGCCGATGCCAACATGGACCGCGCCCCCATGCTGGTGATCACCGGCCAGGGCGCCGCCCAGCGCCGCCACAAGGAATCGCACCAGATCATGGATGTGGTGGCCATGTATCGGCCGGTGACCAAGTTTGCCCAGACCGTGCTGCACCCGGATACCATTCCCGAGCTGGTTCGCAAGGCCGTGCGTCTGGCGCGCAGCGAAAAGCCGGGCGCCTGCCTGATCGAGTTGCCCGAAGATATGGCCAAGATGGAGACCGACGCCCGGCCCATCGAGCCGCGGCGCTATCGCCGGCCGGTTCCGGACGACAAGATCGTGGACAAGGCCTGGGCGGTGATCGCAGCGGCCCGCCACCCCATCATCCTGGCCGGCAACGGCACCATCCGCAAGCGGGCCAGCAAGCAGCTGCGCCGATTCGTCGAGCAGACCGGCATCGGCGTGGTGAGCACTTTCATGGGCAAAGGGGCCGTGGACATGGACCAGGAGCAGTGCTGCTTCACCATCGGCCTTCAGGACCGGGACTATACGGCCATTGCCGTGGATCAGGCCGATGTGATCATCACCCTGGGCTACGACATGGTCGAGTATCCGCCGCGGCTCTGGAACACAGCCTGCTGCCATGAGATCGTGCACATCGATTTCATTCCGGCCGAGATCGACGCCCAATACCCCATCGCCGCCGAGATCGTGGGCGACCTGGCCCACACCCTCTGGATGCTCAATGAGCGGGCGGCCGCGGACGATCGCCCGGCGTTTAACTTCGATCACAGCCACACCCGCAGGGCCCGCGAGGCCATGCTGGCCGAACTGCGCGCCTATGCCGACGACACGGCCGTCGGAAAGATCAAGCCGCAAAAGGTGCTCTGGGACACCCGGGCCGTGCTGGGGCCGGACGATATACTGCTCTCGGACGTGGGCGCCCATAAAATGTGGGTGGCGCGCTACTACCACAGCCACGAACCCAACACCTGCCTGATTCCCAACGGGTTCTGCGCCATGGGGTTTGCCCTGCCCGGCGCCATCGGGGCCTCCCTGGTCTATCCCGGGCGCAAGATCATGGCCGTGTGCGGGGATGGGGCCTTGCTGATGAACGTGCAGGAGATGGAGACCGCCCGGCGGCTCAACAGCAACATCGTGGTGCAGGTGTGGGAAGACAATGCCTACGGCCTCATCTCCTGGAAGCAGCAGAACCACTATGGTCGCCACACGGATCTCTCCTTCGGAAATCCCGATTTCATCCAGCTAGCCCAATCCTTTGGCTGGCACGCCCACCGCTGTACGGCCAGCGCCGATCTGCAGGATGTTTTTCGGCAGGCCCTGGCCGAGGAGGGCCCCAGCCTGGTGGTCATTCCCATCGATTACGCGGAGAACCTCAAGCTGACCCGGCGGTTGGGAGAGATCGAAATGGTAGTGTAAGGGAATAGTTTAAAGTTTTTAGTGTTAAGTTTTAAGGCGTGGGGCACGTTCGTTTTGATGTTTTGGAGGCAGGTAGATGATGACGCGTGAAACCCGTGTTGTCGGCGGGCATCGCCGGATCTATGAGGACCTTATGGTGCGCCTGGCCGAGGCGGATGTGGCGGCCGCGGCCGCGCATCTGGGACTTGCCGTCGATAATTCGGGAGAAGTCGAGATCCCGTTTCTGGGGACGACGTTTCTCGCGTCGCGTCAAGGCGTGCGCCGCGCGGACGGCGGCCGGTTTCAGGATACCGCCGGCAGCGTGGTCGTTCACTTTTTGCTGAGCGCCGGTCCCATCCGGCCGGCCGGGCAGTTCGTGACCTTCGCCGAGTTGGCCGGCCCACTGTTCAAACAGGGCAGCTATAGCCAAAGCGCCCTGGAGCGACCGGTCGTTCTGCGTTTTCAAGGACGCTTGCCCGAGCTGATGGCCGCCGCCGGCGCTCTCGGCGGCCGGCAGGGCGGCGAGGCCGGTCTGGGCGCGGTCAGCCTGATCTTCGACCTGCTGCCGCATATCCCGCTGCAGCTCATGTTCTACGACCGCGACGATGAATTTCCGGCCCGGGCGACCCTGCTGCTGGATCGCGGCGCCACGGCATGGGTCGAGTTCGAGGTGCTGGCCGTGGCGACCACCCTTTTTGTTCAAACCCTGACCAAAGGTTAAGGAGAATTCCATGCTGAAGGAAACCTATCCGCTCTATCTCGGCAACCGGCCCGAGCTGCCCAACACCGAACTGGACGTCATAGACAAATATTCCGGACACGTGGCCTCGCGGGTGCCGCTGGCCGACGCAGCCACCATCGACCGGGCCATCGACCTGGCCCACCAGGCCGCACCGCACATGGCAGCGTTAAAGCCTTACGCCCGTCAGCAGATCCTTTATACCTGCGTGGCGGAGTTCGAAAGGCGCCGGGACGAACTGGCCTTGAGTCTGTGCATCGAGGCCGGCAAACCCATATCCGACGCCGAGGGCGAGGTGACCCGCCTGATCGATACCTTCCGGGTGGCCGCCGAAGAGGCCGTGCGCATCGGCGGAGAGACGATTCCCCTGGAGATCAGCGCCCGGGCCGACGGCTATCGCGCCATGACCCAGCGGGTGCCTTTGGGTCCGTGCGCCTTCATCAGTCCGTTCAATTTTCCGTTGAACCTGGTGGCCCACAAGGTGGCGCCGGCCATTGCGGCAGGTTGTCCGTTCGTGCTCAAACCGGCCAGCGCCACGCCGGTGGGTGCCTTGATCATCGGCGAGGTGCTGGCCGGTGCGGGGTTGCCCGAAGGGGCCTTTTCCATCCTGCCCTGTCCGCGCGACGGCGCCGACCAGCTGGTGACCGACGATCGCCTCAAGCTGCTCAGCTTCACCGGCTCGGATGCGGTGGGCTGGCAACTCAAAGCCAAGGCCGGCAAGAAGAAGGTGGTGCTCGAGCTGGGCGGCAACGCGGCCTGCATCGTGGACGAAACGGCCGACATCGACGACGCCGTGGCGCGCCTGGTGGTCGGTGCTTTCTACCAATCCGGCCAGAGCTGCATCAGCGTGCAGCGCATCCTGATTCACGAGAAGGTCTACGATCGGGTGCGCGAGCAGATGGTGGCCAAGGTCAAAGCGCTCAAGGCTGGCGATCCCAAAGAACGCAGCACCTTTATCGGGCCGATGATTTCGGAAAAAGAGGCCGTCCGGCTGGCGTCGTGGATCGATGCGGCCGTGGCGGCCGGCGGGCGGGTGTTGTGTGGCAACGCCCGGGAAGGCGCCATGCTGTCGGCAACGCTGCTCGAGGACGTGCCTGCCGACGAGAAAATCTGCCAGGAGGAGGCCTTCGGGCCGGTGGCCGTGCTGTCACGCTTCACCGATTTCGAAGCGGCCCTGCGGCAGGTCAACACTTCGCGCTACGGCCTGCAGGCCGGCGTTTTCACCCGTGATCTATATCGCGCCCAGATGGCCTGGGACCGGCTCGAGGTCGGCGGGGTGGTGGTGGGCGATGTGCCCTCCTGGCGGGTCGATCACATGCCCTACGGCGGCGTCAAGGATTCGGGCATCGGCCGCGAGGGGTTGCGCTACGCCATCGAAGATATGACCGAGATCCGCCTCCTGGTCATTCGGACCCCCAAATGATCCTGTTTGACCCGAGATCATTGAATCCAGACGGTCAGGGCGTTTGCTCCTTGAACACCTTGGCGGCCAGATCGATGTCGTCCGGACAGAAGACGAACAGGCAGGGCTGGTCGGCAGTGACCGCCGACCCATAGACATAGTTGATATTGATGCCGGCCCCCCCGAGCTTGCCGGCAATTCGGGAGATTTCGCCGGGTTTGTTGGTCAGGGTCACGGCGATGACCGGCATCATGTCGAACAGGTAGTCGTGTTCGGTGAGCAGGTCGATGGCCTGGTTGATGGTGCCGTGGGAGGGCAGCAGCCGGATCAGGGCGAAATCCGCCGAATCCTTGCTCATGGAGTTGTAGCTCGCCGCCGAAGCGATGCGCTTGAGGGATTTGCCACGCGCCTTGAACAGCTCCTTTACATAGCTGGAGGCGTCCTGGATTGTGATGGCGTCGATGTTGATCTTGGCCTCGCCCAGCAGCGCGGTGAGCTTTCCCAACTCGCCGGGCGCGTTTTTCAGAAAAAGGGAGATTTCGGTGCGCACCATGACAACTCTCCTTGTGCCGTTCAGGACGGCGATTTGAGGGCTATGGATTGTAAACCGCCACCACCAGTTCGGCATCCTCATCGCTGATGTTGCGCATGTGGTGCTGGATGCCGGAATTGAAGTGCAGCGACTCGCCAGACGCCAACCGGTTGACGTGCTCGCCCACGGTCACCTCCACCGTTCCCTTGAGCACGTAGACGAACTCTTCCCCCTCGTGCTGGTACCCCACGCCTTTATGCTCCTGCAGGGCCTTTATCTGGATGCGGAAGGCCTTGAGGTGTTTGTGATCGGCGCCGGGCGTCAGGGGCGTATAGGCATAGTTCTTGGTCCGTTTGGCATAGTCGGCGGCGCGCTGGTGGCGGCTTTTCTGTTCGTCCTGGAGCAGGTCCTCGGAATCGATGGCCAGGGCCCGCGAGATCTGCAGCAAGGTGCCGACCGGCGGGATCTCCTCGCCGTTTTCGATCTGCTTGAGGTACGCGATACTGAATCCCGTGTCGTTGGCCAGTTGATCCAGGCCCACCTTTTTTCGGGTGCGGAATGTCTTGATGCGCTTGCCGATGGGCGAAGCTGTTTTGGCGCGTGGCATAACGACTCCTTTGTGCGGTCCGTTGCCGGTCGGGTTAAAGGGCGCGCGGTGCGGCGAACTTGCTCAACAGGATAAGCCATAGGTGCTGATAAGATCAAGTCCTGGATCAAGTTTTGAATCAACGGTTGGCGTCCTCGGATGGGCGTCAACCGAATCACAACGGGTCTGAGAAGACAAGTTCAGTCCCATCAAACAATTAAAGTTTCAATCGGAACGCCCGATAGTGCTTTGGGATTTTGGTTTATAATTACCAATGGCATGGAAGAGTGTATTTCAATCAAGCTTATGGAGAAACCCGATGAACGGATGCATCAAGATTTTATCTACGGTCTTTGCTCTATTGATTTCTATGACAATATTTGTCCTTCCCGCCGGGGCGGACAGCTCCAATGCTCTTTTGATCTACTGGCGGGGCGAGACGCCAAGCGAGAAGGCCCTGAAATCTGGCCTCAAAGATCTCGGTGTGAATATCCAGTTGTCCGAGTTCGACGCGCAACAAGACAAGAAAAGACTGGGCGATTATCTTGCCACCATCGAGGAGAAAAAATTTGACTTCATTTATACCTTCGGTACCACGGCCAGCCTTGAAACGGCCAAGGTGGTCCGGCAGACGCCGATTCTTTTCGGCATCGTTACCAATCCTGTCCAGGCCGGGCTCATTCAAAGTTGGAAATCCTCGGGCAACAATGTGACTGGCGTCAGCCATGCGGTCCCCTATCAGGATCAGGTGGATTTCATCACGCGGCTGGGAAAATACGAGCGGGTAGGCATTCTCTACGACCAGAATGCCGCCAATGCCCAGATCGCTTTCGATGAGCTGACGAGACTTCTGGGTGATAAGGGAATCAAAATCGTCGGCGCTCCCGTGACGTCGGAGGCGGACCTGGAAAGCGGCATCAAGACGCTGACAGACCAGAAGGTGGATCTCGTCTACTTGCCTTCGGACAGTCTGATCATTTCAAAGGCCGATACGATCGTCGCCGCACTCAATGCCCAAAAAATTCCGACCTATGGTGCGGTCGAATCCTTTATGCAGAAAGGTGCGCTGGCAGGTATTGTCAGCAGCTATGAAATGGTGGGCAAAGCACTTGTGGAAAAAGCCGCGAAAATTTTAGAAGGAACACCGGTATCTCAAATCCCTTCCAGCCATTTGCCCTTTGAGATGCTGACGGCTATTGTCAATGCAAAAACGGCCCAGCAAGTTGGCGTCTCCATTCCCTACGAGGTGCTCAGCCAGGCTCAAATATTGGAGTAGCACTTCTCCACAAATGACCCATTGGCCCGGTATCGGCGTTGCACGAAAAATTTAATCCCTGGCGCGTCAACGATAGACCTGCGGTTAAATTTTTCGTGCGCCTTGCCGGTCCCGCCGGGCTTAGGCGGGGATTTCGAACCAATTTGCCTATTTGTGGACGGACACGAGTCTAAGCGGATGATATCATCACTTCTGTTCGGGAATACAACTGCTGGTGGCGGCGTCGAAGGCACGAATCCGTTCGAGCAGCGAGGTCAGTTCGGTTTTCAGCCCGATGAACTGGTCTACCGTCAATCCGCTGCGGCACAAGAGCGTTTCGGGCACCGCATAGGCCTTTTTTTTTAAATCCACTCCTTTTTGGGTCAGATAGATCTGCACCACGCGTTCATCCGTGCTGGAGCGCCGCCGTTCGACCAGTCCGGCGGTCTCCAGCCGTTTGAGCAGCGGCGTCAGAGTGCCCGAGTCAAGGTACAGCTTTTCTCCCAGGGCCTTGATGCTGACCCCGTCCTTTTCCCATAAAATCAGCATGACCAGATATTGCGGGTAGGTAATGTCCAGCTTTGCCAGCAGGGGCCGATAGGTCTTGGTCAATCCGCGCGAACAGGCATAAAGAACGAAACAGAGCTGGTTATCCAACCTGAGAAGCGCATCGTTTTCCATTAGAGAAACCTCTGTTATTTTTTGGTTGTTTTGAGTTTTGCACAATTTAATTGGAAACACAATCGATAGGCCGGAACAAAATGTATTGTGCGCAATTTAATTTTGTGATAGCCATTGATCCCTCTGGCGGATCCCCAGGTGGTAACGGCAAATTTTGCGTTTTTTGACAATCCGAATTTGATAGGAGGTGGTGTGATGCGGAAAAAGTTGATGATAGGCCTTGCCGCGGCCGGTTTGATGTTCTTAGGCTGTGCGGCCAACAACCAGGCGCTTCGTCCCCACAATGTGGGCGACGTGGCCGAGGATTTTACCCTTCCGGACCAGAATGAGGGTCCTGTCACGTTGAGCGAGGTGCTCGATGGGCGCCGGGGTGCGGTGATCGCATTTTACCCCAAGGACGACACCAAAAACTGAACGGCCGAATTTGTTGAGTTTCAACAAAACATCGCACAGTTTGAATCGAGAAATATCAAAGTGATCGGCATCAGCAAAGATTCCACCGAGTCGCATCGTAAATTTATCGCCAAGCACAAGCTCAACGATTTGACCCTGCTTTCCGACCAGGAGATGCGGGTCATCCGGGCCTACGATGCCAAGCACTGGCTGCTTCCGGTCGCCAGCAGGACGTATATCATCATCGACAAGGATCGCAGAATTCTATTCAGGGAGAACACCGGGTTTTCGCTTCTCGAAAATCAGACCGAAACATTGATCCGAAACATCGACGAGCTGATCCGTTGATCAGAGATTGACCGCTATTCCCGCAGCGAATGGTTTTACCGTTCCTGGCCGAAGCGGAGAAAAAACGGCCCGCAGGGCCGCCGCTTTCATCCGCCGTTGATGGGGTGTCGAACGGTTTATGAAAGCGGTGTCCTGCGGGCTGGTCAATTCTTTTAATACTCTGGTGATCGGCGTTCGCCGACATGATGCGGCTGCGCATCCACAAGGGTGTTCTAATACTCGTAGAATCCCTTGCCGGTTTTGCGGCCCAGCCAGCCCGCTTCCACGTACTTGCGAAGCAGGGGGCAGGGGCGGTACTTGGAGTCCTTGAAGCCTTCGTAGAGGGTCTCCATGATGGCCAGGCAGGTGTCCAGGCCGATGAGGTCGGCCAGGGTCAGCGGGCCCATGGGGTGGTTCATGCCGAGCTGCATGACCGTGTCGATGGCTTCGCGGGTGCCCACGCCGTGGTAGAGGGCGAAGATCGCTTCGTTGATCATGGGAAGAAGAATGCGGTTGGCGATGAAGCCTGGGTAGTCGTTGGCTTCGGCCGGGGTCTTGCCGAACTTCACGGAGAGGTCCCAGGTGGTCTTGAAGGTCTCTTCGGAGGTGGCGATGCCGCGGATCACCTCGACGAGTTTCATCAGGGGCACGGGGTTCATGAAGTGCATGCCGATCACTTGGGCCGGGCGCGAGGTCTGGGAGGCGATGCGGCCGATGGGGATGGACGAGGTGTTGGTGCTCAGGATCACTTCGGGCCGGCAGATCTTGTCTATCTTGCGGAAGATTTCGAATTTGAGGTCTTCGCGCTCCACGGCGGCCTCGACCACGAAGTCGGCGCCGGCCATGTCGTCCAGGGAAGTACTCGGCTGAATGCGTCCCAGTACGTCATTCTTCTGGGCCTCGGTCAGCTTGCCCTTTTGAATCCCCTTATCGAAGAATTTGGTGATCGTGCTCAGACCGCGCTGCACGAATTCGTCCTTGATGTCGTTCATGATCACGTTCAGGCCGCTCTGGGCCGCCACCTGGGCGATGCCACAGCCCATCTGACCGGCGCCCACCACGCCAAAGGTTTTGATCTCCATCCGCTTGCTCCTTTTTTGATGTGTTGATGTGTCGTGGATCGACTTATCGTTTCACGACCAGCGCCACGGCTTCGCCGCCGCCCAGGCATAGGGAGGCCACGCCGATTTTGTTGTCGCGCCGGATCATTTCGTAAAGCAGGGTGATCAGTACGCGGCAGCCGCTGGCGCCGATGGGATGGCCCAGTGCCACCGAGCCGCCGTTGACGTTGGTCTTGTCCGGGTCGAGCTTGAGCTCCTGCATGACGGCGCAGGTGGAGCCGGAAAAGGCCTCGTTGATCTCGAACAGCTCCACCTGGTCGATGCCAATGCCCTCTTTTTTGAGCGCCTTGGGCACGGCCCAGATGGGGGCCACCAGCACGTATTTCATGTCGATGCCAAAGGAGGCTTGAGCCCCGATGGTGGCCATGATGGTGCAGCCCAGGGCCTCGGCCCGTTCACGCGCCATGACCACGACGGCCGCGGCACCGTCGCTGATCACCGACGAATTGCCGGCCGTGGTGACGCCACCCTTCTTGAAGGCGCCGGGCATCTTGGACAGGAGTTCGAAGCTGGTTTCGCGCGGGCATTCGTCGGTGTCGAAAATTTTGGGGTCGCCCCTGCGCTGGGGGATGGCGACCGGCAGGATTTCATCCTTGAAGCGCCCCGCGGCGATGGCGGCCAAGGCTCTCTTGTAGCTCTGGTCGGCATAACGGTCCTGGGTCTCCCGGGAGATGTTGTACTTCTCCGAGCATAGTTCGTTGGAAATACCCATATGAAAGTCGTTGACAATATCCCACAGGCCGTCGTGGACCATGTGGTCCTGCATCTGGCCCGGGCCCATGCGGTAGCCGAAGCGGGCCTTTTCCAGGTAGTAGGGCGCCATGCTCATGTTTTCCATACCGCCGGCCACGACGATGTCGGCATCGCCCAGTTGAATGGCCTGGGCCGCGAGCATCACGGACTTGAGGGCCGAGCCGCACACCTTGTTGATGGTGATGCATTCGGTTTCCCAGGGCAGACCCGCCTTGATGGCCGCCTGCTTGGCCGGGTTCTGGCCGTATCCGCAGGGCAGCACCTGGCCCATGATCGCTTCGTCGACCTGGGCCGGCTGGATACCGGCGCGCCGCACCGCTTCGGCCATGACCATGCCGCCCAGATCCGTTGCCCCGATATTGGTCAAAGCACCGTTGAATCCGCCCAGTGGCGTGCGGACCGCACTGACAATCACTGCTTCACGCATATTGTCCTCTCCTTGTGGTGGTTGGCATTAGAATATGAAACACTCTATTTACGAACCTGCGCCCCTCAATGCAAGCTTCTTTTTCAACCGCCGTTTTGCCCTACGGCTCGATCAGGCCGTTCTGGATGGCAAAGCGGGAAAGGTCGGCATTGTTGCGCAGGTGCAGCTTTTTGAGCAGCCGGAAACGATAGGTGTCCACGGTCTTGATGCTGATGTTGTAGGTTTCGGCGATCTCGCGATTGGTATGTCCCAGGGCCAGGCGGCGCAGCACTTGCAGCTCGCGTGTGGAGAGATCGTCGAGACCCGAGGCGCCCCGGCGACCTTTGGAGACTCGAAGGGCCAGCGATTCGGTGGCATCGTCGGTCAGATAACGCGCGCCGCCCATGACCTTGCGGATCGCCTTGACCAGCTGTTCGGGCGCCGACTGCTTGGTGATGTATCCCATGGCGCCGGCCTCTATGGCGCGCACCACGTATTGGTTTTCCGCGTGCATGGTCAGGACGATGATCGGTAGCTCCGGAAATTCGGGATGAATTCGCCCGATGACTTCCAGGCCGTCGATCTGTGGCATGGAGAGATCCACGACCGCCACGTCGGGTCGAATCTCGCGAATCATGCGGATGGCCTCCTTGCCATCGGCTGCCTCGGCGACCACCTCCATGTCGCCGCTCTCTTCGATCAGGCGGCGCAGCCCGGCTCGAACGATGCTGTGGTCATCTGCCAAAAGCACTCTGATCATATGCTGCCTCCAAAGCCACCGGTCAATCGAACCTGGAACTGGACCGCCGTGCCCCGACCCGGCAGGGAGGCGACTTCGAGCCGTCCACCCACCAATGCGGCCCGCTCCCGCATGCCTGCCAACCCCAGCATCTGGTTTTCCGAAAGTGCACCCGGATTGAAGCCCACGCCATCGTCGCGCACATCGAGCACCAGGATGTCGTCCGCCATACGCAAATCCACCTTGGCCCGGTTCGCCCTGGCGTGCCTGGCCACATTGGTCAGTGCCTCCTGGGCGATGCGATAGGCGGCCGTGGCGATGGCGTTTTCCACGGCGGGAATGGCGCCGTGGTTGTAAATACAGGCGATTTCGGCCCGCCGTTCGAATTCGGTCGTGTACCACTCCAGAGCCTCGACCAGGCCCAGGTCGTCCAGCACGCCGGGGCGCAGGCGAATGGCCATGGCGCGCACCTCCTCGATGGTGGTGTCTACCAGCTCGCAGATGGCCCGCGCGCGCTCGGCGGCCGGTGTGTCCTTGCCCTTCAGATGCTTCTGCAGCCAGACCGCATCCATGCGCAATGCCGTGAGCAATTGCCCCAGTTCGTCGTGCAGTTCCCTGGCGATGAGCGCCCGTTCCTTTTCCTGGTTGGCCATGATCGACCCGGAGAGCCGGCGCAGCTGTTCCTGTGCCCGTTTCAGAGCCGTGATATCGGCGGCGATGCCGCAAACCCCCTGGATCTGGCCCGAGGCCCCGTAAATGGGAAATTTGACCGACAGGTAGGTCTGGTGGCCATCAGCCAGCGGAATCTGCTCTTCGACATGCAGGGATTCGCCCGTGGTCAGAACCTGTTCATCGTTAGCGCTGAATTGCCGGGCCACCTCGGCGGGCAGGAGTTCGTCGTCGGTTTTGCCCCGGACCTCGGCGCTGGTCACCCCGAACAACTTTTCGAAACGCGAGTTGACCAGCAGGTAACGTCCCTGAGTATCCTTCATGTAGACCACCGCCGGTGTGTATTGAAGGATGGCCGTGATTTCACTGGTACGCTTGCGGACCTGCTGCTCCAACTCCTTGGAATAGCGGCTCAGCTCCTCCTTTGCGATGCGCAGCGCCTCTTCGGCCCGGTTGCGCTCGGTCACGTCGATGGAGACCGCCAGGGAGCGCAGGATGGTCCCGTCCGGGCCGCGGTCGGCGATGGCCGACAACAAGATGTCGATGGTCTCGCCATTTTTTTTCATCAGCCGGTAGGGCACATCCTTGACATGGCCGTATTCGAAAAATTGCGGCAGGCTCACCGAGGCGGCGTATTGCCGTGATTCGGGCGCCAGAAAATCGGTGAGTGGCCGGCCCAGGGCCTCTTCCCGGGTGTAGCCCGTGGTTTCTACCCAGAAATCGCTGACGCTGAGCAGTCGGCCCTGCCGGTCGATGGAGTGCAGCATGGCCGGGGTGTGGTGATAAAGTGAGCGGTAGCGGGTTTCGCTCTGGCGCAGGGCCTGTTCGGCGGTGCGGCGGCGAAGAATTTCGCGGCTGGCTTTCTGATAGAGTACCAACACCGATATGCCGATCAGGACCGATAGCAGCAGGGCCACCGGGCGCACGATACTCAGCAGCGGTCCGGAGACCGATCTGGAGATGGCGCGCGTGTTGCGCAGATAAAGAATATGCCAATCGGAGAAGCGGTCGATGTCTGCCCGGTGGATCAGGTAACGTTGGCCGTGGCGATCGGTGACATAGTTGTCGTTTCTGATGAGGCCGGTCCATTCCCAGGGTCCTGGCCCGAACTGCCGGGTTTTGCGTAGATCCCGGAGTTGTTCGGGTGACAGCCGCCAGGCGAGATGGAAGAGCCATTCGGTCCGATTGGAGATAAAGATCACGCCGGCATCGTTGATGACCAGGACGATGTCCTCCGCGGGCAGCCCCAGTTCATATTCGATGATTTCGATGGAGGACTTGATCACCGCCACGCCGATCGGCCGGTCCTCGGGATCGGAATAGACCGGATACGCATGGTAGACGCCGCGCTTGCCGGAGGTGACGCCCAGGGCCAGATAGGTGCCGTGACCGCCCCGGATCGCCTGCTGGAAATAGGGGCGGAACCCAAAGTTCTGACCGACGAAGCTGTCGACATCCCTGCGGTTGCTCGAAGCGACGGTCATCCCATCGCGATCCATCAGGTAGCACACGTCGGCGTTGAGGGTGGCCGCGAAATGGTCGAGCATCACGTTGCCGCGGTACAGGGCATCGGGGGTGTCGACCAGCAGGGCCTCCTGCAGGGCCGGCAGGCCGGCCAGGGTGACGATGGTGTTGTGGTGTTCGGAAAGAAACGAGGTGATGCTCTTATGGATCAACTGAGCCCGCGTGGCCGCTCCCTGCTCGGCTTCGGTGAAGGCGGCCCGGCGCAGGGCCGAGTAGTAAAGTACACCACCGGCCGAAGCGGATAGAAACGCCAGCAGCGAGAGCACCATGAGAATGTGGCGAAGGCCCATAAACGGATTGTTTTACATGTCCAGTTTGAAAAACTGATCCGGTGCGGTCACTGTGCCCGGTTTGGGCGTGGATTCGGTCGGCACGGTGCCCTCCTTGAAACACTCGAAGATCGTGTGTTTGGATTCCGGGATGGGCAACAGGCCCGTATCGGCATCTATTTTGGCAAAGACCACGCCTTCGGGGACTTGGAAAATGCGCACCGGTTCATTTTTAAGGATCTGCTGCATGAATCCAAGCCAGATCGGACTGGCGGCCCGTGAACCGGTTTCACCCTTGCCCAGGGAACGCTCCTGGTCGTAGCCGACCCAGACACCGGTGACAAAGCGTGGCGTGTAGCCCACGAACCAGGCGTCAAACAAGTTGTTGGTGGTACCGGTCTTGCCGGCCACCGGACGCTTGAGCGCCCTGACCCGTTGGCCGGTGCCGAATTTGACGACGCCCTCCATCAGGCTGGTCATGATATAGGCGGTGCTCGGTTCGATCACCTGTTTGCGGACGGGATCCATCTCTTCGAGGACATTGCCGTCACGATCCTCGATCTTGGTGATAAATGCCGGCTCCACCAGATAGCCCTGGTTGGCAAAGACCGAATAGGCCTTGACGATTTCCAGCAGGGACACGCCCGAAGAGCCCAGTGCCATGGAGAGATCCCGGCTCAGATCGGACTCGATGCCCAGTTTGCGGGCATAGTCGATCACATAGTCGATGCCGATATCCTGCATGAGCTTGATCGTGACGACGTTGCGCGACTGGGCCAGCGCCTCACGCAGCAGGGTTGGACCGTAGAATTTTTTCCCGTAGTTTTTCGGCTTCCAGGTGAAATCGTGTTCTTCGTCCTCGAAGACGATGGGCGAATCGATGATGGTGGTGGCCGGCGTATAGCCGCGGTCCAGGGCGGCGGCATAGATGATCGGCTTGAAGGCCGAACCGGGCTGGCGGCGCGATTGGGTGGCGCGGTTGAACTGGCTTTCCATGAAGTCCCGACCGCCGACCATCACCTTGACCAGGCCGGTCCCGGCTTCGATGCACACCAGGGCCGCCTGGACCTCCGGGACCTGGTCGAGGTTCAGTTGCCACAGATCCGTCTTTGGATCGTGCTCGACCAGCTCGACCAGGATCACGTCGCCCACGGACAGCGCCTGGCTCGGACGGGTCAGGCGGGCCGCGAAAAAAGAGACGTCGGGGTTGGGCTTGCGTGCCCAGCGCATCTCCTCGAATGGGATCACGCCGCGCCGGTCTCCCATGCGCACGGTCACGCGTCCGGCCTTGTCGTCCACATCGATCACCACACCGCGCAGGCTGGCGCCTTTCTCGGGAGGCTTTTCGGCGAACTCCTTGAGCAACTCCTGGGAAAAGGCTTCGATCTCATCGGGGCTCAGCTTCTCAAGGGGGCCACGGTAACCTTCCCGGCGATCCAGCTCCTTTAGCCCGTTTTGAATCTCTGCGCGGGCCGCTTTCTGCATTTCGATATTCACGGCCGCATAAATCTTCAACCCATCGCGATAGAGGGTCTCCTCACCATACTTTTTCTCCACGTATCGTCGGATGTCCTCGGTATATACGGGTACCTGCTCCAGGTACCAGTTGCGGCGCGGGTGGATGTCCAGTTGGACGGACATGGCCTCGGAGGCCTCGATCTGGGTAATGTAGCCTTCGTCCACCATGCGGTTGAGCACATAGATCTGGCGCTGCTTGGCCCGCTCGGGATAGTGAAACGGCGAGTAGCGGCTGGGCGCCTGGGGCAGGCCGGCCAGAATGGCGCATTCGGCTAGGTTGAGGGCTTTGACCGGTTTGCCGAAATAGTTTTCGGCCGCGGCCTCGACACCATAAGCGCCATGGCCCAGATAGATCTGGTTCAAGTAGAGATAGAGAATTTCGTCTTTGCTGAAGGTCTTGTCGATCTGGTAGGCCAGCAGGGCCTCTTTGATCTTGCGTTCATAGCTGCGCTCCGGGGTCAGCAGAAAACTCTTGGTGACCTGCTGGGTGATGGTGCTGCCGCCCTGAACGATGGTGCCCGCCTCCAGGTTTTTGAAAAAGGCGCGTACGATGCTGAACACGTCGATGCCCCGGTGTTTATAGAAGCGGGCATCCTCGGCGCTGATGAAGGCCTGTTGCAGCTGAAGGGGAATCTCTTCCAGCGGGACCACGATGCGCCGTTCGCGGTAGAATTCGGCGATCTTGCGGTTGTCGTCGGATAGGACGGTGGTCACGATCGACGGATGATAATCCTTCAGGGTGGAGATCTTGGGAAGGTCCCGGCTTAAATAGAAGAAGATGCCCACCGTGGCGCCGCCGGCCAGGAGCATGAGCAGCAATACCGACCACAGGGACCATTTGATAATCCTGGACCAGGTGTTGCCGTTTTGTTTGCGTGCCCGCTTTTTTAAAATCTGCGAGGTGCTGACGGGTTTTGCCATGTTGGTTGACCTGATCGACCCCCCTGCGCGACTGCGTTTCCGCAATTGCCAGGAGGCGCCGCCTTCCGATACAGATTGAAATTTGTTGAACTTATCAAAAAAGGAGGGTGACGGCAAGCTGTTCAAAAAATGTTCCATCCGACGCGCTAACCGAAAAAAAATTTGACTCTGTCCGCAATAATCGGTACTTGACCTGTTTTTATTGTTGCATATGAACTCAAAGGCAAGGAGGCAGTCATGAAGGCAGTGCTTGATTTCAAAAAAATGGACGGCTTGGTGCCGGCGGTGGTCCAGGACCATCAGACCGGCGAGGTGCTCATGGTCGCCTTCATGAACCCTGAGGCGTGGGAGACCACCCTGCGCACGGGCAAGGCCACTTTTTACAGCCGCACCCGTCAGACCCTCTGGACCAAAGGGCTGACGTCAGGCAATGTGCAACTGGTCAAGGAGATCCGCATCGATTGCGACGACGATACGGTGGTGCTCAAGGTCGAGCAGGTGGGCGGGGCGGCCTGTCACACCGGCCACCGGAGTTGCTTTTTCAAACGTGTGGACAAGGATCAAAACGTCGAAGTGGTCGGCGAACCGGTGTTCGACCCCAAGGAGGTCTATAAATAAGATGTCACTCCCATTGAAACTCGGTATTCCCAAGGGCAGCCTGCAGAACGCCACCATTGCGCTGTTCAAGCGTTCCGGCTGGACCATCAATGTGAACGGGCGCAGCTATTTCCCGGAAATCAACGACGCCACCATCGACTGCGCCATCTGCAGGGCCCAGGAGATGTCGCGCTATGTCGAAAACGGCACCCTGGACGCGGGTTTGACCGGCAAGGACTGGATCGCCGAAAATCGGTCGGACGTGCACGTGGTCGAGG
>Ga0209164_1003037_pt1 | contig 16582 bp, 13 predicted proteins | sample MTBNYHSulfiMetaG_FD_187458 | JGI IMG/M metagenome (GOLD analysis project Ga0209164, IMG submission 187458) | Enrichment culture microbial communities from rom New York Harbor, USA that are MTBE-degrading - MTBE-NYH (New York Harbor Sulfidogenic)... | ecosystem: Environmental > Aquatic > Marine >...
GCGGATGACGTAGGTCCAGGTGACGGTGGCCCCGACGGGGATACCGGGCCCGGCGCCCTGGTCGGCGTCCTGGCCGTTGGTGGCCTTCTCCAGATCCACCCCAACTGAGCTGGGCGGCTCCGGGTAGTCCCCGGGCGGGTCGTAGTGGCTGGGATCGCAGTCCTCGACTTCCACTCCATCCTGGGTGTAGCCCACGACGCAACCGATATTCTCATACTCCCCCCCGGGGAGCCCGGCTAGGGCAACTCCGGTCTTGGTGAGCGTCTGTGTGCCTCCGACGGGGAGGAAGGCGATGGTGCCGATGACGCCTTCCTTGTCGTCGTCGATCTCGAGGTTGTAGAGGTCCACGGCACCGGTGTTGCGCACCACGTAGGTCCAGGTCACCGGATCGCCCACTCGCAGGTTGGGCCCAGTACCGGGCAGGTCGGCATCCAGGCCGTTGGTGGCTTTCTCGATGTCGATGCCGGGATCACCGGCAACACCCAAGTAGTGGCTCGGATCCGAGTCCCGCACCGTTCGGGTGTTGGGAATCGGGGTGCCGCAGGTTTTCTTGATCTCACCCTTGTCGTACTTGACGATGTAGTACGACAGGATCCGCCACTCGGAGTCGGCTACGGGGTCGGGGCCCTGCTTCACTCCCCACCCGTCGGTGAAGGGGTCCGAGCAGGAGACGTGCACGATCATGCCCGAGGGGTCGGTGGCCGAGGTGCCGCCGGCATCCGGGATCAGAGTGTCGTTCTGGGTGGCGGTGCCGGTGACCAGGGTCGTCGTCCCGTCCGTGTGCTCGAAGAGGAAGGTGTAGACCGAGCCCTTCTCTATCGGAGAGAGGGGCGCGGCCGCCGGCCCGACTGCTGTGACCTCCGCCACGTTGGCGTATTGACCTACCTGGGCGGTGCCCTGCTCGGTACAGGTCATCGACTCCCCGATCGCCAGGCGGTCCTTGGGACAGGCGATGGCGCCTTCTTGGTCGTCGACGACGGCAACATCGGTCAGGGAGGTGTTCCCCGTGTTGGTGACCACATAGGTCCAGGTGACCGTGGAGCCGACGCCCACCCTGGGCCCGGTAGGCAGGTCGGCATCTTCACCGTTGGTGGCCTTCTCGATGTCGATGGCCGGATTGGGCGGAGGAGCGGGCGGTTCGGGGGTGCCGCAGGTCTTCTTCACCTGGGTGCCCTCGTAGTGGACGATGTAGTACGACAGGATCCGCCACTCGGCATCGGCTACCTGGTCGGGGCCCTTCTTGACTCCCCAGCCGCCGGTGAAGGGATCGGAGCAGGAGACGTGCACCGTCATACCGGAGGGGTCGGTGGCCGAGGTGCCGCCGGCGTCCGGAATGAAGGTGTCGTTCCGGGTGGCGGTGCCGGTGACCAGGGTGGTCGTCCCGTCCGTGTGCTCGAAGTAGAACGTGTACTCGATCCGCTTGGCGCCGCCTGCGGTCGCGAGGCCGGGAATGGCAACGAGCAGGCCCCCGACCAACATGGCAGCTACGGCCAGGACGATCCAACGACGTCGACGGACCACTTTCCTGAACTGACTGCTACGCATTGCTACCCCTCCTCGGGTGATCCGCCGGGCGTTTCGGTCCCGGAGCGTGTGGCGGGTATCAGGGTACGCCACTTAGAGTGGTCGCCGCAATACCAAGAGTGGCAGCTTGAGGGTCATTGGGAAATGACGCGGTGACTAGTCAGTGGAGGTGCCCTACCGAGCCGAGCCGAGAGCGGTGCGGATGGCTTGAGCGGTACGCAGACGGTGCACCTCGTCTTCGTAGCCCAGGCGCGGCCAGAAGAAGCCCCGCAGGCCATCGCGTCGGCGGCGCGGAAGCACGTGCACGTGGAGGTGGGGCACGCTCTGGCTGATGTGGTTGTTCACCGCCACGAACGAGCCGTCGGCTTCGACTGCCACCCGTACCGCGCGGCTGAGGCGGCGGGCGGCATCGAAGAGCGGGGTGACCAGCTCGGGAGGGAGGTCGTCGAGCGATTCCACGTGACGGCGAGGCACCAGCAGGACGTGGCCGGGGAACACCGGGTGCCGGTCGAGGAAGGCCACTGCCTCGGGCTCATCCAGCACGACGTCGGCAGGATGCCGGCCGGCGACGATCTCACAGAATGTGCAGTCGCTCACGGGGGGCCACGCTACCGCACGGCTCGGCCGAGTGCGCCGCAGGTGGCATACTGATCGGCACCCGCCCCACCCACAGGAGGCTCATGACCCCCGTGCTCCGGGGCCCGCTTCGCACCGTCGGCGTTCTCGCCGCGCTGGCCGTCGTACTGGCCCTGCCCGGCGCGGCCCTGGGCGACGTGCCGCCCGAGTGCCGCGGGGTCCCGGCGACCGTCTCCGGCCTGGTGGGCACCAACGGGGACGACGTCATCGTGGGAACACCCGAGGCCGACACCATCAAGGGCTTGGGAGGCGACGACCTGATCTGTGCGGGTGCAGGGGACGATGTGGTCATGGCCGGGCGAGGCAACGACGAGGTGTACGGCGGGGACGGGGACGATCTGCTGTTCGGTCAGCGGGGGCGGGACCTGCTTCACGGCGACGCCGGGAACGATCAGATCGACGGCCACATCGGGCAGGATTGGCTGTACGGTGGGGTCGGCCGGGACGTGCTGTACGGAGGTGCCGCCCGGGATCGGCTCTACGGAGGAGAGGGAGGCGACCTGCTCTTCGGCTGTGTGGGGGAAAGCGGCGATCCCCTCTGCGCGGACCGGGATCCCGACTTTCTCTACGGCGAAGGTGGCGACGACCGCCTCTTCGGCGAAGAAGGGATCGACCGGCTGTTCGGCGGCGAGGGGAACGACGAGCTGCAGGGGGGCAGCGGTGACGATCGCCTCTTCGGTGACGGGGGAGGGGATTTCCTCTGGGGCGACGACGGGGACGACACCCTCATCGGCGGGGCCGGCGACGACCTGCTCCAGGGCGGGCCGGGGGCGGACAACCTGCAGGGCCGGGGCGGCTTCGACGAGCTGTGGGGTGGGGAGTGTGGGGAGTTGGCCGGGGCGGTCCACTGCCGCCTGGTCCCCAGCGGCCGTCCTGAGGGCGACCCGGCAACAGACCCGGGCGACATCTACAACGGCGGGCCGGCGATCGACGCCTGCAACGAAGTGGACCCATGGTCCCCCGTGGTCCTGCCTCCCGGCTGCGACTCCTACCGGGGAGAGCGTGGAGGGCCGCGCTTCATCGAGACTTCCGAGGAGTGGTGGGGAGCCATCGAGCAGGCCTTCAACGAGCGGGCGCTGCAGTTGGTCGAGGAGGGCAAGGTGCACATCGCCGATGCCCTGCTCGCCGAGGTGACCCATGCCAAGCAGGTAGCCGCCTGCGAATGCCTCGGGGATGTCTTCGAGATGAACCCCTTCGCCGGCGCCACCGCCGATGGCCTGTTCCAGCACCGCTCGACCTACTGGGCGAGCCGGGCGGCGCAGGCGGGCTTCCCGGGGGCCAGCGTCTTCGATCCCCTGGCCAACGCCCGGGTCACCGCTTGGATGGTGGCCGAGGACATCGAGGACTACTGGGACGACCCCGACCGGCTCACCGACCGGCTGGCCTGGGACGACTGGACCTGCGACTACTACATCGATGTGGTCTGGCACTTGTGGGGTAGTCCATGATTCGCCGCAGCTTCAACCGAGCCGCCGCCGCCTGGGCCTCTCGCCAGCGGGTGTCGGGGGAACCGCGCTCGTCCAACGGCGCGTCGTCCTTCCATCTGATCTGGGAAATCCCCCCCGAGCCACTGCGGCGGGTGGAGGCGACGTTGGAAGTGGTGGTGCCCCCCGCCGTGCCGCGCCTGTATTTCTGGGCCCTGCAGATGTCCTTCGCCGCCGGCCCGCGGCTGCAGGGCGGGGCCCACCTGGGGCTGCAGTGGCATCCCCGCTACCCGGGAAGCACGGCGGTCAACTTCGGCGGATACGGGCCGGCGGAACGAGGCACCCGGATGCTCGAAGGGAGCACTTCGGAGCTGAAGGGCCCTCGCCGTGAGCCCAACACCCGCGAGTTCCCCTGGCAGTTGGGGCATCGCTACCGCCTGGCGGTGGCCGCGGCACCCGAGGCGCCGGAGGGCCTCCGCGCCTGGCGGGGAACGGTGGAAGACCTCGAAGGGGGAACGGTGCAGGTGGTTCGAGACCTCTACACGCGGGGGGAGTATCTGCACTCGCCGATGGTGTGGTCCGAGGTGTTCGCCCGCTGCGAGCACCCCACCGTGGTAGTGCGCTGGAGCGACCTACGGGCGGTGGCCGCTTCGGGCAAGGAGTTGCGTCCCCGCCACGTCCGCGTCAACTACCAGACCCGGGCCGACGGTGGGTGCGACAACACCTCGGTGAGCCTCGATGAACTGGGCCTGCTGCAGATCACCGCCGTGCAGCGGGAGGTACCCCAGGAAGCCACCCTCCCCGTCCCGGGGTCCTGAGCGCTTACGGCCACACCCCCCGCTGGTCCACCGCCGTCCAGCAGCGGCCCACTGCGGTTGCAGTGGCGGCAATCCGCAGGTCGGGAAAGACCGGGTCGGGGCTTCCCGGAGCCGCCTGGCGCCAGCGCTCGAGGTACTCGTCGTAGTGCTCCCGCAGATGGTGGTAGGTCTTCACCACGCCGTCGGTGGCCCGCTGCATCTTGACCCGCAGCCGCTCCTGTACGACGTGCTCGTCCCACTGCTCGTTGTCGAGGTTCTGCACCCACTCGAAGTAAGAGACGACCACGCCGCCGGCGTTGGCCAGGATGTCGGGGGCCACCACGATGCCTCGTTCGCAGAGGATGCGATCGGCGCTCGGTGTGGTGGGCCCGTTGGCCGCCTCGATCACCAGGCGGGCCTTCACCCGGTCGGCGTTTTCCAGCGTGATCTGGTTCTCCAGGGCGGCAGGGACCAGGATGTCGCATTCCACCTCGAGCGGTCCCCGGGGGTCGAGGGACAGGGTGCCCGGGGTGCCCACCACCGAACCGGTCGCCTTGAGATGGGCCTCTACTTCATCCAGGTCGAGGCCGTCTTCCCGGGCGGCGCCGCCGCCCACGTCGCCGACCGCCACCACCGTGGCTCCCAGGTCGCGCAGTATGAACGCGGCATGCCGCCCGGCGTTGCCGAAGCCCTGCACCGCCACCCGGGTGCCCGAAACCGAGGCCACCCCGGGCACCTCACTCAGGGACAGCAGGCGCTCCAACACATAGGCCAGCCCCTGGGCGGTGGCGGTGCCCCGGCCGGGGATGCCGCCCAGGTCGAGGGGTTTGCCGGTGACCACGCCGAGGTTGGCGGCATGGGGGTGCATCATCTGGTAGGTGTCGTAGACCCAGGCCATCGTCTCGGCGTCGGTGTACATGTCGGGTGCGGGGATGTCGGTATGGGGGCCGATATCGTCGCCCAGGGAGGCGATGAACCGGCGGGTGACCCGGCGCTTCTCTCCCACCGACATCCTGGTGGGGTCGCACTGCACCCCGCCTTTGGCCCCTCCGAAGGGGATGCCGGCCACGGCGCACTTCCACGTCATCCAGGTAGCCAGAGCCTTCACCTCGTCCTCGTCCACCGAGGGGTAGAAGCGGATGCCACCCTTGCCGGGGCCCCGGGCGGTGTTGTGCAACACCCGGTAGCCGTGGAACACCCGTACTCGGCCGTCGTCCATGACGACCGGCAGGCTGAGCTTCACTACCCGCTCCGGTTCGAAGAGCCACTCGGCAATGCCCTCCCAGCCTTCCACGTTGTCCACGTAGGGGATGGCGCGGTCGAACTGGGCACGAGCGATGTGATGCGGGTTCAGGTCCTCGGGGACCGCCACCGCGTCGGACATGTAGACCTCTTTCTGGGGCGCAGTACCCCAAGATCATTCTCCGGCCGGAAGGGCGGGAGTCTCAAGGGGACAAAGCCTCGTGAGGCCGGTCCGCGACACGGGACCTAAGGCCCGGGCCGCCCGTTCCCCGGCCTCTCCCGGCACGCGTTGCGGCCCCGGCTGAATGCCGGGGCCGCGTGACTTCTGCGGATGCCCCCTCCGCTCGGGCCCTCCGACCCCTCGCGCCTCCCCAGGCACGAGGGTGCCGGGGGAGGCAGAGCTGGAGGCTACGGCCAGACGCCGCGTTGATCCAGGGCCGCCTTGCAGCGTCCCACCGCCGTGGCCATGGCGGCGATGCGCATGTCGGGCTTGCGGGAGATCGGCTTGGCTCCCGGCATGGACTCCCGCCAGCGAGCCTGGTATTCGGGGAAGCGCTCGGTGATGCGCCGATAGGTGGTGAGCACGTGCTCGGCGGCGCGATACATCTTCGTCCGCAGCCGGGCGTGGACGACGCTCTCCTCCCACTGCTCGTGTTCCAGGTTCTGCACCCATTCGAAGTAGGACACGACCACCCCGCCGGCGTTGGCCAGGATGTCGGGGGCCAGGACGATGCCCTTGGAGGCCAGGATGCGGTCGGCCCCCGGCGTGGTGGGCCCGTTGGCCGCCTCCACCACCAACTTGGTGTTCACCCGCTCGGCGTTCTCGAGAGTGATCTGGTTCTCCAGGGCCGCTGGGATCAGGATGTCGCACTCCACCTCGAGGGTGCCCTTCACGCCGACGCGACGGGTGCCGGGAGTGCCCACCACCGAGCCGGTCTCCTTCTTGTGGGCCTCCACCGCCTCGAGATCGAGGCCCTTGGCCTTGAACACCCCGCCCCTGGAATCGCTTACCGCCACTACCTTGGCGCCCATGTCGCGCAGGATGAAGGCGGCGTGGCGGCCGGCGTTGCCGAAGCCTTGGACCGATACCACGGCGTCCTCGATCTGCGAGAGGCCGGGGACCGCGCCCAGGGCCAGCAGGTGCTCGGCGACGAAGACCGAGCCCTGGGCGGTGGCAGTGCTGCGCCCGGGGATGCCTCCCAGGTCCACCGGCTTGCCGGTCACCACCCCGAGGTTGTCGGTGTTGGGGTGCAGCATGGCATAGGTGTCGTAGATCCACGCCATGGTGTCGGGGTCGGTGTACATGTCGGGAGCGGGGATATCGGTGTAGGGCCCAATGGTGTCGCCCAGCGAGGTGACGAACCTGCGGGTGATGCGACGCTTCTCCTCCTGCGACAGCTTGGTGGTGTCGCACTCCACCCCGCCCTTGGCCCCGCCGAAGGGAATGTCGACCACGGCGCACTTCCAGGTCATCCACGATGCCAGCGCCTTGACCTCATCCTCATCCACCGTGGGATAGAAGCGGATCCCCCCCTTGCCGGGGCCGCGCGCCGTGTTGTGCAGCACCCGGTAGCCGCGGAAGATCTGTACCTCGCCGTCGTCCATGACTACGGGCAGGGTGACCTTCACGACTCGCTCGGGCTCGAAAAGCCATTCCGAGACGCCCTTCCACCCCCTGAGGTCCTCCACGTAGGGGATGGCCTCCTCGAACTGATGGCGGGCGATGTGGTGGGGGTTGAGGTCCTCGGGGACCGGAGCCGCCTTGGGCATGTGCCTCCTTCTGACGACGCGACGGGGAGACTACTCACCGGCAGCGCCCCCGGGCGCGGGCGGCCCGGGGAGTGTGCTGGCGGCCTTGCCCCAACCTAAACGGCGCCCTTACGGTCGGTTTAGTGCCGGGGTCGTACTTTGCGCAGTGGGCCGGGGCGGCATACCCGGCCCGCACGCCGGGGGCGACCCCCGGAAGCCGGCAAGGGCCCGTGCCGGACCGGGGTCTTCACCAGGTGCGAGAAGAAGCGCTGCCCGCCGGGTGTCGATCGTCCCGATGCCCGGCGGGCCCTCCTTTCGGGAGGCCGCTGTGACGGGAGCCAACGCCGGGACACTGCCGGGCCCGTGTCGGGCCGATGCCTCGGCGTGGACCGTCGCCGAGGACGCTTCGACCATCCCATGCCGTTCCATCGCGCCGGGGCCCTCGGGGAGGGCTTGCTCGATCCGGGGCTTCGGCCGTGATCGAGAGGAAGCGCAATCATGACGGCAACACGACGCGGCTGGCCCGCGCTCGTCGTGCTGGTGGCGCTAGCCCTGATCCTCGCCGCCTGCGGCGATGATGAGGGCGTCACCACCACGGCGGCACCGGCCACCACTACCCAGCCGCCGGCAACGACCACCACCGCCGGCACCAGCACTTCGGCGGCGACGACGACCAGCACCACCTCCGCAGCACTGAAACCGTACGGGGGAGAAGTCATCATCGGTGACGATCAGGAGCCTCCCACCCTGAACCAGTTCGCTCCGGGCGGGGACAACTTCATCGTGGTGAAGATCGCCCAGGGCTGGAACTGCGGTGTGCAGGACATCGACGGGTACACCCTGGAGTTGGTCCCCGATCTGGTCACCGAACTGCCGACGGTGGCCAACGGGGGCCTGGTGGTGAACGCCGACGGCACCGAGACGGTGCGCTACCAGATTCGCGACGAAGCGGTCTGGGAGGACGGGACCCCGGTGTCGGGGGAGGACTTCGCCTTCACTCTCGAGACGATCCTGAACCCCGACTACCCCATCTACAAGGCCATCTACGAGGACATCATCCTCGACTCGGTCGTTGCCGGGCCCAAGACTTTCGAGTTCACGCTGGCCCAGCCCACCGTGCAGGCCGAGCTGGTCTTCGGGGTGATCCTGCCTCGGCACCAGATCGCCGGCACCGACTTCATGGCCGACTACAACGACGCCGGCTGGCTGTCCTGCGGCCCGTTCACGATCGACCAATGGCAGAAGGGGGAGTTCATCAAGCTGGTGCGCAACGACAGCTTCTGGAAGACCGATCCCGAAACCGGTCAGCAGCTGCCCTACCTGGACGCAGTCATCTTCCGCTTCATCCCAGAGACGGCCTCACTGATCAACGCCTTCAAGGCCCGCGAAGTCCATGCCATCAACCCTCCGCCGTCCATCGCCGCCATCGAGGACCTGCAGCCCCTCGAGGCGGAGGGGGCCACGGTGGAGGTGCTCAGCGGCCAGCTGTGGGAGCACCTCAACTTCCAGCTGGGAGAGAACCGGCTGGGGCGCAACCCGGAGTCGATGAACGAGTTCCTGCTCTTCCGCCAAGCGGTGGCCCACGCCATCGACAAGCAGAAGATCGTTGATGAGATCCTCAGGGGTCAGGTGGAGCCGATGTCGTCCTACGTGGACGCCTTCAGCCCCTCCCTGTCGCAGGGGGCCTGGGACCAGTACGACTACAACCCGGCGAGGTCGTGTGAGCTGATCGCTCAGCTCTGCACCGAACAAGACTGCGGAGCCGACGGCCGGCCGCACACCGTCTTCACGACCACCTCGAACAACGATGCCCGGGTGCTGCTCTCCGAGCTGTTCGTGCAGATGTTCGAGGAGGGCTGCATCTCCTACGAGGCGCAGTTGGAGGACTCGGTCCTCTTCTTCGGGGAGACCCAGGACTTCGGCAACTGGGACCTGGGGGAGTGGGCCTGGGTCGGAACCCCAGGCTTCGCCGGTCTCATCTCCTGGCACGACGTCATGGACCCGGAGCTGCCGCCTCCCAACGGCCAGAACTACTACCGCTGGGGCACCCCTGAGGTGACCGGTCAGGACCCGGAGGGCTTCAACCAGGGCCCGTCGGCAGTGATCGACGAGCAGACCGCCCGGTTCGCCGTGCTGCGGGATCTGATGAACGCCACGGTGGATGAGGCCGAGTTGACCGCCTACATCACCGAGGCCGAGCAGATCCTGGCAGACCAGGCGGTGATCATCCCCTTGTATCAGCGCCTGGATCCCGGAGCGGCCTGGGCCGACATGTTCGGCGGGTACAAGCACAACCCAACAGGGGCCGCCGACACCTGGAACATCGAACTGTGGTACCGCAAGGACCTCTAGCCCGAGGACGCCCTGAGGTGCCCGGGGGGCCCGCCGCCGGCGGGCCCCCCGGGGCCACCCCGGCACGGCGCCGGCCGGCTCGCCCCAGATCGTTACGCGGGGTTTACGCTTGTGACGATACGGTCCTCGGGGTCGAGAGGAAGGCTGTGCGCGTACTGGTGGTCGAGGACGAGGTTGACCTGGCTCAGGCCCTTGCCGAGGGCATCCGGCGCGACGGCTACGCCGTGGATGTGGCCTTCACCGGGCGCGACGCCATGGAGAAACTGGAGGTCAGCCCCTACGACATCGTCTGCCTGGATCTGAACCTGCCCGACGTCGACGGTCGGGAGGTCTGCCGGCGTCTGCACGCCGGTCATCGGCAGATCGATGGCACCGACCAGCCCCGAGTCCTGATGCTCACCGCCCGGGATTCCCTGGAAGATCGGGTGGCCGGCCTCGACGACGGCGCCGACGACTACCTGGTCAAGCCCTTCGCTCTGCCCGAGCTGCTGGCTCGCCTCAGGGCGCTGGGCCGGCGCCGCTCCCGTCACACCGGGGCCATCATCCAAGTAGGGGGCATGCGCATGGATGCCGCCCGCCGCACGGTGTATGTGGGAGAGCGGGACCTGGACCTCACCACGCGGGAGTTCGCTCTGCTGCACTACTTCATGCTGCACCCGGGGGAGGTGCTGGCCGCCGAGCGCCTCCTCGATCACGTCTGGGACGAGAACATCGACCCGTTCACCAACACGGTGCGGGTGACGGTAAGCAAGCTGCGGCGCAAGCTGGAGGCCGCCGGCCTGCCTCACGCCATCGAGACCATCGTGGGGAGCGGGTACCGCCTGGTGGAGTGAGAATGAAGCTGATCCCCGGCTGGGCGCGCTCGATCCGCTTCCGTTTGGCGGGGCTGTACACCCTGGTGGTGTTCGGCCTGGCGGTGCTGGTGGTGGGCTCCATCTACTTCGCTCTCTCGCGCACCCTCGAGGGCCAGCCGGTGGGTCAGGAGCTGCAGGTGCGCCGGGTGACCAGCGACCGCGGCGTTGCCATCTACCTGGACGAGGGCGGGGTGGAGCAGCTGGAGTTGCTGGCCAACCAGCAGGCGCTGGAGAAGCTGCGGACCATGTCTCTAATCACCCTGGCGGTGCTGTTCCCGGCCAGCCTGGGCACCGGCTGGGTGGTGGCGGGACGGGTGCTGCGCCCGGTGGGGGAGATCACCCGGGTGGCCCGGGAGATCCAGGCATCCGATTTGTCCCAGCGCATCAACCTGACGGGCCCCGACGACGAGCTGAAACGCCTGGCCGACACCTTCGACGGCCTACTGGGGCGCATCGAGACGGGCGTGGAAGACCAGCGCCGCTTCATCCAGGACATCTCCCACGAGTTGCGCAACCCGCTGGCCACCATGGCCACCAGCATCGATGTCGCCCTTTCGGACCCGCATTCGGACGCCCGCTCGCTGCGGGAGACGGTCAAGGTGGTGCGCCGCTCGGTAGACCGCCTCACCCGCAGCGTGGCCGATCTGACTCGCTTCGCCCGCCGCGAACTACCCGACGCCGCGGTGCGGGCGGTGCGCCTGGGGGCGCTGGCGCGGGAGGTGATCGACGAGTTCCGGGTTCCGGCCGAGAGCCGGGGGGTGCAACTGGAGCATCTGGGGGGAAGCGGCCCTACGGTGCGCGCCGACCGCAGCGCGCTGCGCTCGGCGGTGGGCAACCTGGCGGGGAACGCGGTGCGGCTGGCCCCGGTGGGAAGCACGGTGTCCTGCGGCGCCGGCACCGTGGACGGCTGGGCCTGGGTGGGCGTGCGCGACCAGGGGCCGGGTATCCCGGAGACCGAGCACTCCCTGGTGTTCCAGCGGGCTTGGGGACGTGACCAGAGCCACTTGCACCGGGAAAGGCGGGCCGGGCTGGGTCTGTCGATCGCCCGCCAGGTGGCCGAGGCCGGGGGCGGGACGGTGACGTTGTCCTCCACGGTCCCCGGGGGGTCCAGCTTCGTCATCTGGCTGCCGCTGGAGGACGGCGCCGACCCGGCGGCCCTCACCCGAGACGGCATCCACCCCATCCAGGATCCACTTCTGGCCTGAGGTCCGTCTGGAGCAACGGCGTTTTGTTACCCTCCTGAGTTGTCGCGGGCGCTTAGCTCAGGTGGCGAGAGCGCTTCCCTTACAAGGAAGAGGTCGGAGGTTCGAGTCCTCCAGCGCCCACTCGTTGCTGGGGGTTTCGGGTCGCCGCCTGTTCGGCGGCGACTTCGCGGCGGGGGGGGCACATTCCTGCCCCCGGGCAGCAACAGACGCGCCGGGGGGGCCGACTGCCGTGGGCGTGTGGCGGCCGGAGAAGGTTCGAGTCCTCCAGCGCCCACCGCATTCCTCGGGCGGCTACCTCTTCGGTTGTCTAGGTGAGTGTGCCGCCCGGACGCGTTCTACGAACTCCGCCATGGGCGCACCGGCAATGGCCCGGCCGATGATCTCCAGGGGCAGGTCCTCCAGCCGGCGGAAGCGCACGCACGACTTGCCCACGTCGTACCGCTTGCCGGTGGCCCGGTACTGGGCGTCGAACGCTTGGCGAGCGGCATCGTCCATGTAGATCGAGGTGAGGTACAGCGCCATGTGGTGCTTCTGCGACGCCAGGGCGGCGCACATCAGGGGCTGCCCGTTGTAGGTGTCCGGGTACACCGCCGGCGGCACCTGGTAGGTGATCATGCCCCAGTTCATCGCCTCCTCATAGCCTGCCGGCAGGGAGGCCAGGATCACCCGCCGGACTTCCTGCAGGGCCCCGCGCCGGTCTGCGGGCAGGCTCGCCAGATACTCCTCCACCGTCGCAGCATCGCTTCGCACGATTCCCTCTTCCCAGTCGGCGCCTGCGATCAGAGGCCGATCCTGGTTCCGATCGCGTAGGTGGTGATGGAGACCGACGCCGCCAGCACTGCCCCCCAGGCGAGGTCCACCACCGTCAGCAGGACGGGCCAGTCCTTGAGGGTCGCCAGGTTGGTGAGGTCGTAGGTGGCGTAGGTGATGAGGCCGAAGAGGGCCCCGTAGCCCAGAGCGCGCAACCAGGAGTCGCGGTCCATTGCCGGCGCGACGACGAACACCACCAGGCCCAGGATGAACAGGAGGTAGAAGGCGATCGCCGCCGGCCAGTTGACCGGCGAGCGCATCAGGGAGCCGATCTGATCCCGGTAGAAGCCTTTGGCCACGAGGCCCAGCCACACCATGTCGATGGCGAAGAACACCGGTAGGGCGATCAGGTAGAGCTTCCAGAGCATTAGCTGCCTCCTCGGATGCGGGCCGGCGCGCCCGCGACTGTAGAGCGGCCGCCGTCCGCAGGCCCCTCGCGCTCCGGGGTATAGCGGACCATGCCTTCGCCGACCGTGCCGGCCCATACGGTGCTTCCCGAGTTGACGTGCGGGCAACCGAGGGCGCATCCCAAGAACTCGGAGCATGGGGGTGGGGGAGACGCCGCCGTCTGCGGATGGGCAAGGGGTGGGGGCGCCGGACCGGACACGGCATCCCCACGTCCGCGTCGGGATGCGCCGTTCCCGACGGCACTCGTGGGCGCCGGGGATCACCCGGCGAGGGCAATCCAAGGGCTGCCGGAAGACGCCCCGCACCCGCTAGATGATGCGCCGCTCCGTGGCCCAGCGGGTGAGTTCGTGGCGATTGGACAGCTGCAACTTGCGCAGCACCGCCGACACGTGGCTCTCCACCGTCTTCACCGAGATGCCCAGGCGGCGGGCCACCTGTTTGTAGGCGTAGCCCCGAGCGATCTGGCGGAGGACCTCCCGCTCCCGGTCGGTGAGGCGGTCCAGGTCGGGGTCGAGGTCCGCCGGGGTGGCGGCGGCGAAGGCATCCAGCACGAAGCCGGCGAGCCGGGGCGAGAAGACGGCATCGCCGGCGTGGACGCGGCGCACGGCTTCGGCGAGGTCGTCGGGACCGATGGATTTGGTGACGTAGCCCCGGGCCCCGGCGCGGATCATGGCGATGACATCCTCGGCGGCGTCGGACACCGAGAGGGCCAGGAACTTGACCTCGGGCCTCGAGGCCGCCACGGCCCGCACCACGGCGGTGCCGCCTCCGCCGGGCATGTGCACGTCCACCAGGGCGACCTCGGGTGCCAGGCGGGTGATGGCCTCGGTGGCCTCGTCGACATCGACGGCCTCACCCACCAGGTCGAAGCGCTCGCCCAACTCGGCGCGCACCCCGGCCAGGAACAGGCGGTGGTCGTCCACCACGAACACTCGGATGCTCACGACCCACCTCCCAGGCTCAAGCGCACTTCGGTGCCTTCGCCCGGCTCGCTGGTGACCTCGGCGCGCCCTCCGACGCGGCGCAGGCGGGCGATGATGGATTCGGCGATGCCGCGGCGGTCGGGAGCGACGGTGGCCGGGTCAAAGCCGGTTCCCTGGTCGCTCACCCACACCTCCACCCGGCCTTCGGCGGCTTCGGCGTATACCGATACGGCGGAGGCCCCGGAGTGCTTGGCGGCATTGGTGATGGCCTCGCCGGCGGCCTGGATCAAGGCCTGCAGGCTCTCATCTACCTCGGGATCGTCGCCGGTGGCCACCACTTCCACCGGCACCCGGTGGTCGGCTTCGACGCGGGCGGCGGCCGCCTGTAGCGCCGCGCGCAAGCGGCCGCCTCCGGCCGGTTCCCCGCCGAACAGCCAGGCGCGCAGTGCCCGTTCCTGCCCACGCGCCAGCACCACCATCTCTCGAGGATCGGCGCTGCGCTGGATGAGGCTGAGGGTCTGCAGCACCGAGTCGTGCAGGTGGGCGGCCATGGCGGCCCGCTCCTCGGAGCGGATTCGCTCCCGACGCTCCCGGCCCAGGTCGGCGGCGAGGCGCCACACCCAGGGGCCGAACACCATGGCGAGCCCGGCACCGCCGATGAGGGCGGCGAGCATCACCTGGCCCAGGCCGGCGAGGACGTCGACCGAGGAGAGGAAGAGGGCCACGCCGCCCACGATGAGCAGCGCCCCCACGGCCAGGCGGGCAGCGGTCGGCCCCCCGTGTCCCCCGGAGATCTGGGCGAACAGGTCCTGGCGGCCCGCCGGGCGGCGGGACCACATGGCGGCCACGCCGAAGGCGACGAAGCCCACCGGCCACACGACCTGATCGCCGAACCACACTCCCAGTTCGCGGAGCACGAGGAGCAAACCCAGGAAGCCCAGGGCCAAGCCCGCCCGTTGCGCCGGGGCGAGGGCTCGAGGCGGTTCGTCTGCCGCCGCCGGGCGGGACAGCAGCCAAGTCAGGCCGTACGCGGCCAGGCCTACTCCTCCGGCGAAGGCCAGGGTGATGAAACCGGCCCGGGCCACGTCGGCCGGGATCCCGAGGCGGTAGGCCACACCGGCGGCAACCCCGGAGACGGCGCCCTCGGCGGCGCGACGCGGCAGGCCGAGGCGGGCCAGGGCGGCGGGGAGGCGGCGAGCCTGAGGGGCGCGGGAAGAGGCCATGCGCTCGCGATGATGTCAGACCGGCGGCCCCGCGGGCAATAGGGGATGTCCCTCATGGTCCTCAGGGTGGCTGCGGGTGGAGGGAGGGTGGTACCCAATGGCACGGGCGGCCGGCCGAGGGCATGCTGCCCCCATGACCAACGAAACCAAACCTCCCCTCGAGCCGCCGGGCCCCGTCCCCGCCGCGCCTCGTCGTCTGGTCCGTCTCCGTGAGGGGCGGATCATCGCCGGGGTCGGCGCCGGCCTGGCCCGGCATCTCAACGTCGATCCCTGGCTGGTGCGGATCGTGCTTCTGGTACTCGTGGCCGTCGGTGGTGTCGGCCTGCTGCTGTACCTGGCGGGCTGGGCCCTGCTCCCCGAGGAGGGTGCCTCGCGGTCGGCGGCGGAGACCTGGCTGGCCGGGCTGAAGGGTTCCACCGCCTGGATGGGCGTCGGCCTCATCGTGGTAGCCGGGATCTGGATAGCCGCTGCTACCGACCTGATCTCGGGCGGCCTGGCCTGGGCGGTAGCCCTGCTGGCCGTGGGCTTGCTCCTCTATCAGGGCCGCCTCCCCGGCGGAGGACCCGAGGCAAGCGGCGGGCCGTCTCCTGGGGAGCAGAAGGCCGCGTCGGAGTCGCCGGCGCCGATGGCTTCGGTGGCCGAGGGCTCTGCTGGGGCGACCATCGCGGTCGCCCCAGCCGCCTTTCCCGCGGTGGTGATCGGTGCCGGTGAGACCCCTGCCGCCCCTCGGGCCCGCTCCTTCTTGGGACGGATCACCTTGGGCACCCTGTTCGTCACCCTGGGGGTGATGGCCCTGCTCGACGTGGCGGGCGCCACCCGGCCCGCCCTGCGCCACTACCTGGTGGCGTCGGTGCTGGTGGTCGGGCTCGGGCTCTTGGTGGGCTCGTTCGTCGGGCGGGGTCGGGCCCTCATCGTCCTGGGCCTGCTGCTCCTGCCGGCGCTCGTCGCCTCGGTGGCCGTGACCGCCCCCTTCAGCGGCGGCTTCGGAGAGCGGAGCTACCGGCCCCTCGCCACGGATGAGGTGCAGAGCCTCTACCGTCTGGCCGCCGGGGAGATGACTCTCGACTTGGGGGAGATCGAACTGGCGCCCGGCGAGGTGCTCGAACTCGAGGCCAGCGTGGGCGCCGGGCGCCTGCTGGTGCTGATTCCCGACGGGATCGGGCTGCAGGTTACGGGGCACGCCGGCTTCGGCCAGGTGGCCCTGTTGGGCCCCACCGGCGACGGCATCGACGTGGACCGCTACTTGACGGCTGAAGGAGCAGGCACGCTGGTGCTGGATCTGGATGTCGGCTTCGGCCAGGTCGATCTCGCTACCAGCGCCGAGCGCGTCGGCGACGAACCTCAGGGCTTGTCCCGCGGCCAGAGAGGCTGAGAGGAGTACGCCATGTCAAGACACCCTTTCGACGCCCTGTCTGCCTTCTTCGGAATCGTCTTC
>Ga0209164_1003039_pt1 | contig 16579 bp, 16 predicted proteins | sample MTBNYHSulfiMetaG_FD_187458 | JGI IMG/M metagenome (GOLD analysis project Ga0209164, IMG submission 187458) | Enrichment culture microbial communities from rom New York Harbor, USA that are MTBE-degrading - MTBE-NYH (New York Harbor Sulfidogenic)... | ecosystem: Environmental > Aquatic > Marine >...
CCCGTCGGGAGGGTAGGCTTGAGGACTTCGGCATATTTTTTGACGGTGGCCGCCACATCGAGGGCGCTCTGGTCCGCCACCCGGTACACCTGAATGACGGCGGCCGGCTTTCCCTGAAATCTTGCATAGAGATCCACGTCCTCGAATCCGTCTCCCAGGTCCGCGATCTGTCCCAAGGTCACCTTGGTCCCGTCCGCCTGGGTGAGAACGGGGATATCGCGATACTCCGAGGCATAGTAGCGACGCCCCTTGGTCCGGATGAGGATCTCGCCCGCCCCGGTCTTGATGCGGCCTGCCGGGAGATCCAGGCTCCCTCTTCTGACGGCATCCGCCACCTGGCCCAGCGTGAGGCCATACCTTCTCAGGGTCTCCTCGGAAATCTCGATATGGATCTCTCCGGTTCTCACGCCGAAGAGATCCGCCTGGGTGATTCCGGGCAGATCCGTAATCTCGTTCTTTATCTCCTCCGCAAGGTTCTTGATGGTCGCCTCGGAGACATCTCCGTAGACCGCCAGGCTGATGACCTGGGTCCGTCGGGTCATCTCCCGAACGACCGGCTTTTCAGCCTCGTTCGGGAAGGTGGTGATGCCGTCCACTTCCGCCTTGACTTCGTCCAGGAGCTTTTTCAGGTCCCACCCCTCCATGACCTCGATGGTCACCGTACCCGAACCTTCCCTTGCAATGGAGTCGATCCGCTTGATCCCTGCCAGGCCCGCCACCCGTTCTTCGATTCGACGGATGATGGCCTCTTCCACCTCGGCCGGGGAGGCGCCCATATACTCCGTGGTCACCACAATGCGATCCAGGGAGAACTCGGGAAAGACCTCGATCTTCATGGTCAGGCCCGTAACCGCCCCTGCCAGCACGAAAAAAAGCATCAGCAGATTGGCGGCCACATGGTTACCGGCAAACCAGCCAAGAACCCCTTTCATGATGGGTCTGCCTCCTTCATGGGCATCGGTCGCACCTCCATGCCGTCGGTAACCGTCTTGAGATGGGACACCACCACCTGATCCCCGGTATGGAGCCCCGAACTGATCTGGACCTGGTCGCCATCGATCCGGGCCACATCGACCTTGCGGTAGTGCAGACGTCCATCCGGGTCCACCACCCAGACCACATGGCCCTGCCGAAGGGCGCTGCGCGGAATAACGGCCAGATCGGGGATCTGCCGGCCCTCGATATCAACGGTGACGAACATGCCCATGGCCAGCGGCGGCCTGGCGGCATAGGGTTGATCGACCCGCACCACCACCCGCACCATGCGGGTTTGCTCATCCAGTTTCCCCTCGGCCCTGACCACCCGCCCCTCCCAGGAACCCTCCCTCCCCGCGATCCTGGCCCGGATCATTGCACGGGCCCCCGGCCCCTGGCCCGGCGTAAAGCCGGGGACGTGAAACCACCTGAGGCTCTCGTTGTCCAGGGGGACCGCAATCTCTGCGGAATCGGTTGAAAAGATCGTGGCCAGCTTTTCTCCCGGTCTCACATACTGGCCCATGTCCACGTCCTCCTTTTCCACCCTCCCGTCAAAGGGGGCCGCGATCCGAGTCCGTTCAAGGTTGAGCAGGGCCTTTTGCAGGTCGGCCTTGTCCGCCTCCAGTTTTGCCCTGGCCGCGGCCAATTGCGGCTGTTTGAGAACAAGGGCCGTGGGCTCCCCTCCCTTTCCGGCATCTTCCACATAAAGCTGGGACCATTCCTCCTCGGCCACCTCTGCCTCCTCCTCGGCCAGACGGAGCAGGCTTTCAGAATTCTTCACCTTGGACTCTGCAAGGGTGACCGCCAGACGGTAGTCTTCAGGTTCAATCCCCAACAGAACCTCCCCCTTCTTAAATTGCCCGCCATTGATCAGGGAGGGCGCGATATGGACGACCTTGCCGTCCACCTGCGGCACCAAATCGATCTCCTGCAGGGGCCTGACCGTTCCCTCCCCCTTGATGACAACAGACCGGGAAGCAGTCCTGACCTCCAGGGTCCGGGCCACCAATAAGGGGGCAGCCACCTTCTGCTTCTGGATCTGGGGCCTGCTTTCCGTGAGCTTGATCATGCCCAGTGCGCCCAATCCAATCACACCCAGGGTTACAATCACCTGGAGGATTCTCCTTTTCGTCTTGCTCATCATAATCGCTCTCAAGATAATGTCGTGCCAGTTTGTTGGGTTATTTGCGTTCCTGGTGTTTGCTGAGTTGAGGTTGCCAGGCGCAAGGCATCCGGCACCCGGTTTCAAATCTGAAATCCCAAATCTCGAATCTCAAGTCCCATAGCCCCTACCAGACCGTGTACGACCCGGGGCCTTCCGTATCTTCTCCCTTGACCGGGGGGAGCATTGCCCAACCGCCGCCCAGGGCCCGATGCAGGGTGACGCGATTCGCCAGGATCGTCAACTCCACCTGCAAGAGTTGATCTTCCGCCTGAAACCGCGTCTGTTGCGCATTCAAAACGGTCAGGTAATCCACCAGCCCGCGGACATAACGGGCCTCCGCCACCCGCTGGGTGGCACGGGCTTCCGTCAGGAAGCTCACCACATCCGTTCGACGCTCGATCTGTTTTCTTCGGGTCAACAGCGCGTTTTCCACCTCCCTGAAAGCGTTCAGAACCGCCTTATTGTATGCCGCAACGCCCTGGGCATACCGTGCTTCCGCGGCCCGTTGATTGGCCTTTAATCGCCCGGCATCAAACAGGGGCTGGGCCAGGCCCGCAGCCAGGCCCCAGACGGCTCCGGGTTTAAAAAGGTCGAACAGGTCTTCACTGGCATAGCCGTAACTGCCCGTCAGGCTGATGCTCGGAAAACGGCTCGCCTTGGCCACGCCGATCTGGGCGTTTAAGGCCTTCAACTGGGCCTCGGCGGATCGGATATCCGGTCTTCGCAACAGAAGTTCACTGGGCAGACCCGGTGGTATGGCGCTCAGCTTTTTGTAATAATCCTCGGGCTGCTGATAGGGTTTGTGGGTTTCGGGATATTCCCCCAAGAGCACGGCGAGGGCCTGCTGTGCGGCGCCCAGTTCCTGTCTGAGCTGAGGGATCTGCCCCTTTGCCTGGTTCAGGGTTCGTCGGGCCTGTCTCAGGTCCAGCACGCTGGTTAGACCCCGCCTGTAGCGCCGCTCCACAAATGTGACGCTGTCCTCGTAATTCTTCAGACTCTGAAGGGTAATCTGTATCCGTCTTTCAAGGGACTGGATCTGCAGATAGAGGCTGATGGCCTCGGCCACCAGGCCCTGGGAAAGGGTCAGACGATTTTCTTCCTCCTGCAGCAGCTGAGCCCGTGAGGCCTCCTCTGCGCGCGCATATCTCCCCCACAGATCCATCTCATAGGATGCCGGGAGGGAAAAGCTGTACTGGTTCACGGTTCCGCCAATGGGAATTCCGGGGCCAAGGGTGGATTCCGGTTCATGTTGTCGCTGAGCCCCCCCCTGAAACCCGAGGGTCGGAAATCGATCCGCCCGGGTCTGAATCACCCGGTACTGCAATTCCAGGATACGCGCGGCGGCCTGCCGAAGATCCGGATTATTCTCCAGCACCTTTTTGACCAGGCCATTGATTTCCGGGTCCCCGAAAACCTCCCACCATCGGTCCTCCGGCACAATGGCCTTGGCGTCCATGGTCCGATACTGAAACCTTTCGGGCGGGGCGACCTGAAGGTCCGGCCGCTGGTAATCGGGTCCCATTTTGATGCATCCGGCAGATGTCAAACAGGCGGTCGCAATCAGAAGAAGGAGGGCGCAAGGGCGGTTCTTCATCAGGCCCCTCCCTTCCGGTTCATATCAAGTCCCGTGAGACAAAAACGGACGATGTGTTCCACCAGCCTGTCTTTGAAGGCATCATCGTATTCCTCTCCTGTGACCCGCATGACCGGGAGTCTGGCAAAATTGAAGTAGATCGCCATGGCAAAGATGCTCACGATATCAAGTATTACGCGCTCCCTTTCCGCGTTTTCGGGCAGATAGGGCCCCAATAAAATGACCAGTTCTCCGAAAAAAGGCTTGATCACCTCCTCCACCAGCATATCGGTGGCAAGACCCGGCTTGGCCATCTCTCGGATCATGAGCTGGGAATGACGCAATCGCTCGTCATCGGTCAGCGGCCCCTTGAGAAAGGCCTCGGCCAGGGCATGGACAATGCCGGCCAGCGACCGCTCATCCCGGGCCGGAAGGAGGTCCTTGAAGCATGCCTGGACCCGCCTGGCCCTGGGCATCCAGCGGGCCCTGAACACCTCCACATAGAGATTCTGCTTGTTGCCGAAATGATAATTCACGGCCGCCAGATTGCAACGGGCGGACTGGGTAATCTCCCTGACCGTGACCGCGTGAAACCCTCTTTCAGCGAATAGGGCCTCGGCCTCGTCCAGGATACGGTCTTTGGAATCTGTGCTGTTGTCCATGGCGTCCATCGTCTCTTCCCTGGGTTTAATACAAATGTTTGTATTAAACAAATGTTTGAATGTCAAGATTTTTTGCATATCATTCTGCAGGAATCTGAATGGCTGGCGGGTCCGGATTCAGGGTGGACAAGACCCATCATCAGGTATACAAGGGAGGGGTGCCGGAAAAACGTTACGCCTTATGGAAATAGAAATCCTTACTGCAGAATCATTGGGCGTCAGGGGCCTGGGGTGTTATGTAACCGCAGGAGGACGCCGGATTTTGATCGATCCGGGCTTCGCCCTCGGATACATCAGACATAAACGGCTGCCCCATCCCATGCAGGTGGCCCTGGCCGAACAGATTCGGAAACGCGTGATCGATCTGTGGAAGCGCGCAACAGATATTGTCCTGAGCCATTTTCATGGAGACCATGTCCCTTTGGTGGATGCGAACCCCTATCAGCTCAAGGCCGGGGACCTGGTCGGATTGAATCAGCATGCTCGCATCTGGCGAAAGCATCTGATCCACCTCTCCCATCGGGAGGCGGCACGGGAGGCATCTCTGCGCGATCTTCTGGGCATCGACTTTTTGGATGGGGAAGGCGTCACACAGGGTCCGCTCCGGTTTTCGGCTCCGGTCTCCCATGGAGACCCTGCGGAGACCGATGAATCGGTGATGATGACCCTGGTCCAGGAAGAACGGCGGTTTGTTCATGCCCCGGATATCCAGCTCCTTCATGATGACACCGTCTCCCGGATCCTTGACTGCCAACCGGACATTGTCCTCGCCGGAGGCCCGCCCCTCTACCTCTCCAGACTCACGAAAGAACAGATCGACCGGGCCTGGCAGAATGCCTTGAGGCTGGCCCGGGGTGTGGATGTCTGTATCCTGGATCACCACCTCTTGAGATCCATGGAGGGACTCTCGTGGCTGGACCGGTTGTCAACGGCCGTGGGGAAACGGGTCTTGTGTGCAGCGGACTTCATGGGCGTAGAGAGAAGACTGATGGAGGCCAAACGGGAACAGCTCTACCAGAGGTTTCCTGTGGATGACAACTGGCATGAGGCCTATGCCAGAGGTGAAGCGACCACTGAAGCGTTTGGGTAAGCTGTATTCGGTTTTTGCAGCTCTTGGGAAGCGGCCCCCACGGGCAAACTTCTTCGCACGCTGCAGAGTAGTTACAGACAAAGAGTCTAATGGCTCACCTGTTTCACATGTGCGTTCTACACGGGGTGCGCGAGGGAGTGAAAGCGCCGTTTCTCAGACCATCAGGCCTTGGGATTCTGGCCCGCTTCCCTCGAATGGTCCGCCAGGACCGCCTTGATCTCCTCCATGATGGGACCGTCTTCTCCCCAGAGCATGCAGCTGTTGATGAGGCTGGATAGACCCATGAATTCATCCAAGGAATGGGGAATGGGTCGGCGCTCCCGGGAGTAATGGGTCCAATACCCGTGCAGGGCCGCGGTCCCCATCACCACAATGAGATGCGTCAGGTGGTTGCACCCCCTGACCCCGCCGATGAGACGGTTCACCTTTTCGCTGTATCCTGACACGATCTGAAGGCCGACAAGCTTTTTCACGCTGTCGAGGGTACTCGGGCAGAGTTCATGGGGCGTATGGGGCATCTCGGCCTCGGCATCCAGGATGGTCACGGGCCAGCCGCCGATCAGCATGCGAACGCACATCCGGTGGACCGCGCCGGGCTCCCGTGGTTTTCCATTCCAGTGGTACCCCTGAATCAGGCGGTCATCCTTCAACCAGCCTTCGACAACCAGCTGACCGTTATCCAGAGGGTATGTGCGTAATTCCAGTCTCCGTTCATGGACCGGTGCGTCTTTGATGAGGTCTTTGAGCATACTCATGGCGCGTTCTCCTTAAAAAGAGAGTAAGGGTTCACAGGTTCACGGTTCAATCTTTGGGGTTAGGGTTTTCATCTCACTTGAAGCAACCCTGAACCCCTAACCCGCTGAACCCGTGAACGGCTGCAAAAAATAGGATCGCAGATCCGAATCCCTTGGGATGCCGTGCAATTCCATCGTCCGGCCCGGGTGTTTGAAGGTCTCTGATCCTGCATACGGAAGGGCGGCCAACGAACCAAGAGATCCATGGGCCGGACACGGCAGGATAGACTAAACGCGACGTGTTACCTGAGATAGGAAAAGAGCGCGATCCCGAGGACAAAGAGGACAAGCCCCGCCAGCCGGACCGTCTCAGGTCTTGCCTTAAAAAACCACCAGTCCATCAGGGCCTTGCTCTGTTCAGGGGGCGCCATATAGAGATATACTCCTTTGGAGATGGCCAAGAGTCCCAGGATCAAGACCAGCCAGAAAATCTGTTTGCTCCAGAAGGCCCCGATAACCAGAACAACGCCGAAAACAAAAGGCAGTGCGGAGAGAAGCCTGACCTTTTCGGTAGAAAAGATTCTCTTAAAAACCTCCCTGGCCTTTTCGGTAAAAACAACCACGAACGTGCCAGAGGCAATCCACAGAAGCGCTATTACGTACAGCAATACCTTCATTTTTCCCTCCAGACCATGAGATTCGGTTAGGCGTTGGACGCCGCGTCATTTGATAATAATACCCTCAAAAGGCAACATCAGGACCCCTTTAGCGTACTATCTTACATACCAGGCGGCAATTTAAAAGAAAAATCGTGATGGAGCTTCTTGAAATACCCTTGGCCCTTCGGGGGCGAGCCTCTCTGTGCAGGGGGAGGACTGGAAAAATACGTCAAAATTGACAGAACAACGTCAGAATACATCACGATACGGTTATAGCTATCTTGTTTAATGACAGTTTGAAAGATACCTTGAAAAGCCTTGACAAATTCAGGTGCTGTATGGTATCGGGTTATCCTGTGAAGCCACAATTTCTTGACTCTCTCTTTCGTCTGTCCGATGGGGTGCCAACATGCGTAGAGACCGGGAACTGTTTGAAGACGAAGAAAAATCCCAAAAAGACATCCCGGGCGGTTTATCTCCCGACGATGACATCATAGAACTTGTGGATGTGGTCAGGGAGGGGGACCCACTCCCGGACAGCGATGGGGATGACCTTTCTCTGCTGTTGAATGAGGAAGGAAGGCCTGAAGCGGAGGAGGACTTCCTGGACAGAGAGGACGAGGACCTGGATGGATTTTCCCTCTCCCTTGATGAGACGTCGAAGGGGACTCTTGAATCGGCCCTGGATGAACGCGATGATGCCTTTAGCGACCCCTTTGAATCCCCTGATTTTGATTTTGAAGCCCCTGAAAGTCTCAATGAACCAACAGCGGAAGCGGTGAAAGACCTCTCCGAGGTCGACCTGGACGAGATCCCTGAGCGTGGTCTGTCGGAGATGCCCACAGAACATCCGGAGGATATACCGGATGAAGACCTGGATCTGGTGATGGCGGGACTGGCGGATGACGTGGAAGAAAAAACCTCCCGGGCCGATGCCGGGGATGACGAATTGCCCTCTGTGTCCCAGGAAAGGCTTGAGGCCCTCATCACCGAGACGGTCACCGAGGTTGTCGAGCGGGTGGTGCGGGAGACCGTGGCCGAGGTTGCGGAAAAGGTGATTAAGGAAGCGATTGAAGGCCTCAAGCACAGCCTCGAGTCAAAACCGGAACAGCCGCTGCTGTGATCCCATAAATGTCATCTTAAGCCCCATAAAACCGAATATCATAAGAGGGGGTTGTACGGGGAATTGCAACCCCCTCTTTCTTTTGCAGCGGGTTATGCAGAGGGTGCTAAGGGCGTCCTTCTTTGAGTCTTTTGGTTTAGAAGTGTCTCACAGGTGTCCATCGACAATCATCCATCTCATCGCCCTTGATGGATTGTTTCCATGCTGTTAAGCTGAATGCAATATTATCACGTGAGGAGTCTCCTATAGATGAACAACGAACAGATTGCCAAGAGCTACGAACCGGAAGAGGTTGAACGGAAATGGTACGCCTACTGGGAAACCAACGGCCTTTTCCGGGGAGAGGCCGTTTCTGACAGGCCGCCCTATTGTATCGTGATCCCGCCCCCGAATGTCACCGGGACCCTCCATATGGGCCATGCACTCAACAACACCCTTCAGGATATCCTCTGTCGCTTCAAAAAGATGAAGGGGCACAACGTGTTGTGGCAACCCGGCACCGACCACGCGGGGATAGCCACCCAGAATGTCGTGGAGAGAGATCTGGCGGCCCGGGGAACGGACCGGCATGCCGTGGGAAGGGAGAAGTTCATTGATCTGGTCTGGGAGTGGCGGAAAAAATATGGCGGCCTGATCATCAACCAGTTGAAGCGGTTGGGATGCTGCTGCGACTGGAGCAGGGAACGCTTCACCATGGATGAGGGGCTCTCCAGGGCCGTTCGGGAGGTGTTCGTGCGCCTCTATGAAGAAGGGCTCATTTATCGCGGAGATTACATCATCAACTGGTGCCCCCGCTGTCATACGGCCCTGGCCGATCTGGAGGTGGAGCATGAGGATACGGACAGCCGTCTATACTATGTCCGCTATCCGTTACAAAGCGGAAAGGGTCATCTGACCGTGGCCACGACCCGTCCCGAGACCCTCTTGGGAGACACGGCCGTGGCCGTCAACCCTGATGACGACCGGTACAAACACCTGACCGACGCCCATGTCCTCCTGCCGATCCTCAATAAACCGATCCCGGTTATTTTTGACCGATATGTGGATACAACCTTCGGTACCGGCGCCTTGAAGATCACGCCCGCCCATGATCCGAATGACTTCGAGATCGGGAATACGCACCGGCTTGAACGGATCAAGGTGATCGACGAAAACGGCAACATGAACCAACTGGCAGGTCCCTACCAGGGAATGGACCGGTTTGAATGCCGCGAACGGATTGTGGAGGATTTGAGGGAACAGGGACTGCTCGAAAGAATCGAACCTTACCGGAACGCGATCGGGCACTGCTACCGCTGTAAGACCATGATCGAACCGCTCCTTTCCAAACAGTGGTTTGTCAGGACCGCTTCCCTCGGCAAGGCCGCCGGCGACGCGGTCCGGTCCGGAAAGACCCGGATCTTTCCCGCCAACTGGGAGGGGGTCTATTTCGAATGGATGGACAACATCCGGGACTGGTGCGTTTCGAGACAGATCTGGTGGGGACACCGTATCCCTGCGTGGTACTGCCGCGCATGCGGCGCGGTCCAGGTGGCCAAAGAGGCACCGACGCGCTGCACTGCGTGTGACAGCGATGATCTGGTTCAGGAGACAGACGTCCTCGACACCTGGTTCAGCTCGGCCCTCTGGCCGTTCTCCACCCTGGGCTGGCCCGACGTGACGCCCGAGCTCAAGACCTTTTACCCCACCTCGGCCCTGGTGACCGGCTTTGATATCCTCTTCTTCTGGGTGGCCCGAATGATGATGATGGGCATCCATTTTATGGGCGATATCCCTTTCAAAGATGTCTATATCCATGCCCTGGTGAGGGATGCCGAGGGGAAGAAGATGAGCAAATCCAAGGGAAATGTCATCGATCCCCTTGCCGTAATGGACCAGTTCGGAACAGACGCCTTCCGCTTCACGCTGGCGGCCCTGGCGGCCCAGGGGAGGGACATCAAACTCTCGGAAGAGCGGATACTGGGGTATCGCCACTTTGTCAACAAGATATGGAATGCCGCACGATTCGCCCTGATGAACCTGGCAAAGGAGACTGCGCCGATTGCCGATCCAACCGTCTATACCCTTTCCGACCGGTGGATACTGACCCGGCTTGGAGAGGTCAGTGAAAAGGTCGCCGGATGTATCGAGGCATATCAGTTTAACGAGGCGGCCGGGCTTTCTTACCAGTTTGTCTGGCATGAGTTCTGCGACTGGTATCTGGAGATGGCCAAGGAGGCCCTCTATGGAGCGGACGGGCCGGTCAGGGAGACCACAAGGGCCGTGGTCCTGAAGACCCTCACGGCCTCCTTGAAGCTCCTCCATCCCTTCATGCCCTTTGTCACAGAGGAGATATGGCAGCGGCTTCCCGGGACCGACGGGAGCATCATGACGGCGCGATTCCCCGATCCTGGCGAGTTCCCGAGGGATGAGGCCGCATTGAAGGAGATGGATCTCCTCATGGGGGTCATTACCGCGATACGCAATATTCGCGGAGAGATGAACATCCCTCCCTCAAAAAACGTCCATATCGTCATTGAAACGGGGAATACGAGCGCCCAGGAAATCCTGGCCGGGAATCTATCTCACATCCGGTCCCTCGCCAAGGTCGATGAGGCGGCCATCGGCCCTGGACTCCCCAAGCCCGACAAATCGGCAACCGCGGTTTTCGAGCATACCTCGGTTCATGTGATCCTGAAGGGGCTGATCGACTTCAAAGAAGAGGAACGGCGAGTAAAAAAAGAGATCATCCGGATACAAAAGGAAATGGAGGTTTCTCAGAAGAAACTGTCCAACAAGGGGTTTTTGGAAAAGGCGCCCGAGGAGATCGTGGTCGAGGTGAAGGCCAAGGCAGAAGGTCTTGCCTCCAAGCTCTCCAAGCTGCAACAGAACCTCTCGTTTCTGGAGACCCTCGACGATTGATCTTGGACCCACCGCAGACCGCAGACGGGGTGGATATGATTTCCGCAGGCGCCCTGACCCACCCGTCCAAGACCGCTGACGTCATCTTTGAGATCAGGGGGTAGAACAGATACGGTTGAGGTCTGAGGCCTGGAGTCCTTAAACTTTAAGCACTTTAGCTCACTCTATAAAATTTAGGCACTGTCCCTATGAACGTCCCTGCCATTGATATGAAAGGGGTCTGGTTCTCCTATGACAAGGCGCCGATCCTGAAAGACGTCACCCTGACGCTGAAACAGGGCGATTTTCTGGCGATCCTCGGCCCCAACGGGGGGGGGAAGACAACGCTCCTTAAACTCTCGTTGGGGCTTCTGAAGCCCGACCGGGGAGAGATCAAGGTCCTTGGAGAATCGCCGCACGATGCCAAATACCGGGTCGGATACGTACCCCAAAACACGGATTTCAACACCACCTTTCCCATATCGGTCATGGATGTAGCCATGATGGGGAGACTGTCCCGGTCGCGCATCGGGAGAGGGTATTCCCGTGACGACCGATCCAAGGTGGAAGCCGCGCTCAAAAATACAGGGATATGGGACTACCGGAACGCCTTGATCGGCAATCTCTCCGGCGGACAGAGGCAACGGGTGTTTATCGCCAGGGCCCTTGCCACGGATCCGGAAATCCTCTTCTTGGATGAACCGACGGCCAGCGTGGACCCGGATTTTGAGATGGATCTCTTCGAGTTTTTGAGAGAACTGAACCGGAAGGTAACCATCGTCACCATCACACACGACGTCGGGGTGATATCCAGGCATGTAAAATCGGTGGCCTGCGTCAACAGGACCCTGATCTTTCACGAACAAGGACAGATTACCCCGGAGATGCTCGATATGGCCTATCACTGCCCCGTGGACCTGATCGCCCACGGCATCCCGCACCGGGTGCTGCCCACGCATACCGAGGAATAAGGCCATGTGGGAGGCACTCCAGCTCGATTTCATGCGAAATGCCCTGTTGGCAGGCATCCTTGTCAGCATCTCGTGCGGCATTATCGGAAGCCTCGTGGTGGTCAACCGGATCGTTTTCATCTCAGGAGGGATTGCCCATGCCGCCTTCGGAGGCATCGGACTGGCGTTTTTCCTGGGCTTTTCCCCATTTCTGGGCGCCGCCCTCTTCGCCGTGGGCGTCTCCATGATCATGGGCGTGGTCAGCTTCAAGGCCCGGCACCGCTCGGACACCATCATCGGGGTCCTCTGGGCCATCGGGATGGCCGTCGGCATTATCCTCATCGATCTGACGCCGGGGTATCATGTGGACCTGATGAGCTACCTCTTCGGAAGCATCCTTACGGTCCCGGCGTCAGACATCTGGATGATGATCTTTCTGAACGTGGCCATCCTCTTTGCGGTCATTTTCTTTTACAAGGAGTTCATCGCCATGTCCTACGACCAAGAGTTTGCCTTTGTTGTGGGCATTCCTGTCCGGCCGCTCTACTTTGCCCTGCTCGGCATGACGGCCCTCTCGGTTGTCATGACCATACAGGTGGTCGGTCTGATCCTGATTATTGCCCTATTAACCATCCCCCCCTACATTGCGGAGAATTTTACCCGGTCCCTGGGCGAAATGATGGTGATTTCGTCGATCCTCGGCATCCTTTTCACATTGGGCGGGTTGTGCCTCTCCTATGCCTTTGATCTCACGTCCGGGGCCACGATTATTCTGGTTGCGGGCGTCGGGTTTTTTGTCTTTCAACTGATCGGCCTGCTGAAAAAGAAGGGAGGGTCCTGCCCATGAGTTTCAATATCTTTTCCCCGGTAAAAAGGGTCAAGAAAAGAGAAAAGGACAAGGACAGTTTCGACAGGCTCATCGACATCATCGAAAGGTTCGCGCCAAGGGACCGCCTGTCCGAACGGGAGGCCTACTATTACAATTACAGGATCATGGACGCGTATAAGCAGCCCCTTTTGGCCCTTCTCGAAACAACATCGCAGATCGACCGGTTTCGAACGGACCCGGACGGACACAGCCGCCAGCTCTTTCTGGGCCTGAAGGCCTTTTATGACATCCGGGACAGACTGTCCATGGAAGATGCCAAAAGCGACATGGGCCTTGTCAGGAGATTCCGTGACCTTCTCATCTATTTTTATGACAGAAAGGACATCTCAGGCGGAGACATTCGAGAATTGCTGAGGGAGATGTAGCGATCCCCGCCTGCCCGGGAAGAGATGAAGACCATCGACATACAGAGCCCGAACAGCCGCACCTTCAAGACGCTTCTGAGACTGACAAAGGCACGGGGCGTCAAAAAGTATGGCATGGCCATTGTCTCCGGTCCCAGGCAAACCCATGAAGTGGCGAGGGACTTCCCGGATCGATGTGAGGCCGTGGTCTTTTCGGAAGATCAGCGTCCCCCGTCCGGGTCCCCCATGGACCCTATCCCCAGGTATCGCCTGGCAGGGGAGCTTTTTCGTCAGATAGACCTCTTTGACACGGGCCATCCGCTGCTGATGGTCCGCTTCCCTCCATTTCCCCTGCTGGTGCAAGAGGTCTGGCCACACGGATGCACGCTTTGCGTCCCCTTTCAGGATCCGGCCAATGTGGGGTCAACGATACGGGCGGCTGCGGCCTTCGGCGTGTCGCGGGTGGTCATCCTGAAAGAGGCGGCCCATCCGTTCCATCCCAAGGCCATCCGGGCCGCCGGAGGCAATGTCTTCAGGGTCCCCATCGTGGAGGGCCCCCGGCTCAGTGAACTGGCCCCCCTGGGTGCGCCCGTCATTACTCTCTCCCCAAAGGGAGCGGATGTGTCGGGATACCGGTTTCCCCCGAGCTTCTGCCTGGTCCCGGGACTTGAAGGTCCGGGGGTCCCCGACGGCATCAGCAGTGCCCAGGCCATCGCCATCCCGATGAAAAACCGGGTGGAATCCCTCAACGCGGCCATGGCCACAGGGATCGTGCTCTACCTGTGGCAGAAGGGGCTGGCGATTGAGGGATTGAGGAATTGAGAGAAAATAGGAGATAATAGAGAATGAACACCCCAAAAGAGATCCATGCCCTTGTCGTGGAAAAAGATGAAGGCGTAGCAAAGGCAATTGAGAGGATGCTGGAGGCCAGGCGCTACAGGGTGACCCTCCTATCCGGGAGGGAAGACGCTATCCGGCTTCTGAAGGAGGGACCTATTCCACTGGCGGTTGCAGGCGAGGCAGAGGGCAGCGACTCGCCATTTCAGGTCATGAAGGAGATCGTGATGGCGTCCCCCATGACATCCCTGATTCTCATTACCGACCTGCCGAAAGAAGAGGTGGATGACAGGGCCGAGGGATATGGGATATTGGGGCATGCGGGCAGATCGCTCAGATCGGAAGACATGATTCCGCTCCTGGAGTCTTTTGAGAAGATCCTCAACGCGTTCTGACCATACGCATGGCCAGTGGTCGCAGGGGCACCTTTCAGGGCTTCTCCCCACGAGATCGGATACCATACACCTTCCGCACCGGGCAACTGGTCTGAATCAGGACGTGACCTGCGGACCCATTAAAAAAGGCACGAGAAATCCCTGTTGGAGATTATCCCGTGCCTTGCCGTTTGCCCGTTGAAGGCCCCTCGAACCTATTCTTCTTTATTCTTCATGGGGTCGAATTCTTTTTTCAGTTTGTCCACATCCACCTTCTGACCTTTGCCCCACCAGTTTTGCTCTTTTGACTCCTTCCCGGTCTCGAGCGTAGGATTCTTATACCCATACCAGCTGTATCTGAGATGCTCCCAGTTCTTATACATGGTATCGTGCTCCCAGAATTCAGACTCCTTGGCTGCCGTGCCGCAACCGGCCAGAAACATCCCGATCAACATCAATAGTCCCAGTTTTTTCATCTTTCCTTCCTCCTTGTTTATTTTCCGCCCCAGGCGAATCATGCCAAAACCCCTATTTTCATAAGGGCCTAAAACCGAAATGTAAGGGCCAGCCCGGCGGGCCCTTTTCTGGAGGTCAGAAGGTGAAGATCAAAACCATCCATGAGCCCTTTTCGGAAATCATCCCTCACCTTCTTGTTCCACTTATGGGTAACGTTTACCGCGCTATAGATATTTCCTGCATACCAGCCCGCTTCAAAAAAGGCCAGGATTCCACCCAACACATCGTGGTCCTGGTTAAAGGATTCTATGGTAGCCCAAATAAAGAGTCCGTTCAAGAGAAATGCGACCAGGGCGTCTTTATATCGTGACACGTATACATGACCCAGTCCCGGGACAATGCCTGCCATGACGCCGGCGCACACAGGATCTTTGTAAGGGAGCAATTCCCCCTTGAGACTCTCGGCTGAAAGATGGGTCGCGTTCGGGTAAAGCGGATCTCCCCTTGCCACCTTCCCGAAATCATCGGATGCCTCGCGCCACCTGTCTTCCTGCATCCGGGCCCATCCCAGTCGGTAATGGGCCGCGCTTTCCAATTGAGAGGACGGATCGGTCTTCAGCACCTCCCCAAAAAAGGCGGCCGCCCTGTCAAACATGCCCTCCCGGTAGTAGGACTCACCGGTCAGGAAGAGGGCCTTCCCGGCAAAGGGGCTGTCGGGAGCGTCTCTGAAGGTACGGGAAAAAACCTCCCGGGCCTCCCTGTATCGGCCGTCTTTGAGATAGCAGGTCCCGATCAGATGGCGCGCCAGGGGAACGCGCCCATCGTCCGGAAAAAAATAGATGAACCGATCAAATTCGGCGATCGCCCGCTGATATTGGCCCTTTTCCATACAGGAGCGCGCAAAATCAAATTGCTCGTGGCTGTCAATAACCCGTTGCTCCGCGACCGCGGGAGAAAGGCAGAAGAAAAGGATGAAAACCCCTGCAAGCAGGCAATGCACCCCCCCCTTAATCCCGAACCGTTTCATCTCCACCGTACCACCAGTAATCATTGTTTTCAACCGGATCAAAGATCTTGAATATCCCATCCCGTCTCACGAGCGGAGAATGCCGGCCCTCATCGGCCTCATGAATCAGGCGATCCACCATCATCGCCCATCCGATGAAAAATCCATGCTTCTTGAATGCCTGTGCGCTGTATGAGGAGCACGTAGGTTCGCTCGGGCACCGCTGCCCATCCACCTCAGAGATATGTGGCCACACCGATGAGGCGAACCAGGCGCCGATGCTGAATTCCGGTTCAGACCTGTCGTTAAGATCGGATGCTTGGATCCGGTCCAGCTCAGAGGTCGAGATGTCGCCGCAGAGGCCGCGTCCCTGACCCAAACCGCCGATGAACAGAACCAAAAACAAGATGCCGCCAACTGCCCGGGAAAACGGAGTCAATTTTGATGATGCCTTCATTTTGCCGGATACTCGATACGGGTTACGGGTCGAAAATCCCGTCTTCAGCAGGACTGTTTGGTGGATCCTATGTTTGCACACCTCCGACGTCCGACGCCTGATCTCCGGCTTTTTAAGCCTTGCGCCTCACGCCTTGAGCCTCTCTCGCTTCGAGACTAATGGACCGCAGCCAATAAGTCAAGCGGTTCGCAGTTCGTCATAGATGGATCATTATTCCTTGACCTCCGTCGATTTTCCCTATATCCTTAAAAATGTACGGGTTGACTCTTTTCCCTAGAAATCATCTTATTGGAAAGGAGCGCCACCGAAACGACAAGGAGAAATCATATGGCCTGGGACTGGGACAAACTGCAGGAGCAGAGAAAAAAGACGCCAGGGGGCTCCTCCGGCGCCCCTCCGAGCATG
>Ga0209164_1003040_pt1 | contig 16577 bp, 13 predicted proteins | sample MTBNYHSulfiMetaG_FD_187458 | JGI IMG/M metagenome (GOLD analysis project Ga0209164, IMG submission 187458) | Enrichment culture microbial communities from rom New York Harbor, USA that are MTBE-degrading - MTBE-NYH (New York Harbor Sulfidogenic)... | ecosystem: Environmental > Aquatic > Marine >...
TTGTCCAGGGTACGAGAGCGTGCTCTTGGCTCTGAAGTATTGCGCAGCCTAACACCAGCCCAGCAGATTATCAAAATTGTCAATGAAGAGTTAATTGCTATCTTAGGTGGGGAGCCCAGCCGTTTATCTTCAGTTACTGACTTACCAGCGGTCGTTTTGCTCGTAGGATTGCAGGGCTCCGGTAAAACTAGTACGGCGGTGAAGCTAGCTGTTCAACTAAAACATCTAGGGCAGCGTCCTTTATTAGTAGCTGCTGATACTCGCCGACCTGCTGCTATTGAACAACTCAAATTGCTGGGTGAGCAACACGATATACCGGTATATAGTGAGGATACTAAGGTAGCGTCAATAACAATCTGCCAGCGTGCTCTAAAGCAAGCGAAAGAAAGTGGGGCGACCTGGGTTATAGTAGATACTCAGGGGCGCCTGCACATTGACGAGGCCATGATGAAGGAATTAGCTGATATCAAATCCCTGGTACAGCCTTCAGAAGTACTGCTTACGGTAGATGCTATGATTGGGCAGGATGCCGTGAAAGTAGCTCAAGAATTCCACAGTCGAATCGGCCTCACGGGACTCATCCTGACGAAGATGGATGGAGATGCCCGAGGTGGCGCCGCTCTCTCTATTAGATTTGTTACCGGAGTGCCCATAAAATACCTAGGCACGGGTGAGAAAATGGATGCGCTGGAAGTATTTCATCCCGACCGTTTAGCATCTCGCATTTTGGGTATGGGAGATATGCTCACCTTCATCGAGCGAGCCGAGACGGCCTTTGATCAGCAACAGACCAAGAATTTGGAAAGGAAAATGCGCACCGGGGATTTTGACCTTGAGGACCTCCTCAGCCAAATGCGCCAAATTCACAAGATGGGTTCTTTTGGGAAACTGGTAGAAATGGTACCGGGCTTCTCCAAAGTCGCTTCTTATTTGCCAGATGACGAGAGTGAGAAACGATTAAAGAAGATAGAGGCTGTTATCCTGTCTATGACTTGCGAGGAAAGGCGTAATCCAGCCATTATTGATGGCAAACGGCGAAGCCGTATTTCTCGAGGAAGCGGCACCACATCCAAAGACGTTAATCAACTTCTTAATCAGTTTCGTGAGATGCAAAAGTTGACTAAGTCACTAACGCGAGGTAAGTTACCTAAAAAGATGGGTACTATGTTTGACATTCCCTTAAGGTGAAATCAGTCTAGATAGCCTTTGAGCTTTCGACTGCGAATGGGATGACGTAACTTGCGCAGAGCCTTGCCTTCAATCTGTCGTATTCTTTCTCGAGTTACATTGAATTCTCTGCCCACCTCTTCCAGAGTTCGGGCATGTCCGTCTTTAAGGCCAAATCTAAGCTGCAGAACCTTTTTTTCGCGCTCGGTAAGTTCACCAAGTACTTTATCTATTTGTTCTTTGAGTAGCTGCTGTGAAGTGGCTTCAGTTGGCGCTAAACTGGCATGATCTTCAACAAGGTCGCCTAACCGACTATCCTCATCCTCACCAATAGGCATATCTAGCGATATTGGCTCACGGAAAAACAAGGCCATGACCTCTTCCACTCTTTCTGACGACATATTTAGGCGGCTGCCAATTTCTTCGTAACTTGGTTCGCGTCCAAGTTCTTGAACTAACTGCCGCATTGTGCGTAATAGCTTGTTAATTGTTTCTACCATGTGTACCGGAATGCGAATGGCACGGGATTGGTCAGCTATAGATCTAGTGATACCTTGCCTGATCCACCAGGTGGCATAGGTGCTGAATTTGTAGCCTTTCCTATACTGAAACTTATCCACAGCTCGGATAAGGCCAATATTCCCCTCCTGGATAAGTTCAAGAAGAGGCATGCCATGCCCGATATATTTCTTGGCTATGCTCACCACCAGGCGTAGGTTTGCTTCGGTGAGGTGCCTTTCTGCTGCTTTTGCTTCGGTCTGTACTTGTCCAAAGTAAGCTTTGAACTCACTGTCATGAGAATCGATTTGGGATAAGAAACTGTCATCAGTCAGGAGAGACTTTAGTTTTTGCCACGAAGTTTTATCTCTAGCCATGAGCTCTAGCAACTGCGGGGGCAGAAGTTGACTGTTTATGGACAGATTTACTATGGCTTCTTCGGCCGCAGTAGTTCCTTTGTCTATCCCTTCAGCGGTTGCCGCTATTAACGCTGGGTCTATAACAGCGTCAATGGCGGAGCGAAATTTAGGATTCCTGATCGTCTCTACCACATCGCTGGAGAGATCAATGCCGACATATTCTTCGATAATCTGAACAACGGGGTATGCTTTGGACAATTGAGAAATTAGGTGAATAACTATGTCAACTGGTGAAGGGAATTTCTTGTATTTCCTGAAGTGATTGTCTTCAATCCGTTCTAGGCTTCTGCCCAGCTCTATCCTCCGGCATAGTAACTTCTCTTCATGGATATTGAGAAGTGGCACTCTGCCGATTTCTTGAAGATACATACGAGCTGAGTCGTCAATTACTTCATATTCCCCTATTGGTACCGGAGGCTTGATCTCTTCGGTTGCTCTCGCGGTTAATTCCCCACTTCCTTCTTTTTCCTCAACTTCCTCGGCTGAGGTGCCGTCATCTTCAACTTCGGATTCATCGCTGATTAAGCTTTCAGCCTCTTCCTCATCAGTATCCATATTGATGTCTTCTTCTTTCATTGAACCCATGGTTTTTTCCCTTTTTTAACAAAAATATCCTGGAGTTGTTGCCCGGATTTTATTCCTTGCTCCTCCAGTTTGGACAACTCCGAGCTTATGCCACCCTTTTCCCGCTCGACCTCAAGCGCCATCTCCTTCTCGGTTTCTAATTTCCGGGACAAGTTTTCCTGGAGACGGAGAACACAACTGGCTAAATCAAGGTGTCTTGTTCGCTCGCTTTCCTGTATGGCTGGCGGGAAAATTTTTTTAACCAAATAGTATAAATGTTCTACTAGACTCGTGTCAAGTTTACTTTCAAGGTCCGAGATATCAGAAGAACCTTGCCATTTGACAAAGACCTCCCGATTTTCCGTGGATTCGAAGTGTTCCGGTGATAGCTCTCGAGCTAGAGGACGAAGCTCCGGGTACTGAAGGAGAAGTGCCAAGCAGTGCTCTTCGATAGGGCTGGATACGAACTGGCGGGCAAGGCGGGTTTGTTCTGTTGGCTTGCTAAGTTGCGGCCTTTTCCTGGCGGCCTTTGACTTCTGCAAGTAAGCTTCTAAGTCCGCCGTTTTGATTTTTAGTGCACGAGCTAGTTTCTCCACATAATGGAATTTTTGTTGAGGATCCTTTATTTCATCAATTGAGGGCAGGAGTTTTTGTACAGCTAAGGACTTATCCTTGGCTTTATTGATATCGACTTTGCTTATTACAGATTGAAAGGCGAAGTCCAGAATAGGCATAGCTTGTTCCACTAGTTGCTGCCAGAGGGCAGGGTTCTCTCTTATTACTTCGTCCGGGTCTTTGCCTGGAGGTAGTAAAATGACATTTGCTTCAGCATTGGAATAAGCTAATATGGCTCTGCCTCGCAGGGTAGCTTCTTCTCCGGCAAGATCGGCATCGAGCGCCAGTGTTATGTTACTGGTTAATCTTTTTATGCTTCCTACCTGCTTCTCGGTTAAAGAAGTCCCCATTGAGCCAACCACATTTTGCCAGTTGTGTTGGTGAGCAGTGAGAACATCCATGTAGCCTTCTACGATTATTACTAAGTTTTTCTTTCTGATGGCAGACTTAGCCTTATCAACACCGTACAAGATGCTGCTCTTATCGAAAACTGGTGTTTGAGGGGAGTTGATATATTTAGGCAGGGAGTCATCCAAAACTCTCGCTCCGAACCCAGTGACTCGACCCTGGATATCAAATATAGGAAACATCAGCCGATTGCGAAATCGATCGTAACTACCTCCTTCTTCTTTCTCGATTATTAGACCAGCTTCTGCTAGTTCCTTTTCTGTGTAGCCTTTACCCAGTAGGTAATTCTTAAGGGTTTCCCAGGCATCAGGACTGAAACCGAGACGGAACTCTTTGATGGCCTCGGGCGTGACCTTTCTTCTTGCCAGATAGCTTCTCGCTGCCTCGCCTGCCTTAGTGCCCGAAAATAAATGGTGATAGTATTCAGTAGCTGCCTCATTAATTTGAAATAATCTCTCTTTCTTCTCGTTCTCAACATTGCTTGACGCCTCACGAGGGCTCAAAGTTATCCCTCCCCTTTGAGCTAAAATACGAAGAGCCTGGCCAAAATCAACGCCCTCTTTTTTCATGATGAAAGAGAAGATATCGCCGCCAGTTCCGCAGGCGCCAAAGCAATGCCAGCTTTGTTGCTCAGGAAAGACAAAAAACGAAGGGTGTTTCTCACTGTGGAAGGGGCATAAGCCTTTGAAGTTACGCCCCGCTTTTTGCAGAGTAACATACTCAGAGACAAGCTCTACTATATCTAATCTTTGCTTTACCTCTGTTATTACGCTCATTGAGATATCTCTTCAGCTAATCTTAGCGCATATTGATCGGTCATCCCAGCGATGTAATCAATGACTTTGCGCTCTTTATTATCCGGCAAAGAGGCAAATTCCCGAGGTAATCTATCTTCGTGCTTCAGGAAATGAGAATACAACAGACGCAATACCTTTTGTGCTCTTACTGCATCCTCTCCAGCTAAGCTGGGATAATATACTTTGTCAAATAGAAACTGGCGGAGCATATTAGTTGCTCTAAGGACTTGAGGGCTCATGCCTATAGTCGGATTGGTTAAATTGCCATTGCCACTAACTAGCCAGGAGCAGTTTATGATATCACGAACCAGGGTATTTATTCGCTGTGAATGTGTATGTCCCAGAGTTGCTACTACCGGCTTGGGCAAATCATTCTCGGAAATAATGCCAGCTCTTATGGCATCTTCGACGTCGTGGTTAACATAGGCCACGATATCCGCTATTTTGCATATTTGGCCCTCCAAAGTATTGGCATCCCCCCATCCCTCTCCTAAGATCTCCGCTTGTCCCTTGGAATGATTGAGAATGCCATCTCGCACTTCCCAGGTAAGATTTAGCCCCTGTCCTTCCTTCTCCAATAAATCGACTACTCGTAAGCTTTGCTCATTATGCTTGAAGCCACCGTGATACAATTCATTTAAAACCTCCTCGCCTATATGACCAAAAGGCGTGTGCCCTAAATCGTGTCCGAGAGCGATAGCTTCAGTGAGGTCTTCGTTGAGATTCAGAGCTCGAGCTATAGTTCTGGCTATTTGTGATACTTCCAGAGTGTGAGTAAGCCTGGTGACGTAATGGTCACCCATGGGAGCAATAAAAACCTGCGTCTTATGTTTTAGCCGACGGAAGGCCTTGGAATGGATAATACGGTCACGGTCACGTTGAAAACTGGTCCTTATGGGGCATGGTTCTTCCCACTTCAGCCGACCACGGCTGAACTTACTCTTAGCGGCATAAGTGGAAAGGGCTTCTTCTCTCTTCTCTGTCTGTTCACGTATATTAGGTTTGTTAACCATGGAATTACTGTAATATAGCAAGTCAAGGCAAAATCCTGAATTTAACGGAGCAGCACCCTCATGCCCTCACGTGCGTTTTCTTTTGGTTTTTGATTTTATCCGATTTTCTACCTCTGCTATATTTAACCTTGTCGCCAGTACCACGTCCGGGTTCAAAGACATCGAATCTATGCCGCACTCAACTAAAAAGTCGGCAAATTCAGGAAAATCACTCGGCGCCTGACCACATATTCCTACTTTTCTCCTTGGTTTGTGATTATGTGCCACATCTATGACTTGCTTCACCAGCCTTTTCACCGCCTCATTTCTTTCATCAAATATGTGTGCCACAAGTTCGGAATCTCTATCCAAACCAAGTGTTAATTGTGTTAAATCGTTCGACCCTATGCTGAATCCATCAAACACATCGGCGAATTCCTCTGCCAAAATCACATTTGATGGTATCTCGCACATCACATACACTTCCAACTCATTTTTTCCCTGCTTCAAGCCAAACTCATCCATGGCTTTTATCACCTGCTTTCCTTCTTCCGGTGTCCGGCAAAAAGGAACCATCACCTTCACATTAGTCAACCCTATAACATCCCGTACTTTCTCTATCGCCTGGCATTCCAAACCAAAGGCAGGCTTAAATTTCTCATCATAATAGCGGGACGCCCCCCTCCAACCTATCATCGGGTTACTTTCTTCCGGCTCGTAGCGATATCCCCCAATTAGATTGGCATACTCATTTGTCTTAAAGTCAGAAAACCGAACAATGACCTCGTTGGGATAAAAACCCGCCGCTATTTTCGCTATCCCCATGGCTAAGTTATCAATGAAAAACTCTTTTTTGTCCTCATATGCTACACTCTTCTCATCTATCTCTTCAATTACCTTTGCCAATTTCTCGTCATTACCCGCTGCTTTCCTCAACTCATCACATTCTATCAGCGCCATGGGATGAATACCGATGTAAGAGTTGATGATGAACTCTTCCCGGGCTAAACCCACACCGTCATTGGGAATTTGACTTTGAATAAACGCACCGCCGGGAATGCCGAAGTTCATCATTATTCTGGTCTTGGGTCTGGGAACCTTAGTTACTTGCACCTCATCTATTCGATATTTCAGTTTCCCTTCATATATCCTGCCCTCACCTCCTGAGCAATCTATCGTCACCTCTTTTGTCCCCTTCAAGACCTCGGTCCCCTTGCCGGTGCCAATTACACAAGGTACCCCAAGCTCACGACTAACGATAGCTGCGTGACAGGTCCTGCCACCTTTGTTTGTAACTATAGCGCTGGCAATCTTCATTATCGGTTCCCAGTCGGGGTCTGTCATATCAGTGACCAAAACTTGACCGCTCTTGAATTTGCGGATTTCATCACTGTCTTCTATTACATGCACCTCGCCTTGCCCTATTTTCGTGCCCACTGGCTCCCCTCTGAGCAGTAATTTTCCTTTTTCTTCAAGCACATAAGTCCTGAGTGAAGCTAAGTCTACCTGTGAATGCACTGTCTCCGGCCGGGCTTGGACTATAAAAAGTCCCCCGGTTGCTCCATCCTTTGCCCATTCAATATCCACGGGCAGGCCATAGTGTTCTTCTATAATGCAAGCCCACCTGGCGAGAGTCAGAATCTCATCGTCGTTCAACGCGAACTTTCTTTGCTCCTCTACCCTGACTTCTTTTTGCTCCGTTCCAGCTCCTTCTCCCTTGTAGATCAATTTCTTCTCCTTTGCACCCAACTTCTTTTCCACAATGGGCCTGAACCCTTCCTTTAGAGTAGGCTTGAACACGTAAAACTGGTCTGGATTAACAATTCCCTGTACCACATTCTCTCCTAGACCATAGGCAGCAGTTATGTAGACTACATCCTTGAAGCCCGAGTCTGTATCTATGGAAAACATGACACCGGAGCAGGCTAAATCAGAGCGAACCATCTTTTGCACCCCCACCGAGAGGTAAACACTGAGATGGTTAAAACCTTTATCCACCCGGTAGGAGATCGCCCGGTTCGTGAACAAAGATGCAAAGCAGTCCATGACCTTATCTAATAGGTCATCTTCTCCTCGCACATTCAAATAACTCGTTTGCTGTCCCGCAAATGAGGCTGTAGGTAAATCTTCGGCAGTGGCGCTGCTTCTTACAGCAACATCAACACCATCCCCATATTTCTTTTCCATTTCACGATAGGCAACTCTTATTTCATCTTCCAATTCCTTAGGGCAAGGAGAATGTGCTATCAAATTCCTTATCTTTTCGCCCCTCTCCGCCAAATTTTCCATATCGTTTGTATCCAAGTCCGCTAAAGTGTCTTTGATTTTCTGGCTTATGCCTGCTTTCTCTACCACATACTTATATGCTTCAGCAGTGATGGCAAATCCGGAGGGTACATTTACCCCTTTCTCACCCAGATTTCCTATCATTTCACCGAGAGACGCGTTCTTACCACCGACTAAAGCTACATCTTGTGCTCTAATCTCTTCAAACGATTTCACAAACTTCATGATTCTTCCTCCACTTTACAAAGTATGGTCATATTCGCATATGCCGTCTCATATCAATCTGCATCCTTGCTTACAGACAGTTAGATTAAGAAACAGACCCCCATTTTATCATTTTTCAGCAAGGCCAAAAGAAGAAGGATTTTTTACCTCTCCTGCCTGGCCTTACTGCAGTCAGCCTATCATCCTGCCATCTGTTGCAGCGCCATTTTAATCTTCTCTTCTAGGCTTAGCTCCTTAGAATCTGGAAGCTTAGAGATAGCTTTGGTGGCTTCCGTTAAAGAGTAGCCCAATCCTGTCAAAGCAGCTATGACATCGGCACTCTCCGGGGCCAAGGGCAGGGCTGTCTCTTTCCACTCTTTTTCTAATTTGCCTCTGAGTTCAACTACGAGGCGGCCGGCCATTTTTTTACCGATGCCAGGAGCTTGACTGACAAGGTCGACATCGCCGCTGGTTATAGCCATGACAACTTGTTCCGGATTCAAAGCCGAGAGCAGGGCTAAAGCCACCTTAGAGCCGACTCCTGAGACGGAAATAAGGTTTTTAAACAAAGCTAATTCCTCGCTTGAGGCAAAACCATAAAGAGAAACATTATCCTCTCTCACGTGGAGATGGGTATAGAGGGAGACCTTGCCCTTAACGGCTCCTAATTGGCCTAAAGTTGAGCCTGAGACATATACCCGAAAACCTATTCCGCCGATATTAATGATAACGGAGTCGTTACCACGATATTCCAGTATTCCTTCTAATGTAGCTATCATTTCGGCGTATATTCAGTGAGCCACTGGTTAAGGCGCCTCTGTTGAATGTGGCACATGGCTACAGCCAGGGCATCTGCAGCATCGCTAGGCTGAGGTAACTCAGAGAGCCTGAGCTGGACTCTTACCATTTCTTGAACCTGTTGTTTATCACTTTGCCCATAGCTGGTTATCTGCTGCTTTATCTTGGCTGGTGAGTAATAGTAGACAGGCAATCCCTGGTTGACTGCTGCCAGGATAGCTATAGCTTGTGCTCTGCCAATAGCAAACGCTGACCTTACGTTGTGGCCGATAAAGGGCTCTTCAATGGCTACTTCGCTCGGTTTATGTTTAGCAATAATTTGGCTTAATTCATCATAGAGAGCGCGCAGTCTTTCCTCCATAGGAAGCCGGGATGGGAGACTGATTACTCCGCAATCTACCATATGCATCTCTTCCTCGCCATCTATTACACCGTAGCCTAAATTTATAGTGCCAGGGTCAACGCCTAGAATGCACATGTTAGGTCTGACTGCGCAGCCTCTCTAAAGTAGCCTCGGAAAAATCGATATTGGAGAAAACACGCTGTACATCGTCTAATCCTTCCAGTTCATCGAGGAAATTCAAGGCTTGAACTGCTTTATTTTCCTCCAGCAACACGGTAGTTTGAGGCGTTAGCGAGAGCTCCGCCGAAATCACATGTTCGTTCTCTTCAACAACCTTTCTTACTTTTTCTAAATCCTCCGGTTTCGTGTAAATTTCTACATAATCCTTTTCGGTCTTAACATCTTCAGCTCCGGCATCGATAGCTCGTAGCGCTATTTCTTCGGCATCTGAGGCATTGCTTTCTACGGTAATCACTCCTCTACTTTCAAAGAGCCAGGAGACACAACCACTCTCACCAAGACTACTCCCGTGGCGGGTGAAGAGACGGCGCACATCCTGAATGGTGCGATTACGGTTATCGGTCAAGGCTTCCACCAAAACTGCTACGCCGCTCGGCCCATAGCCTTCTAGTTTCATTTCAATTAAGGCAGCTTCCCCGGCTTCACCGCTACCCCGCTTTATGGCCCTCTCGATATTCTCCAAAGGCATGTTATTATCACGGGCCTTCTGTACTGCTAAACGTAACTGGAAATTACTTTCTAAATTAGGTCCACCCTGTCGCACTGCAACTATGATTTCTCGGGCAAGCTTGGTAAATAACTGTCCGCGCCTGGCATCAGTTACTCCCTTCTGCCGCTTAATCTGTGACCACTTAGAATGTCCTGACATTGCTGTCCTTTATATCATTTTATCACTGCAAATCCTGAAAGGTAAAGCAGCTATATAAGTTTGAGAGAGATGTGAGGTTATCGTTATTATGTATGGTAAAAGATTCGCGGAGAATACAGCCGAAGCAAGCTTTCACCCACACCTTATTTTATGAAATCACTTGACAGCGTATTCAATGTATTGGTAAAAGAAGGGTTAACCACCCTGGAAATCTTCTATAACGGGTAAAAAGACAAATTCACATTGATTTTTGTCATAATATTATTCGAGAAAGATTCACCAGGGCTATTACTGGCGGCATAATAATAACTGAAGACATGATAGGCAAACTCAAGTTTGATACCACAATGGGGCTGGCTAATAACCAGCTCAGAGCCGCCGGTCAAGAAGGGGAGATAGAAATAGCCAGGCAGTTGGCCAGGGCGGGTATTCTATTTGTCGTCGAATGCGTGTATAATATTGGTGGGCGTTCTCAGCGGTTGGGCAGGGCATATATTCGGGAAAGAAGCGTCTTTTGCTAAAATACAGCCCCGGATGAGTTAATGTACAGAGGATAACCTGAGAAAACTGCCTGATGAAGCAAAGAGAGTGGATAAAACACCGACAGAGCTTATATATGACGAAGTTGAAGATGCTATCTATTGAGGAATTCAGTTTAGTAAATTGTTGTATTAAGGAGGTGTAGATGTAGTTAATGATTGCAAGTTGAATAGTTATAAATACTGAAAGGAGGTCTTGGATTGAATGAAAAATAAGAGGATCTTAAAGCTAGTTGGTAGTGTTTGTATGGTGGTTATACTAACTCTAACGTTAGTACTTACAAGTGGCTGCGCACCAGCAGCGAAATATAATATTGGCGTATTTCAGATAGCGACCCACCCTGCCCTGGATGCGGCTCGCCAAGGCTTTGAGGATGCCCTGACAGCCGCGGTCGAGGCCACAGGCGAAAACGTCACGTATAACGAACAGAATGCTGCGGGTGAACCGAGTACTGCGGCTACAATCGCCCAATCGTTTGTTGCCCAGGGCGTGGACCTGATATGTGCTATAGCCACGGATTGCGTTCAGGCAGCATACGCCGCCGTTAATGAAACGGACATACCGGTGGTCTTTAACTCGGTTACCAATCCAGTAGTGGCAGGGGTAGTTAACAACTGGACTGTGCCGGGCGGCCAGGTGACCGGGGTCAGCGATATTGCACCCGTTGAACCTCAGCTAGAATTGATTATTGACATTCTCGAGGACGTGGCCAATAACCTCACACTTGAGACACTTGGCGTAATTTACAATCCTGGCGAAGCCAACTCGGTATACCAGGTGGACGTGCAGCTTGCCGAGGCAATCATAGCTCTTTCCCTGAACATCACTGTAGAGAAGTCCACGGTAACCTCTACGTCGGAAGTTCAAGCTGCAGCAGAAGCACTTATAGGACAGGTGGATGCCATATGGGTTCCAACTGACAATACGGTCGTGACGGCTTTTGAGGCTGTAGTAGGGGTTGCCGAGGCACATGACATACCTCTTTTTGCCGCCGACACGTCTACAGTTGAGAGAGGAGCAATTGGGTGCTGGGGCCTGGACTACTACGATATCGGCTATGCGAGTGGTTTGATGGCAGCGGATATACTGCTGAATGGTGCAAATCCGGCTACAATGCCGGTTCAAACAGCACCAGCGAATCTCCTTTACGTGTACCCCCAGGAAGCCGAAAAACAAGGGGTAACCATTCCTGAGTCGATTATAGCCATGGCAAACGAAGTGATAACAGACTAATAAGAATAATCCAGGTTCTTATCTCGCCATCCGGTTGCTGGGCGGCACTAATGGCCAGCAGCCGGATGGCTATATAGAGGTAACCGAGATGATACAGTCCGGAGGTTTGTGACTGTTGGACGCTGCCGCCGTGGGGCGTTTGCTAAGCTTTTCTCTATATGAGGGGCTGGCATTTGGTTTTGTAACTATAGGTGTCTATCTCACCTTCCGTGTGCTTGCTTTTCCCGACCTTACTGTGGATGGAAGCTTTGCTCTGGGGGGATCCGTTGCCGCCGTGCTTATCGTAAACGGTGTGAATCCATTCCTGGCAACGCTGGCCGCCCTCGGAGCAGGCTTATGTGCTGGCCTGGCAACATCATTGCTCAACACCAAGCTGAAGATACCGGCCCTGCTGGCTGGTATACTTGTGATGGTCGCCCTCTACTCTATAAATCTGCGGGTTATGATGGGGCGGCCCAATCTCCCCCTTCTTCGCGAGGTAACCATCTTTTCTCTAGCCTCTCAATTGCTGGGACTGGAAACTAGTATTGCGTATAAGCTCGTGGTTGCCGGATTGCTGGCGGTGATAGTTTTCTTCATCCTGAATTGGTTCCTGCGCACCGAGATCGGGCTGGCGTTGAGGGCAACAGGCGACAATGAGCAGATGGTGCGTGGTGCCGGGGTAGACACTGATAAGACCACAATACTCGGGGTGTCCATCGCTAACGGACTCGTTGCCTTTTCCGGCGGAGTAGTAGCTCAAGGACAGGGCTTTTCCGATGTTGGCATGGGCATAGGAATGATCATAATGGGCTTAGCCTCGGTTATAATCGGCGAAGCACTATTTCGACCCAAAGGGGTGGCCAGGCTTCTACTGGCAGCGCTGGGCGGCACTTTTGTCTACCGCCTGGTCATAAGTGTTGCCCTCAGGATGGGTATGCGTGCTACTGATTTGAAGCTTATTACGGCAGTAATAGTGATTATAGCTATGGCGGTTCCGTATCTGCAGAAAAGGATACGGCGGGAGTGGATGCCACCGGCGCCACGGTGGTAAAAGGATAATTGTGATGAGTGAGAATAAGAGTTTGCTCAAGCTCAAGAGAATAAGCAAAATATTTTCTAAAGGCACTGTAGACGAGGTCAGAGCACTGGATAAAATCGACCTGGATGTTAACAGCGGGGACTACATTGCCGTCATCGGTAGCAACGGGGCTGGAAAAACTACCTTGCTTAATGTCATTGCCAGCGTATACCCGCCAGAAAGTGGCGAGATTATTCTTAATGGACGGAACATTACCAGGCTAAGTGAATACAGATGCGCCGAATTTGTCGGTCGGGTTTATCAGGACCCCCATATAGGCACGGCCGCCAAGATGACCATAGAGGAAAACATGGCTATGGCATTTTTACGAGGGAAGCCCAGAGGATTACGAGTCGCCAGCAATAAACAGCGTAGAGAGTTGTTCCGTGTTGCTCTGGTTCCGCTGGGACTCGGGCTGGAGAAGAGACTCAATGCTCTGGTAGGCACGCTTTCAGGAGGTCAAAGACAGGCTCTGGCACTGGTAATGGCTACTTTGAGTAAACCAGCAATATTACTACTTGACGAGCATATAGCCACGCTGGACCCCAGGACAGCCCAGTTAGTGCTCGATTTAACCGATATGATCGTAACACGGGATAAGATGACCACTATCATGGTTACCCACAATATGGAAATGGCTCTTCGCCATGGTAATCGACTGATTATGATGCATAAAGGTAGAATTGTGGTTGATATGAACCAGGAGCAGAGGTCCGATCTCACCATCCATGACCTCGTCGTGGCTTTCGAACGGGCTAGCGGCGAAGAATTCGTTGATGATAGCGTTCTGCTTCGCCCTGGCAACGTCGTCGGTAGTTCAGATTTATAATTAGGCGAACCAAGGCATTCTATCTATATCTCCATGAGCAAATTTAGCTATAAACTGGTGACAGGCGACGTCGAATTGCAGGAAGCCTTCGAGGTGAGGAGGCAGGTCTTTGTCCGTGAGCAAAGCATCTCAGAGGACCTGGTATTCGACGGGCACGACAGGGCAGCCCTACACATGGTGGTCAAAGATGGACAGAGAGTTATCGGCAGCGCCAGGGTTCAATTCTTGACCTACAACCAGGCCAAGCTGGAGAGAATGGCTATCTTAAAACGTTACCGCCGTAAAGGCATCGGAAGGGAAATGCTTCTGTTTTTGGATGCGGTATGGAAAGATAAACAGGTACAACAAGTAATTATCCACGCCCAACTTGAAGTCGTTCCCTTCTATAAGTTATGCGGCTTTGACGAATTGGGCTTGCCCTTTCGGGAAGCTGGTATCAAACATATAAAGATGCGCAAAATAACTTGACAGCATCAGCACTACCGTGCTAAGCTTATTACAGCGGGTAAGTCCTGTGTTAAGTGTGTTACCGGAAGGTGGCATAAACTAGCTGTAAGCTAGTCACTCACAGGGGCCGCTTCTTTTATTTGCCAAAAAATAATCTCCTATCACTTTTCACCTTATCTTGTATGATATTAAACAGAGCGTAGTCGTTTGAGTTGTACTTTCTGAAGATACTGTTACAAATAACATCTATGCCCTGGATAGTGTAAGCCGCGTGCGAATCTAGGTGGTGAATCTCTAAGTCGATATCTCGTCTTTCCTTTTCGTACCAGATTTTATACCTTAGATATTCATTGAACTTGAAGCCAGAAGTTATGGAAGTGATTCTCCTATCTACATCAACAACCACTCTCGCATCTACCGGCTCCTCTAAAATTCGCTCAACGAGTGACAACCCAACCATGTAGTTGTACAAAATATTTGTGTCTTTCCGTAATTTAGGTTCTACATTTTCCTTCCTTACAGTTATAGCATGCACCTCCATATCTAGCTTTAGAAACCTGTGGAGTAAATCTTCCTTAATGATCTTTCTAGTAGTGTATCCCTTGAGTTCCGCACCTTGCGGAATATGATATTTTATCTTAACCGCCTTAACACACCTTCTAAAGGGAATAGGATCTTCCACAATAACAAAAGCGATTGTGAAATATCTGGTGCTTCTTTGATCAAACCCCAAATCGCCTGATTCATCCAAATAAACATACATCGTTTTTCTCAAGCGCAGAATCTTTCATTTTCCAACCTCTTGCTAGAGTTGGTGAAGAAGATACATACAACCTTAAGATATTTTACCATCATACAGAGTTATTTATCTCTAACAATGGTTTCACTATAAGAGCGGAATCCTTAAACTACGAGGCTGTTTAAAAATTGTGCTTGATGAATCAAGCCACTACACAAATCTGGAGCCCACCCTTTTTAGCCCTTCCGTGTAAGGTTTCCTTATTATGCCCTTCTCGGTAATGATGGCGCTTATATACTGGTTGGGAGTGATGTCAAAGGCAGGATTGGCTGCTCTTACGCCTTCGGGAGCAATGGGTAATCCCTGGATATGGGTTACTTCCCCCGGGCTACGCTCTTCAATGGGGATTTGGTAGCCACTGGTCAGGGAGAGGTCAATGGTGGTGGTCGGGGCAGCGACATAGAATGGGATGCCGTGGGCATTGGCAAGTACCGCCAGGGTGTAGGTGCCAATCTTGTTGGCAGTATAGCCATTGGCGGCAATCCTGTCGGCGCCCACAATGACACAGTCTATCTTCCTTTGCTGCATAAAATAGCCAGCCATGGAATCCGTAATCAAAGTTACAGGGATGCCCTCTTGCATTAGTTCCCAGGTAGTTAGCCTGGCTCCCTGGAGAAGAGGGCGAGTTTCCGTGGCAAAGACGCTCACTCTCTTTCCCTGGTCTTTAGCAGCCTTTATTACACCCAGGGCAGTACCATAGCCGGCGGTGGCTAAAGGACCGGCGTTACAATGAGTAAGCAGGGTAAAACCATCCATGATAAGCCCGGCTCCCAGCTGGCTCAGCTGCCTGGTGGCGGTTATTTCTTCCTGGTGAATCCGCCTTGCTTCGTTGACAAGCGAATTCTTTATTTCAGTAACGTCATTCCCACTGGCAGCTTTCTTCATCCTGTTGATAGCTTGAAACAGGTTGACCGCGGTAGGCCTGGAGGAAGCAAAAGCTTGCATGACTTGATTCAATTGGGCGAGAAATTCATCCTTGTTTGCTGTTTCGATACCTGATGCCCCCAGAGCTATTCCGTAGGCAGCAGCGACCCCTATGGCTGGTGCCCCCCGGACCCTCATTTCCTTAATAGCCAGAACTACATCGCGGTAATTGTCCAGGTCGACGAAGATTTGCTCCCGGGGAAGCCTGTTCTGGTCTAATACCCTTAGCTTGCCGTCAAGCCATTCTATTGCTCTAGCTATCATCGCCGTTAGTATAATCTAAAGGACGGGAACAAAGGAAATTTTTAAATTACGCCAGATTTTCTGAGCTAGCTGAAATCGGAGAACATTAACAGGGCCAAAATTTGATAACCATAAAGAATAATGGTATCCTTATCCAGTTTATCTATCCGGGGAGGCAAAGATGGCAGTATTTATTTTTTGGATGTTACCAATCGTGATGGCGTTCAAACCGCAAACCTTGGTCTTTCCAAGCTGGAAAAGACCATGATAAACATGTACCTCAATGAAATGGGTGTCTTCCAGTCCGAATTTGGTTTCCCTACGACGAGACACGAATCGTTTTACCTTCAGGCGAACTTAGAGTTAGCTGACAGGGGCGTCCTGCAACCCATCCGGTTGGGAGGGTGGATAAGGGCAGTTGTCGCTGATGTGGAAAAAGCCTTCAAGCTTGTCCCGCATATTAAGCACCTTAATATCTCTATTTCCACATCGGCCCAAATGCTTCAAGGCAAATTTCAGGGT
>Ga0209164_1003041_pt1 | contig 16568 bp, 14 predicted proteins | sample MTBNYHSulfiMetaG_FD_187458 | JGI IMG/M metagenome (GOLD analysis project Ga0209164, IMG submission 187458) | Enrichment culture microbial communities from rom New York Harbor, USA that are MTBE-degrading - MTBE-NYH (New York Harbor Sulfidogenic)... | ecosystem: Environmental > Aquatic > Marine >...
AGCCGTTCGAGAAGAGCGCTCCCGTCGCCGTGTAGGCGGTGCCGTCCCAGGCGAAGGCCCCGTTCCAGCGGAGGGCCAGCAGGCCGAGTTCGATGACGGCCGAGACCATGACCACGCCCGTCAGGTAGGAAGTCAGCCGGTATCGGGGCGCGATGCTGCCGGCAGTCGCCAGCGAGTACACCAAGACGGCGGCGAACACGGCGGCAGTGAGGGTGAATACACCCAGCACGACCTCGAACTGGGTGGCGGTGTAGTTGAAGGCGTTCTCGAAAGACATCGTTCTCCCTTCTTGCTTGTAGCGAGCCCGTAGTGGGAGGCACCGTCCTGCGGGCGCGTCTGTGAGGTGCCCATAGGGCTTTCGGAGCGGTGCCGGCTTCAGATGCCGCGACGTCCGGACGACTGGTCCGGCCTGCGTTTCGTGGGGAACCCGGCCGCGGGAGGCGTGCCTGCTTCAGGAGCCGCGCCTCCGAGGGCTGTGCCTCGGCCCGTGAGTCTGCTCCCTACCGCACCAGGGCGTACATCGCCATGTCGGTGGGCCCGGCGGGGAGGATGAGGCGCTTGCGCAGGGTGCCCTCGTAGGCCGCCCCCAGCTTCTCTGCCACCCGGAGGCTGGCGGTGTTGTCCACGGCTATGAGCAACTCGATGCGGTGCAGGCCCAGGTGGGCGAAGCCCGCCTCGGCCACCAGGCGGGCGGCGGCGGTGGCTACCCCGCGGCGGGTGGCAGAGGTGCGCACCCAGAAGCCCAGGCCGGCGGTGCCGTGCTCTCGCTCCACCGGGGACAGGCCGCAGGAACCCAGGTAGCCGCCGGGGCCTTCGTCGGTGACGGCGTAGTAGTAGGCGCTGCCGCGCTCGAAAGCCTCGGCCCACCAGGAGGCGTACTCGGCAGCCTCGTCCCGGGTGTAGCCCTCATGGCACCAGGTTTCGTACGGCGCCACCTCGGGAATCGACTCGGTGGCAGCCTTGTGGACCGCGGCGGCGTCGGCCGCGTCGTACTTGCGCAGCAACAGGCCCGAGCCGGAAAGGGTGTCGGGGAGCGTGCTCATGGTTGGGGGCCGCGCCGGGTGGGGACAGCGGGGCGCGGCATTCTGCTCACTAGTAGTGCTTGTAGCGGTCCGGCACCGGGTTGCCGCCCTCCCAGACGACCCGGCGGAACTCGTCGGGGTCGGTGTTGCCCTCGGAGTTGATGAGCAGCACCTGGGACTCCCGGTTCAGCCCAAGCAGATCGGCCAGGTCGGCGTACTCGGGCCGCTCCATGGTGAACAGCAACGCCCCCAGGGTCACCGCCCCGGATTCGCCCGACACGATGAACGGGTCGCCGGCCAGGGGCACGCCGTAGACCCGCATCCCCTTGGCGGCCACGTAGTCGGGGCACTGCATGAAGACGTCGGTGCAATCCCACAGGATGCGCCAGGCGATGGGGTTGGGCTCACCGCAGGCCAGGCCAGCCATGATGGTGTCCAGGTCGCCCTCGACGTTGTGCGGCCGGCCGTCGCCGATCTGCGCCGAGCGGAACAGGCAGGCCGCTTCGGTGGGTTCCACTACGGCGGTGCGGGGCCGGTCGGGCCCGAAGATGGAGGCGTAGTAGCCGAGGGTCGCCGCCGCCAGGGAGCCCACACCGGCCTGGACGAGCACGTGGGTGGGGCGGAGGATCCCCTGTGCGGCGAACTGCTCCTGGGCCTCGGCCAGCATGGTGGTGTAGCCCTGCATCACCCACAGCGGGATGTCCTCGTAGCCGGGCCACGAGGTGTCGGAGATCACCTGCCAGCCGTTCTTCTCGGCGTCCTCGCTGACCCGGTGCACCGCGTCGTCGTAGGTGCCGTCCACCACCACGACCTCGGCCCCGTTGCACTCGATGGCGGCAATGCGGTTCTGCGAGGTGAGTTTGTGGACGTAGATGACCGAGCGGTAGCCCAACTGGGTGGCCGACCAGGCCACGCCCCGCCCGTGGTTGCCGTCGGTGGCGGCGGCGAAGGTGATGTCGCCCAACGTGGGCCGCACCGCGTCGGCTGTGAGGTCCTCGAAGCCGAGTTGCCGGCCTTCCGCCCCGAGGCGCGCCTTGATGTGGCGGTAGATGGCGAACGACCCGCCCAGCACCTTGAAGGAGTTGAGGCTGAGGCGGGCCGACTCGTCCTTCACCCAGATGCCGCCCACCCCGATCATCGCCGCCAGCCGGGCCAGGTTCTTTAGCGGGCTGGGGCGGTAGGCGGGGAGGCTGCAGTGGAAGCTGCGGGCCTGGTTGAAGGTCCCCGGTGGGAATAGCTCGGCCAGCGCCGCGCTGGAATCGATGGTGGCGGCGTGCTGGTTGGCTACCCAGTCGATGGGTTTGATGTCGGACATGGTCTGTCCTCGCGTCTCGCTCCGGTCCCGGGCTCTGTCCGCCCTCCCGGCTGCACTGGCAGGGGATGAGGGGGAGGGCACACCACAACGGAGCAAGTTGTGCCTTGCCCTCTCCGCTCGTCCGCCCGGCGGCGGGCTAGCGCCTCCCCCGGCAGAGCCGGGGGAGGCTGCGATGGTCCTACTCCTCGTAGTACTCCGTGCCCAGGTGGGTGATGAGGTCCTCGCCCATCCAGTGGCGCAGGGTGTTCTTCAGCTTGGTGGACTGGATGAACAGGTCGTTCTCCGGGTACAGCTCCGGCGCTGCCTGGGGGCTCTTGAAGTAGAAGGAGAGCCACTCCTGGATGCCCTTCTGCCCGGCCCGGGCGGCCAGGTCCATGAACAGCGCCAGGTCCAGGACGATGGGGGCCGCCAGGATGCTGTCCTTGCAGAGGAAGTCCACCTTGATCTGCATCGGGTAGCCCAGCCACCCGAAGATGTCGATGTTGTCCCAGCCCTCTTTGTTGTCCCCCCGGGGCGGGTAGTAGTTGATGCGGATCTTGTGGTAGAGGTTCCCGTAGAGGTCGGGGTAGACCTCGGGCTGCAGGATCTGCTCCAGCACCCCCAGCTTGGAGACCTCTTTGGACTTGAAGGACTCCGGATCGTCGAGCACCTCACCGTCGCGGTTGCCCAGGATGTTGGTGCTGAACCACCCGCTCACCCCGATGAGGCGGGCCTTGAAGCCGGGCGCCAGGATCGTCTTGATGAGCGTCTGGCCGGTCTTGTAGTCCTTGCCGGCGATGGGCACGCCCACCTCGGCGGCCAGTTCGATCATGCAGGGCAAGTCCACCGTCAGGTTGGGAGCCCCGTTGGCGAAGGGCACGCCCGAGCGCAGGGCGGCGTAGGCGTACACCTGGCTGGGGGCGATCTCCGGGTCGCTCTCCCGCAGGCCCTTCTCGAAAGCGGCCAGGCTTTCGTGGACGGCGGCCGGCTTGTGGTAGGCCTCGGTGCTGCCGCACCACACCATCACCAGGCGGTCGCAGCTGTTCTCCTCCTTGAACCGGGCGATGTCGGCCATCAACTGCTCGGCCAGGTCCATGGTGGAGGAGCCGGTCTTGACGTTGGTGGCCCCGGTGAGGAGCTTCACCCAGTCGTGGCTGAAGACGGCGGGCATCGGCTTGATCGCCGTCAGTTCCTCCTTGACGCCCTCGAGATCCTGGGGGGTGAGCACGCCGGCGCGCATCGCCGCGGCGTAGGCGTCGTCGGGGATGGGGTCCCAGCCGCCGAAGACCAGGTCGTCCAGAGAGGCCAGGGGGACGAAGTCCTTGATCATCGGGTTGCGGTGCTCGGTGCGCTTCCCCAGGCGGATGTGGCCGAGCTGGGTGAGGGACCCGAAGGGCTTGGCCAGGCCCTTGCGCACGGCGAAGACCCCGGCATAGAACGTGGTGGCCACCGCCCCCATGCCCGGGGTGAGCACCCCCAACTTGCCCGAGGCGGGACGGATGTCGACAGCGGTCACGGTGAGGCTCCTTGGATCGAGCGGTGACGGGCCCAGGGTACTCGCCGCGTCCAGGCGGGTTTCCGGGAGGGGCCGCCTACACCCCGGCGATGTCTTGGGGGCGCACCGGCACCCGGTTCAGGTCCCGCCCGGTGGCCGCCCGGATGGCGGCTACGACTGCCGGGGTGGAGGAGATGGCGGGCAGCTCGGCGAAGCCCTTGGCCCCGAAGGGGCCGCCGGGCTCCGGCTCCTCGATGATGACCGCCTCCACGTCGGGGGCGTCGAGGATGGTGGGGATCAGGTAGTCGGTGAACGAGGCGTTGCGCACGACCCCCCGGTCCACCAGCAACTCCTCCATGACGGCCAGGCCCACTCCCTGCATGATGCCGCCCTCGATCTGGCCCAGCACCGACTGGGGGTTGAGGGCCCGGCCGACGTCCTGGGCGGTGTCCACTCGCACCACTCGCACCAGGCCCAATTCCGGGTCCACGTCCACCACCGCCCGGTGCGCCGCTACGCAGAACCCGGCGTGCAGGTTGCCCTGGCCGGTGGCGTTGGGCGGCTCGGTGGGGGCATGGCGGAAGCGGGTGTGATGCTCCAGGGGCCCGGCGGCGAGCAGGTCCTCCAGAGAGGCCACCAACCGGCCCTCGCTCCAGACGCCGGCGTCGTCGAGACGGTCGCCCCCGCCTCTCTCCAGGGCCTTCGCCCTGAGGCCCCGACAGGCCTCCAGGCAGGCCCCGCCGGCCATCTGCGTCTGCCGGGAGGCGGAGGTGGACCCGGCGGAGCCGATCTGGCCGGTGTGGTCGAAGACCACCTCCACGTTCTCGATGCCGGTGGCGCTGCGGGCGATCTGGGCGAGCACGGTCACCATGCCTTGGCCGACCTCGGCGGCGGCGGTGTGCACCTCCAGGCCCGCCGGGGTGAGTACCGCCCGGGCCTCGGCGTAGTCGTCGAAGCCTTCCGAGAAGAAGATGTTCTTGATGCCCACGGCGAAGCCGACGCCGCGGCGCACTGCCCCCGGCGGGGTGGTCAGGCCCACGCCCCCGGGGAGCCGGCGGGGGTCGTCGCTCGGGCCCTCGTCGGGCAGCGGCAGGGCGGCGGCAGAGCGGATGACCTCGGCGGTGGGCAGGCTGCCGGTGATCTCCTGGCCGCTGGTGGGCAAGCGGTCGCCGTGGCCCAGGGCGTTGCGCAGGCGCAGGTCGATGGGGTCCAGGCCCAGGGCGGCGGCCAGGCGGTCCATCTGCGCTTCGTGGGCGAAGCAGACCTGGTTGGCCCCGAAGCCGCGCATCGCCCCGGCGGGCGGGTTGTTGGTGCGCACCGCCACCGCATCGACCTCGACCGAGGGGCAGCGGTAGGGACCGACCGAGAAGTAGGCGGCGTTGGCGATCACCGCGCCGCTGGTCTCCTCGTAGGCCCCGCCGTCGAGGATGATCCGCGCCTCGACCCGCACCAGGTTCCCTTGCCGGTCGGCCTCGTGGCGGTACCACATGCGGGCGGGGTGGCGGTGCACGTGGCCGGCGAAGGACTCGGCCCGGTCGTAGACCATCTTCACCGGGCGGCCGGTGTGCAGGGCCAGGAGGCAGAGGTGAATCTGCAGGGTGAGGTCCTCGCGGGCCCCGAAGGCGCCGCCGATGCCGGCGAGATGGAGGCGCACCTGCTCGGGCCGTAGCCCCAGCGAGTCCACGATCTGGCGGTGGTCGACGTGCATCCACTGGGTGGAGATGTGCAGGTCCACGCCGCCCTCGCCGTCGGGGACGGCCAGTCCCGACTCGGTGCCCAGCATCGCCTGGTCCTGGATGCCCACCTCGTAGTAGCCCTCGATGGCTACCTCCCCCCGCAGGGACTGGTCGCCGTTGACCACCTGGAGGGTGCGGAAGGCCTCGCCGCGGCGGGCTGCCTCCTCCATGTCGGTGAGGGGCTTCAGCGGTTCGTAGGCCACCACTAACGCGGCGGCGGCGCGGCGGGCCTGGGGCAGGGTCTCGGCGGCGACGACGGCGATCGGTTCGCCCCAGAAGTTGACCTCACCGTCGGCGAGGATCGGCTGGTCCTGTTCCTTCTGCCCAAAGCGGGCATTGCCCGGGATGTCCGAGGCCAGCAGCACGGCCTGCACCCCGGGGAGGGCCAGGGCGGGGGCGATGTCGATGGAGACGATCCGGGCCCGGGGGTGCGGGCTGCGCACCGTGGCTCCCCAGAGCATGTTCTCGTGGTGCAGGTCCCCCGAGTAGGCGAAGGTCCCCTGCAGCTTGGGGATGCCGTCGGGCCGGGGGACGGAGGTGCCTACCCCGCCCCGCACCGCGATGGGAGCATCGAGGCGGGTGGTCATGGGGCCTCCCCATCTGCCGCCCTTTCCGGAGCGGCCAGCGCCCGCACGATGGCTCCGTAGCCGGTGCAGCGGCAGAGGTTGCCGGCGAGGGCTTCTTTGACCTCCTCCGCGGTGGGCGTTGGGTTGCGCTCGAGCAGGTGGACGGCGCTCATGACGATGCCGGTGGTGCAGTAGCCGCACTGCACCGCCCCGTGGTCGTGCAGGGCCCGCTGCACCGGGTGCAGGCTGCCGTCGGGCCCGGCCAGGCCTTCGACGGTGACGATCTCGGCTCCGTCGGCGTCGGTGGCCATCACCAGGCAGGAGCAGACCGGCTCCCCGTCGAGGAGCACGGTGCACGAGCCACATTCCCCCTGGCGGCAGGCGTTCTTGGCCCCGCTCAAGCCGAGGCGCTCTCGGAGCAGGGACAGGAGGCTCACCGGCCCTTCGACTTCGAGGAGGTGCTCGGTGCCGTTGACGACGAGGCGAATGGGGGTCATGCCAGGGCCCTCTCGAGCAGGCGCCGGGCGATCACCCCGGCGGCGTGACGCCGGTAGGCGGCGGTGGAGCGGTGGTCGTCGATAGGCCGTACCTCCTCGGCTACCAGGCGGCCGAACTCGGCCACGGCGGCGGGGGAGGGGCGCTTCTCGGCTGAGATCATGGCTTCGGCCCGGGGGGCCCGCAGCGGGGTGGGGCCCACCGAGCCGAGGGCAATGCGGACCATGCCGTCGGGGGAGCGCACCAGGCAGGCCGAGGCGATGGAGATCACCATGGCGTTGCGCGCTCCCACCTTGGCGAACTCCTGCACCTCGGGCATGGCTCCGGGGAGGTGAACCCCCAGGATCAACTCGCCGGGCCGCAGCGAGGTTCGCTTCGGCCCGATGAGGAACTCGTCCCAGGGCAGGGAGCGGGTGCCGCCGGCCCGGGAAGCGACTTCGAGGCGCGCCTCCACCGCCGCCAGGAAGGGGAGGCCGTCCCCGGCGGGGCTGGCGGTCCCCAGGTTGCCTCCCAGGGTGCCCATGGCCCGGATCTGCGGGGAGCCCACGGTGCGCGCCGCCTGGGCCAGGCCCGGCCAGGGAGCCGAGGTGAGGCGGGACCAGGTGACGCCGGCGCCGATGAAGCCGTCGTCCATCTGCTGCAACTCGGGCACCCGGCGCAGAGCCACTACTACCTCGGGACGGCGGCCCTGGTAGTTGACCTGCACCATGAGATCGGTGCCCCCGGCGAGCAGGGTCGCTGCGGGATGGGCCGCCAGGGCGTCCAGGGCCTCATCCAGGCTGTGGGGCCGAACGGTCAGCATGGACCGCACAAGTTACCGCATCGGGGCGCCGGCCGAAGGAGCAGGGGTGGGATTCAGCGGGCCTGGTGGATGTCGCGCAGCGCCTGGAGGGCCCAGTCGCGATCGGGTGGCCTCTCGGTTGGCCGGGGCGGCGATGGCTCCGGTGCGGGGCGTGGAGACGGAGGCGGGGCGGTCGGTGCCTGATGGCCGGCGGGTTCCTGCGGCAACGGCGGCGGGGGGCCCGGGGTGGCGGGAGACGGCGGGGCGGCAGTGGCGGGAGGGGGTGGAACGGGGTCGTCGGCCCGGGTCGGGGGAGCGGAAGGAGGCACGGGCTCGCTCTCCGGAGGCCGAGCGGCCGGGGCCTCTGCCGGGGTCTCCGACGCGGCCTCCGCCGGAGCCGCGGGCAGGGCGCCGGGCTTGGAGGGGGGAGAGAAGGGGCGGGCCCAGTCGTGGAACAGGCTCCAGGAGGCGGTGGCCCGACCCTCCCCGTCCACGCAAAGGAGCGATCCCAGGTTGAGGGGCGCCAGCAGGAGCCCGGGAGGCACCCCCAAGGCCAGGCCCAGGGCAACCAGTTCGTCGACGCTGATTGCCGTGCTGCCCGTCTCCAGGCCCAGCAGATCGGCTTCGGTGAGGGGCAGGCCGATGGCAGTCGCCCGCTGGGCCAGATCGCGCCGGGAGACGCCCACGGCCTCGCGGGCGCGGCGCAGGTTCTCCCCGACGAGCTCATCAATGGTCACGGTTTGCAGTCCGCTCCGGGGTCTTGCGCGTATGTATCGCCACAAGGGCGCCGCGTTCTGAAACGCGAGTTGCCGGAGGCAACTCCGCCCGGGGCTGTCTCGATCGGGGGCTCAGTCCCCGCGCACCAGCCTTTCGGCGGCCTGGTTGTGCTTGGCGATCAACTCGTGCTCGCGATGCAGGCAGGTGCAGTGGCCTTGCCAGATCACCGCCCGGCCGTGGACGAAGGTGTGATGGGCGGGTGCCGGGGCGCAGAGCAGCGCCGCTGCCACCGGGTCGTGGAGGGCCCCGGCGAACTCCAGGCGGCTCAGGTCGAGGGTGAAGAAGTCGGCGCACTTGCCCGGTTCCAGCGAGCCGATGTCGTCGCGGCCGAGCACTCGGGCACCTCCCAGGGTGGCCAGTTCCAGGGCGGTGCGAGCTGCCATCTGCGGGCCGCCCTCCAGCGACGGGGCGGAAGCCACCCGGGCCAGCAGCATGGCCAGGCGGGCTTCTCCCAGCATGTGGGAGCCGTCGTTGGACGCCGAGCCGTCCACCCCCAGGCCCACCGGCACCCCAGCCGCCAGATAGCGGGCGATGGGGGCGATGCCGGAGGCCAGGCGCATGTTCGAACCGGGGCAGTGGGCCACGCCGGTGTCGGCCCGGGCCATGCGGCCGATCTCGTCCTGGTCGACGTAGATCCCGTGGGCGAACCACACGTCGGGCCCGGCCCACCCCAGGTCCTCGGCGTAGCGCACCGGCCGGGCACCGAACGCCTCCAGGCAGAAGCGCTCTTCGTCCATGGTCTCGGCGAGGTGGGTGTGCAGGCGCACCTTCTGGTCGCGGGCCAGCTCGGCACAGGCCCGCATCAGCTCGGGGGTCACTGAGAAGGGGGAGCAGGGAGCCACCACCACCTGGGTCATCGACCCGGGGGAGGGGTCGTGGTAGGCGCCGATCGCTTCTAGGCAGTCTTGGAGGATGGCGTCCTCGTCCTCCACCACCGAGTCGGGAGGCAAGCCGCCGTTGCTCTCGCCGAGGCTCATCGAGCCGCGGGAGACGTGGAAGCGCAGGCCCACCTCGTGGGCCGCGGCCACCTGGTCGCCCACCGACGACCCGTTGGGCCAGAGGTACTGGTGGTCGAAGGCGGTGGTGCATCCGCTGTGGGCCAGTTCCAGCAGGCCCACCCGGGTGGCCAGGGCCACGTCGTCGGGGGTCATGCGGGCCCATATCGGGTAGAGGCGCTTGAGCCAGGGGAAGAGGCCGACGTCCTGGGCACCGGGGACGGCGCGGGTGAGCGTCTGGTAGAGGTGGTGGTGGGTGTTGATGAGGCCGGGGAGCAGGAGCGTCCCGGAGGCGTCGACCACCTGGTCGGCTTTGGTGGGCAGTTCGTCGGTGGGCCCGACGCGCTCTATGAAGCCGTCGCGGGCGAAGAGGCCGCCGTCGGGGATCTCCCGCCGGGCCGGGTCCATGGTGACCAGGGTGTGGGCATTGCGGACGAGCAGAGTGGCCATGAGCCAAGGGTAGGACGAGAGGGGGCGGGGCCGCGCCGATGAGATCAGTGGATCCCCGGGTGGCCGAGTGTCCCTCGTGTCGGTCAGTCGGGTCGGTAGACGTCCCGTCGATGAGCGACCCGCAGAACGACGACTTCCCTGGAGCGATCGTCGATGCGGTAGAGGACCCGATAGGTTCCCCGCCGAGCACTCCAGATGCCCTCGAGCTCATCTCGCAACGGGGCGCCGACCCGGCGCGGATCGTCGAGGAGGGGACCGGTGATGAAGTCGATGACTGCGAACGCCACCGCCTCGGGCAGACGCTCTCGAATGGCACGCGCCGCCGGCGCGGTCACGACGATGTCGTAGTGAGGGGTGGTCACCGGGGTCGAAGAGCCCTGACTGCTGCCGCACCCCGCACGACATCCCCCTCAAGGTAGGCGCGCTGAGCCTCGACCAGTTCGGCGACCGCTTCGGAGTCGCCGAGCGCGGCGAGGGTTTCCTCGAGCGACTCGAGGTCGTCGGGGCTGATCAGCACGGCAGCCGGCGTTCCGTTGCGTGTGACCACCACGCGTTCGTGATGGTGTTGCACCCGGTCGACGAATTCGGAGAACCGGTCACGCACCGATCGGAGGGACTCACTGGACATGGCCACAATTGTGCCACGCTTTGTCCGGTCGTGGAAGTCCTCCTTCAGGGAGCGGCCGGCGACGGCACGCCACTTGGTGCCACCGGCTGGTATCACTGCAGGTGGGCGAGGGCACCCGCCGAATGGTGCACCCAGCAAGCAGCACTTCGGAGGAGAGCGACGTCATTGGAACGGAAGCCGACAACCCGTGTGCGGGTCATGGCCGAGTCCACTCGTCCCTGTTCGGTGCCTGGCCTTCGGGGTCGGCGCCAAACGTCCCGTTCTTCTCGCGCTCCCACAGGTGGCGGAACCCGGGGCTGGTGTCCAGCAACTCCTCCAGGGTGCCCGTGGCAGACACCCGGCCGTCTTCCAGGAAGACGATTCGATCGGCGCGGCGCAGCGCCGGGCGGCGGTGGGAGACCACCAGGCTGGTGGCTCCGGCCCGCTCTTCGATGAGCCGCTCCCACAGCAGGCGCTCGGTCTCCACGTCGAGGGCGCTCGACAGGTCGTCCACCACCAGCAGTTCCGGCCGGCGCAGGAACATGCGGGCGGCGGCGGCGCGCTGCACCTGGCCGCCGGAGAGGCGCACCCCCAGCGGGCCGACCATGGTGTCCAGGCCGTGCGGCATGGCCGCCAGGTCGGGCTCGAGGACGGCGGCGCGGATGGCCTCCCTCACGCGCTCCTCGGGGTCGCGCCGCCCGAGCAGCAGGTTGTCCCGGAGGCTCATGGAGAACAAGCGGGGCACCTGTGGGGTGTAGGCGGCGCGGGGCGGCACGAAGAACCCCGCCGGGTCGGCCACTGCCTCGCCGTTCCAGTAGATGGCCCCGGCGTCGGCAGGGAGCAGGCCCAGCACGGCGCGCAGCAGGGTGGTCTTTCCCGAGCCGATGCGCCCGGTGACCACGGTGAAAGTGCCGCCGGGCAGCACCAGGTCGATCTCCTCGATGCCCGCCGGGGTGCCCGGGTAGTGGTAGGTGAGGCGCTCCGCCCGCAGTTCCCGCAGTGGCTCGACTCCGGGGGCGTCCGCCTCCGGTTCGGGCAGCGGCCCGGTGAGCTGCAGGTCGCGCGCCTCCACCAGGTGCTCCGCGGGGGCTCCGGCCAGCAGGGTCGTCATGCGCTGCAGCGACACCCGAGCCTGCTGGTAGCGGGCGATGAACATCCCCACTACCCATACGCACTCGCTGACGAAGCCCAGGAAGTAGACGAACAGGGCGAAGTCGCCCACGGTGAAGCGCCCCTCGGTCATCGCCGCCGCGGCGGCCACCAGGATGATGCCGGTGCCGATCGATACCGAGTTCCAGAAGAGGGACTCCAGGATCTGGGTGAGGGTCTTGTCGCGCACCAGCGTTTGGCGCCGGGCGTCGTTGAGCCGCCGGAAGTGGGCGATCATCGGCGCCTCGGCCCCGGCCACCTTGATGGCGGGCACCGCCCCGAACATCTCCGCCAGGGCCCCGGTCACCTGGCCGGTCGCCTCGCGGGCCGCCTCTCGGTAGCGGCGGATGCGGTCCCGTGCCCGGGCGGCCAGGAAGATCACCATCACCATCGGCACGAAGACGAAGGCGGTGACCCGGGCGTCGATCGACGCCATGATCCCCAGCGCCAGCGGCAGGAAGAAGAGGATCCCGACCAGGTCCACCGTCCAGGAGACGGTCTCGTCGGTCTCCTCCACATCCTCCCGGAAGCGCGTCATGGCCTCGCCGGGGGTCTCCGCCAGGGCCTGGGCCCCGGGCCGCTCGTAGATGCGGGTCAGCAAGTTGCGCCGCAGCAGGGTCTGGTTGCGAAAGCGGAAGTGGATGTCCACCCACATGCCCCAGAACATCACGGCGAGGCGCCCGACCCCATAGACGGCGAGCAGGCCCACGAGCACCGGGACGCCCAGGCCGCCGGTCTCCGCCCCGGAGACGCGATCGAAGAAGGCCTGGGTTATCAGGCCGGGGACGATCGGCATCACGTAGATGGCCACCCAGATGGTGACGTTCAGCGCCCAGCGCCATTTCTGCCGGGCGATGAGCGCCGCACCCAGGCGGGCGGTCCGCACCGAGGGGGCGGTCATGCCAGCACCTCCTCCATCCCGGTGCGCAGCAGCCGGGAGAAGCGGGAATTGGGGTCTGCGGCCAGGGCGGCGCGCTCGCCCCACTCCGCCACGCGGCCCGCCTCCAGGATCAGGATGTCGTCGGCCCGTTCCACGGTGGCCAGGCGGTGGGCGATGATCACTCCGGTGCGGCCGGCGAGCAGGCGGTCCACGGCGCGCTCGATGAGGGCCTCGGTGGCCGGGTCGAGGCGGGACGAGGCCTCGTCGAGGATCACCAGGCCCGGGTCGCGCAGGAACACCCGGGCGAAGGCCAGCAGCTGGGCCTGGCCGGCGGAGAGGCCGGCGCTGCCCGTCTCCAGCACCGTGCCCAGCCCGGAAGGCAGCCCCGCCGCCCAGTCGCCCAGGCCCAGGGAGTAGAGCACCTCCCACAGCCGGCGGTCTGGTATCTCGGGGGAGAAGAAAGTCAGGTTGTCCCGCACCGTGCCGCGGAATAACTGGACCTCCTGGGTGACCATGGCCACCCGGGCGCGCCGCGACTCCGGCGCCACCGCCGCCAGCGGCGTCCCGTCGAGCAGCACATTGCCCTCCACCGGGTCGTACAGGCGGGTGAGCAAGCGGGCCAGGGTGGACTTGCCGCTGCCGGTGCGGCCGAGTACCCCCAGCACCCTTCCCGGGCCCAGGTCCAGTTCGATGCCTTGGAGGACGGTCTCGCCGTTGGACTCGCCGTCGCGATAGGCGAAGTGCACTCCGTGCAGCGTCACCGGCAGGGGGCCGTCGGGGAGGGACGCCGTGCCTCCTTCCTCCAAGCGCGGCCGCACCGCCAGCAGCTCCTCCACCCGGGCGATGCCGGCGCCCGCCTTCTGCAGTACCTCCATCTGCTGGCGAATCTGCTCGAGGGGCTCCAGCATCTTCTCGCTGTAGTGGAAGACCAGGTAAACCGCCCCGATGGTGAGGGTGCCCGCCTGGAGGCCCTGCCAGCCCAGCCAGAAGATCAGGGCCATGCCGATGATCAAGTAGGTGAAGATGCTCCAGCCCCACAAAGCGGCGAAGCCCATGCGGGCCCGCACTTGCTCGGGGAGCCAGGCGCGCATCACCCGGGTGAAGCGGTGCATCATGAAAGGCACCCCGCCGCTGGCCCGGACGTCCTCGGTGCCCGCCAGCTGCTCGCCCAGGAAGCCGAAGAACTCGGCGCTGCGGGCGCGCATCGCCTTCCACCAGGGGATGGCCACCGTCTGGATGGCCAGCATGCCGGCGAGCACCAGCAGGGCCCAGCCGGTCATGGTGAGGCCCACCCAGATGCTCTCCCGCCACAGCAGGGCCAGCACGGTGACCACCAGCACCATGTTCCCCAGCACCCGGATGACGAAGGAGGCGAAGAACTCCGACAGGGTGGTGACGTCGCCGTCGATGCGCTCGATCAACTCCCCGGGGGTGTGCCCCTTGTGGAAGCCCATGTCGAGGCGCAGCACGTGCTCGGCCAGGTCGGCGCGCAGTTCGTTGGTGGCCCGCCATCCCACCTGCTCGGCCACGTAGGTGGCCGCCACGTTGAGGACCTGGTGGCCCACGGCCAGGGCGGTGAAGCCGCCGGCCAAGGTGAGCAGCCCGCCCAGGTTGCCTCCGGAAGAGGCCCGGTCGAGGAAGGCGCGGATCAGCTGAGGATTGATGGCTTGGCAGGCGATCCCCGCGCCCAGCAGCAGGGTGAGCAGCACCACCCGGCGGCGCAGCGGAGCCAGGTATCTGCGCAGGAGGCGGAGGTAGGCACGGACGGGGATCATGGGATTCCTTCGGGGAGGAGGCCACGCGCCGCGAAGCAGCGGGTGGGGGAGGAGAGGGCGGCAACCAGCGCGGGCGCTAAGCCCTGCCGCGGGCCTGCAGACCTTCTAGGTCAGCAGCACCCTTCTGGTGCCCGGAATCTCACAATGGTCTCCGCAGGCGGGACTCTCCCACCCGGGGCGCTATCTGTCAAGCGTCGTGACTACGCGGCGGCGCCGCTAGCCTGGTCGGGCATGCCCGAGGATCTCGATCTCCTCATTTCTCGCGACCGCATCGCCGGCCGTATCGACGAGTTGGCGCAGCGCATCAACGCCGACTACGCCGGCGTGGATGAGCTGGTGCTGATCGGGGTGCTCAAGGGCTCCTTCATCTTCCTGGCCGACCTAGCCCGCCGCCTCACCGTCCCTCATCGGGTGGAATTCATCGCCGTGTCCTCCTACGGCGATCGGGAAAGCACCGAGTCGGGAGCGGTGCGGCTGCTCATGGACGTGCGCCACGACATCGCCGGCCAGGACGTGTTGGTGGTGGAGGACATCATCGACACCGGCCACACTCTGGCCTACTTGCTTCGCCTGCTGGAGGCCCGGGGCCCGGCTTCCCTGCGCTCCTGCACGCTCTTGCGCAAGCCCGACCGGGAGCAGGTCGAGGTGCCCATCGCCTACCTGGGCTTCGACATCGACGACGTCTGGGTGGTCGGCTACGGCCTCGATTTCGGCGAGCGCTATCGCACCCTTCCCGACATCTGCGCGGTGCGCCGGTGAAAAAGCGCGGCCGGCTTCTGGTGCTGGTGCTGGTGCTGCTGGCACTGTCGATCCTGGGCCCGGCCGCCTCGGGCCAGAGCGCGGTGGTACGGGCGGTCCTGTTCTTCTCGCCCAGCTGCGGGCACTGCGAGTACGTGATCAACGATCTTCTCTTCCCGGTGTGGTTCCCCGAGTACGGGGGGGAGGCCGAGGTCCGCTTCGACTCCTCGCTGGCCCAGCCCACCTTCTTCCTGGGTACCAACGGCACTCTCGAAGTCCTCTTCGTGGACGTGGCCACTCAGGACGGTGCCGAGATGTTCTATGCGTCGGCGGATGCTCTGGGCATACCCGACTCACAGCTGGGCGTGCCTCGGCTGGTGGTGGGCGACACCTACTTGATCGGCTCGGGGGACATCCCCGCCCAGTTCCCGGGGATCATCGAGACGGGCCTGGCGTCGGGGGGCATCGACTGGCCCGACTTCCCCGGGATGTCCGACGCCCTCGCCGGGATCCCCGACACGATGCCGACCACCACTACCACCGCGGTCACTTCGACGACCGACCCCAACACCAGTACCACCTCCCCCTCTTCCACTACCACCTCCGACGGCGCTACCAGCACCACCGACGGGGCCACTACCACTACCTCGGGGGGCGGCGTGCTGCCGGGGGGCAACGATTCCGCCTGGGACCGTTTCCAGCGCGACCCGTTGGCCAATTCCATTTCACTAGTGGTGCTGATCCTCATGGTGCTCAGCCTGGGTGGGGTGGTGTGGTTCGCCCGTCGCGGGCCCGGCGGTGATGGGCCCGGCATCGTCGTGCCCCTGCTCGCCCTCCTCGGCCTCGGAGTGGCGATCTACCTGGCCTTCGTGGAGACCAGCGGCAGCGAGGCGGTGTGCGGCCCGGTGGGCGACTGCAATACCGTGCAGCAGAGCGAATGGGCCAAGGTGTTCGGGGTCATTCCGGTGGGCCTCATCGGGGTGGGGGGGTACGTGGTGGTGCTGGGGGCGTGGGCCCTGGCACGATTCGGCCCCTTGCGTCTCGCCGATTGGGCCCGGGTGGCCCTGCTCGCCGGGGCGGTCTCCGGGGTGGTGTTCTCGATCTACCTCACATTCCTGGAGCCCTTCGTCATCGGCGCGACCTGCATGTGGTGCCTGGGTTCGGCGGTGGTGGTGACCCTGCTGATGTGGCTGACGGCCCGCCCCGGTTTTGCGGCGGGGCGCCGGCTGCTGGCGAGGCGGGGCGCGTCGCGGCGCGCGGGGGCTAAGTCGCAGGCGAGGTCGACCTCGCCCGGGGCCCGCAAGGCGCGGCCGGCTCCGGCGCGGTCGGGGGCGAAGGGGCGCGGGCGAAAGCCGGCCTCCGCCCGCGAAGCCGGCGAAGACGGGGTGGTCCGGGTCTCCGACTAGGGGTCTCGGACCGGCAGGCCCGGGCTGGAGGAATCCTGCTGGAGGAATCCGGCTAGAGAGGGATGCCGACGCGTCCCAGCGCCGCGACCGTCTCGGCGAACCAGGCCTCGGCTTCCGCCTGCCGCTCGGGGATGCCGGGGAGATCGGGGACGTAGAAGAGGCGCTCCAGGCGGGCGGTCACTTCTCGGGGGAGATCGCGGCGGGAGTACTTCGGGCCGTAGTCGTAGCGTTCCGGGCAGTACTGCATCCGCACCGCGTCCAGCAACGGTCGCAGGGTGTAGGCCCGGTACGCCTGCAGTGCCGCCATGGCATCGCCTCGGGCGACTTCGGCCCGCACGAACCCCTGGAATAGGGCGAACTGCCGGCGGAGCACGTCCAGGCGTTGTACCGCCTCGGCGGCGA
>Ga0209164_1003044_pt1 | contig 16545 bp, 13 predicted proteins | sample MTBNYHSulfiMetaG_FD_187458 | JGI IMG/M metagenome (GOLD analysis project Ga0209164, IMG submission 187458) | Enrichment culture microbial communities from rom New York Harbor, USA that are MTBE-degrading - MTBE-NYH (New York Harbor Sulfidogenic)... | ecosystem: Environmental > Aquatic > Marine >...
CACAGTATGTTAAAATTATAAATCAATATGTCAAAGAACTTGATGTTGCTGTTTAAATTGTTAATATTTAATTTGAAAAAAATGCAATTTTATTTGTTTAGCCATATGGCTTTATTTTCAGGGCAAAATACTATACCACTTCATGTAATCTGGTAAATCTAAAATCATTCAGAATTTATTAAAAATACATTTTATATCAAACTCACATTAAATTAGTATTAACTTTACTGGCTGAATAAAACAATAAACTATGAAAGTCATAAAATCAAAATTCGGCCGGCATCCCAATGGACAGGATGTATATTCATTCAACATCGAAAATGATAATGGGATAAATGTAAGAATTATAACCTTTGGAGGAATAATAACACACTTATTTACACCTGACAGAAATGGAATTCCCGGGGATATAGTTACAGGTTTTGACACTCTTGAAGGTTATCTCGGGGTGCATCCTTATTTCGGCACAATTACCGGTCGCTGTGCCAACCGTATCAGTAACGGGAAATTTACAATTGACGGCATAGAATATACACTTGCACAAAATGCAGGCAAAAACCATCTTCACGGTGGCATAACAGGTTTTGATAAAAAACTGTGGACTCCATCCATTTACCAGTCTCCAGTTGAAGCCGGCATTGTTCTTGCCGCGGAATCTCCCGATATGGATGAAGGATATCCCGGGAATCTTTTAGTGGAAGTACAATATATACTTAATAACCAGAATGAACTTATCATTAAATATAAAGCAGAAACCGATAAACCCACTTTTGTAAATCTTACCAATCATTCCTATTTTAACCTTTCAGCCTGTAAAAAAGAGATTTATGACCATATTCTCTGGCTTGATGCCGATTATATTACAGAAGTCTCTTCCGATTCTATCCCTACAGGGAAATTCATCCATGTGGAAGGAACAGTATTTGACTTCCGTAAACCAAAATCTGTAGGAAATGATATAGCATTGATACCGCCGGGATATGATCATAATTATGTGATAAACAAAGATGAAAATGAACTCAGACTTTTTTCAAGGCTTGAACACCCGGAATCAGGACGAATTATGGAAACATTAACAACTGAACCAGGGGTTCAGCTTTATACTTCCAATTATTTAGACGGAAGCATACAGGGAAAACAGGGTATTAAATATAAAAAACACTTTGCAATTTGCCTGGAAACCCAACATTATCCTGATACTCCAAACAGGCCTGAATTTCCTTCCACACTCCTTTTACCTAGAAAATTTTACAACCAAACCACGATTTACAGATTCCCAAAGATCTGAAGATGAAATTCAACAGGAAGATAATAGCGTATGTTCTGATACTTCTGCCTTCAATTCTTCTCTTTTCGATCAGGATCAACGGACAGGAAAGAAAGAGTATTTCATCTTCTGTTGTAAACACTTCCATATCCCCTTACTTTTCTGATCTTCAGGAAAATTATGATGTGAAGTTTTATTTTATTGACATTACCGTGAATAATAACAACACATTTATCACTGGTAAAACACAAATTAATGTTGAATCAGAAAGAGATACGTGTGATACACTTGTATTTGAGCTTGACTCACGTCTAACTGTTGATTCGGTGAAAGTCAATTCTGTAAATATGCATGATTTCACATTTGGGGATAATCTGTTGTTCATCCCGCTTACCGGGCAAGTGAGAATGGAAAAACAGTTGGCTGCTGAGGTTTTTTACAGAGGAAACACCGGGACACAAAGCTTCTATGGCGGTGTAACTTCAAAACAGGATTACTTTTATAACAAGAAAGTCACATATACTCTGTCGGAACCTTTTCAAAGTATGATGTGGTTTCCCTGTAAACAGGATTTAAGGGATAAGGTGGATTCTGCCTGGATCTTCCTTACATGCAGCAAGGGATTAAAAGCCGGATCCAACGGATTGCTGAACCTTGTTAATGTCAATGATTCTGTTCTTCGCTATGAATGGAAAACAAGATATCCCACTGCTTATTACCTGCTTTCATTTGCAGTCTCAGATTATATCGATTACAGTTTCCATGTTGCCCTGACAGGAAGTACTGATTCCCTCCTGGTACAGAGTTTTTTATACAACCATCCATTAATCCTGGTAAACGAAAAAGAGGCTGTAGATAAAACGGGAGAAATGCTTGCCTTGTTCTCCGAACAGTTGGGATTATATCCTTTTATAAATGAAAAATACGGGCATTGTATGGCCCCCATGGGAGGAGGCATGGAACATCAGACGATGACCACTCTTGCTTCATTTAATTTTGAACTCGTGGCACATGAGCTTGCACACCAGTGGTTTGGAAATTACGTGACATGTGAAACCTGGCAGGATATATGGATAAATGAAGGTTTTGCATCTTACCTCGAATATTTTGCAGTAGAAAAACTAGGTTCATCCATAGATGCTGAGACCTGGTTATCCATTGCACAAGGCAATGCTAAAAAACAAACCGGGGGAAGCGTTTATATACCTCCGGATGAAGCACATACAGTGAGCAGGATCTTCAGCACTGATCTCTCATATAAGAAAGGAGCTCTCATCCTCCATATGCTGAGACACGAAATAAATGATGATACATTGTTTTTCTCAGTATTGAGGGAATTTCTTTCTGAATTCGCTTGCAGCTATGCAACCGGTCGTGATTTCCTCCAAACCTTAAACAGGTTAACCGGGAAAGATTATACCTGGTTTTTTGATCAGTGGTATTATGGAAAAGGATATCCCGTTTTTATCACCTCCTGGAAACAGGGCACAGACTCGCTGATAATCAATAGCATACAAGAAACAACTGCCGTTGAAACTTCATTTTTCAGAATGTATATGGACTTTAAAATAGTATATTTTGATAGTACATTTGATGTAATCCGACTCCTGTATGATGAAAATAACCTGCAATTCAGTATAAAAACAGAAAAAACAGTAATTGATGTAATTGCTGATCCTGAGAATAAGGTTCTTAAATCCTCATTTATTTACGAGGAATACGACAATGAACTTGTGTTCAAAGTTAATCCCAATCCTTTTACCAGTAACCTGTTCATTAAATTTATGAGGGGAGATAAAAACAGAACAGTCAGGCTCACCGGCCTGGACGGAATAAGAATCTTTCAGACAGCCTCCATATCCGATTATATTAACCTTGATCTTGCATTCCTTGGAGAAGGTATGTATATCCTTACGGTAATTGAAGATGGAAGAGAATACCCATTGAAAATTATTAAATTGGCAGAGTGAAGAGATGAGTCTACTTCGAAAAGTCTTAATTTTTATTTTCACCCCCCAACCCCTTAAAGGGGGAGAGCCTATAAACCAGCAACTTGCAAAACGTCCCCCTTGGGGGATAAGAGGGGGATAAGACTTTTATGAGTATACTCAAAGATGATATGTTAAATTATTTCAACTAATCACGAATTAACTGCTATATAAAGTTTAAATAAAAAAAAATTTTTTTTCATTAAAAAGTTGTTTTTGGTAGTAATAAAAAAAAATATATTTGTTGTTCCGATTATCATATAATTACTAATATCATATTTTTTTAATAATTGCTTAATAACCATGAAGTTATACAGTTTAAACACCAAGTTGGATTTTGGGGAATATAAAGGAACCACGCTCAAAGACGTTTTTATAAAAGATCCTGAGAGTATTGAAGCCGCTATTCTGGAGAACCCAAATTTTGTTTTCCCGACAAATCTGCTGGAAAAATTGGAAGAATTGAGTGATGATTTTGTTTTTTCGGATGAAACAGTGGAGAAACTTCATGAGAAGTATGAGATCTATGAAGAAGAAGAAAATGAATTTGAAGATTTTGAAAACTTCAGTGAAGATGACCTTAAAAATTTAGGGATAATGGACGACAGTTATGGTGATGATTATGACGATTCTTCTGATAGTGGCGGATATTATGATGATGGTTATGGATATTAATGAAGTGAAGTGATCTTTCCATACTTTCCTGGCCTCAGTCTCCGGCATTTCTTCTTCCCTCTGCAACAGATATAAGGATTATCGTAAAATTCTTATTTGTCACCTCTTCTTTATAATCAGGGAAAAATGAAAAACCTAAATGTTATCCTTTTAAGCATTATACAAATCCTGTTTCTCTTTTCCTGCAAGAATCAGAAGTATATTCATTCCATCTGGATTGATGAGATCCCGCATGGCCAGATCATAAACTATTATGGCGCTCCATCAGTAAACTCATCTTTCGGGGGAGATCCATTAACTATAAATGGTATCCATTATGAACGGGGCCTAGGCACACATGCACCTTCCGATCTGAAAATAAATATTGAAAAGAGAGATGTGATCTTTGAATCATATATTGGAATTAATTCTAAATTAAAAGCATGGCATGCTAATGAAATTAAGAATACCATCGGAACTGCGGAAAGCTCAGGCATAGATGACAATGTAGAGTACTCCGGAGGAAAAGCAATATTCAGGATTTATGCAGATGATAACCTGGTATATGAATCCCCCGTAATGAGCGATAAAAGCGATCCGGTTAAAATAAGGTTAAAGATCAGGAATGCACAGAATCTACGATTAATAACAGATACAGGCGAGGATGGATCATTTGCAGATTATACAAACTGGGCAATGGCAAGAATTATCCTCAGGGAAGAAACACATCCTTCTTCCCTGTATATTTCATCAACTCCCTCACAAATTATGTATAACCAGGCCGGGTATAAACCGGGAAACTATAAAAAATGTATCATACCTTCAGATGTCATAGACTCAGTTTATGTTTTTAATTATCATACCAATAACTTGGCTTATAAGAATACTATTGATCTTTTGTCAGGAGATATGGGTAAATATCTTACGGCTGATTTTTCAGAATTAAAGGAACCTGGCACATATTATTTGTATTGTGCCGGACGGAAATCGGATGAATTTGAAATTCACGAAGACATTTTACAAAACCAGATCCTAACCCTGCTTTCCTTTCTGAAAAAAACGATGGACCATGAAAAAAACAGTCAACACGATGATAACCTGGCTATTCGTTCAGACAATGGGAAAAATCAACGTATTACCGGAGGATGGTATGATACAAACGGACTGAGAAAATCAGCCTCCTCCAATACGCAATTGCTGTTTGCCTTATCTGTGCTGAGCGAACATAACATCCCTGAGAACGGGAAGATACTGCTGAATGAAGAAATTGAATTTTTAAAAAATTTTCTTTGTAACATGCAGGAAGGTCCGGGATTTCTGATGAAATGCACTGAATCAATTGTAGCTGAAGAAAAAGATAAAGAAAATAATACCGGCAATCCGGAAAATATAAAACAAAAAACCATTATTAATACCAGTTCCGCTCCATTATCCACCCAGTTCATTTATTCAATGACACAGGCCAGGTTGGCTAAAATGTCAGCCTCCGAAGAAAAAATCTCAAAAAAAAGTATTATTTCGGCGGAAGAGTGTTTTCGCTGGGCATTACATAATTTTACCGTCAGGAATGCCTGCAATCTTGGTGCCGCTTTATGTGCTGCCTGTGAACTTTATAATTACAGCAGTAATGTCCGATATAAACATGTTGCGGAGAAATTTGCTGAAGAACTAATTCTGCTTACTGATAGTTCAATAAATTATCGACCCTGGATCTTTAATCCCTCTACTGCTGATAATGTACCCATGACAACCCCGGACGAATGTCTTTCTGTATGGCCAGTTATGGGGCTTTGCCTGTATATTAAAACATTCAGTAACGAAAAATATATAAATGAATCCGGGAATATTATACGCAATTACTGTAAAAATAACATTACAAATATTAGTTATAATAATGCTTTCAGTTTAATACCACGAAACTGGGACAGTGAAAATACCGGGAATGGGAGAAGCCTGGATGATACTCATCATTACCGTTTATTTAACAATGTTGAGGGGAATTTATACAGGGATTATGGTAATAATGCACATATAACATCGCAGGCCGCAGGATTAATAATGGCATCAGAAATAATAGATGAACCGGAACTGATACAAATTGCACAGAATCAACTCGACTGGGTGTTGGGTTGTAATCCCTTCAACCTTTCTTTTATCACCGGTTCAGGTCATAAACATCCTGCTTTATACAGACAATCAAATAGTTATTATCCACCTGAGGGAATAGCAGGAGGAGTGATGCATGGTGTATCATCAGGCATTAATGACTCTCCGGCCGTCTTTCCCGCATGGGAACAAACCACAGGATACTGTATTGAATCGCTTGCAAATCTGCTTTGGTTAACCGTGCTCCTGGACAGGTAATACTTTAAAAGGTAAACTCTAAAATCGTTTTCTGGTAATATTTTTTCCCCGGCTCAAGTATTGTGGAAGGGAAAGATGGTTTGTTAGGTGAATCAGGAAAATGTTGAGTTTCCAATGCAATTGCATTTCTGAAATTATATTTTGAACCTGATTTTCCAATATATGTTCCATCCATAAAATTACCGGAATAAAACTGAATACCGGGTTCAGTGGTATACACCTTTAATCCCAATCCTGTGTTTTCAGACCTGAATGAAGCAGCAAAAGTGAGTTCACCAGGATTTTCTTTATTCAGAACCCAGTTATGATCATATCCTCTTCCGAACTGCAACTGTTCATGGTTGTCATTGATATTTACTATAATCCGTATTTCTTCACGTAAGTCAAATGGAGTCCCTTCTACAGGCATTAGCTCACCCGTTGGTATTAATTCCGCGGAAACGGGTGTAATATAATCAGCATTTATTTTAATATACTGATCCTGGACATCTCCTGAGCCTTCACCGGCCATATTGAAATAAGAATGATTAGTGAGATTTATCACTGTCTTTTTTGTAGTTTCAGCTTCATATACCATTTCAATCCTGTTATCTTCAGTAAGGGTGTATGTTACATTGACTTTGAGTTCCCCTGGAAATCCGCCGTCCATATCCGGAGAAAGCAGGGAGAGGAACACAGTATTACCCTCCTGTTCTGCATCCCATACTCTCTGGCCATAGTTGCTGGATCCTGAATGAAGTGTATTGGGAGATTGATTTAATTCCAGCTGATACTTTGTTCCATCAATTTCAAAGCTTCCTTTTGAAATCCGGTTTGCATACCTGCCAACAATAAAACCTGCGTTCATGCCCCCTTTCCTGTATTGTTCGAGTGATGAATAGCCTAATGCAACATCAATGAATTTCCCGTTTTCTCCCGGGAGGATAACCGATACTATGGCAGCACCGAAATTTGTAATTTGAACTAGCATGCCGTTTTTGTTGGTCAGATTAAAAAGCTTCACTTCCCTGCCATCAATCGTTGTTTCAAAATCTTCAGCTTTGACGGCTATTTCGGGAAGACCGGATTTTGCTTTATTTGAACTGTCCTGGCGGATGCAGGCGTTTCCTAAAGCAAGGAAAGTGATTAAAAGAATTAAGTGAGTTTTCATATTTTATTTGATTTGGTTTATAATATAAGCGTTTGAGCGGTTTGATTTCAGATTATAATTAAAAATAATTATTAGTTTTATTATAACTAATTCTACTATAAGAGATTATGAATTTATTAATTTTCCGGACCCATCTCATAAATGTTTTTTACCACGAAGGACTCAGCGCCTCCGCAGAGTAGCTATAGCGCTCGCGGAAAGTACACACAAAGGACACTAAGTTTATATTTCTGATTAATAATACTTTGTGCGCTTTGTGTTGTCCTTAGTGTTCTTTGTGCCTTGCCTGCCGGCAGGCAGGGTTACATATATTTTGTCTTTTGAGACAGCCTCATCCTTATTCCTCCCTGATTCCCAGTAATTCCTTAGCATTTTGAAAAGCTGCCCCGGTAGTTTGTTCCCCGCTCAGCATCTTTGCTATCTCTCCTATTCTTTCATCCCTGGAAAGCAACTTTATACCGGTTGCAGTACCGGAATCCGATTCATTTTTAAAAACAAGGTAATGGATGTCCCCCATTGCAGCAACCTGTGGCAGATGGGTGATTGCAAATACCTGCCTGTCGCATGACATATCACGCATTATCGATCCCACCCGAAAGGCTGTCTCGCCTGATACCCCTGCATCAATTTCATCAAAAATAATAGAAGGAAGTCCCAATGATCCTGAGATAATATATTTAATACTTAGCATAAGCCTGGATAGCTCACCACCGGAAGCGATCCTGGAAATATCCTGTAATTCTGTTTTTTTATTGGCTGTAAAAAGAAAACGGACATTATCAAAACCATGCAATCCGGGTTCCTGTGAAGTTTCATTCAGTACCTTAAATCTTGCATTTGGCATTCCAAGCTGTACAAGAAGTTCAACTATCTTTTCTTCAATCCGGGGAAAAGCTTTTTCCCGTTTCCGGGAGAGTTCCTCCGCTAGTGTATGAATCACCTGCTTTTGTTCAATTACTTGTTTTTCCAGTTCTTCCATGCGAAACTCATGTGAGCCCAGGGAAGTGATACGTTGGTGAAGGTTATCTTTCAGCCCGATCAATTCCTCCACTGAACCAAGCCTGTGTTTTTGTTGTAATGAATAGAGCAAATTCAGTCGTTCCTCAATAAACTGAAGTCTTGAGGGATCAATTTCAATCCTTTCCCCCAAGGATTCTGCATCAGCTGCAATATCTTTCAATTCAATGATAATGCTTTCCATCCTTTTACGCAATTCTGAGGAAGGAACATGAAATTCCATTATCTTTTCCAGTTCCGACTCGCTCGCTTTTAACAATGACACAGCATTGACATCATCCCCTGATATATTATTCCCGGTTGAAAACAACCCAGATTTAATCTCCCCTGCATGTCTGAGTATTGCTGCTTCTTTCTCAAGTTCGTCAGTTTCTCCCGGATAAATAGCCGCATCACTGATTTCCCTGAACTGGTATGTTAAATAATCCAATTCAGACTGAACTTTATTTGCATTCTCCTTGAGAATTTCCAGTTCAGATGCTATCTGCCTGAATTTTCGGTAGCTTTCCCGGTAAGTTTTAACCTGGTCTGTTAATCCTGCAAAAGCATCCACCACCATTAACTGGTAGAGGTTATTATTAAGTTCGAGATTCTCATGCTGGGAATGAATATCCACCAGTCTGACACCAATATCCCTTAGCACCTGGAGATTGACAGGCGTGTCATTCACAAATGCTCTTGACTTTCCATTAGGGTTGATCTCTCTGCGGAGAATAAGCTGGTTATCTTTATCAATATCATTAAGGGTAAGAATTTCATCAATACCTTCATCAGCATGATCAAGGACACCTTCAACGTAGCATTTCCGGTCTTTATTTTTCAGGATACGTGCATCAGCCCGAACACCCAGTATCAGAGACAATGCACCCAGCAAAATTGATTTCCCCGCACCTGTCTCCCCGGTGATCGTAATAAATCCCTTACTGAACTCAATGTCCAGTTCATTTATCAGCGCGTAGTTTTGGATTTGTAAAGAGAGAAGCATAATTCCCGTAATTAATCTGACGGATTTTCAAGAATTTTTTTATACTTGGTTGCATTTGCCTGGTTAATTTCGGAAAGCACCTGGTACATCCTGTTTTTCTCTTCAGGAAATGATTCAGAAAAAACATTCACCATTTCATCTGCTTTAGCATCAAAGATAATATGCAGAGGCTGCATGAAAGGATCCGGCTTTTTCCGGAATATAGTCTGAAGTAACTCAATACTATTAGCAATTTCCGCTCTTCCTTCAGAAATTTTACTGTCTAAAAGGTCCAGTCCCTGACGGTGATAACGATACATAAACTCACGTGTAGGGCTATAATCAGCATCATTAAAATCCTTCGCCAGCCAGTAGCGGTTTTTATGACTTGTATTTTCATATGGTTTCCATCCTGGTTCCCTTGTATTCTGGGCATTATCGACAATTTTCTCCGCAGCCTGCCAGAACGGGGTCCCTCCCTCATAACCAAATGAATCATAATCCAATGCGAGGATTACATAAGCATAGAATGCAAGGATGGAAGTAAGATTTGAGGTATGTGAAGTAATATCAAATTCCAGTGGTTCAAATTCAATATATTTAAACTGGATATCATTATCTACATAATTGAACATCACAGTATTATAGTTTGTATTAAAAACAGGACGCCTGGCCTGCACCTGTAATGTTCCCCTGAATTCATCAGCCGATAGCTGTTCTGTAAGATTAAACATCAGGTTGCATTCGATTCGTTCCTCGATGCTGAAAACATTGTTAGTCCATACCCTGTTGTTCATAAATTCAAACGCAGCTTCCTGCATGGTTTGAAAAACCTGCTTGTTTGTCCCTTGTATCTGTTGAGTGATAATTTGCACATTGCATTTCAATTCCTGTGCTTTCAAAGTAATAAAGACAGGGAAAAGCAATAGTGTCAATATAAATCTTCTCATTTCAGGTAAGATATTAATTTATCAACGATATCCGAGGCAACCTCTCTCTTATTTTTTAACTCAAATTTATCAATATTATTGTTACTGTCAATAATAGTAATTTTATTAGTATCTCCTCCAAATCCTGCACCAGGTTCATTTAATGAATTTAAAACAATGAAATTGAAGTTTTTTCTTTTCAGTTTTGCTAAAGCATTTTTAATTTCGTTTGTTGTTTCGAGGGCAAATCCGGCAAGTATCTGATTTTTCTTTTTTATTTTGCCTAATTCAGCAGCTATATCCCTGGTAGGTTTAAGCCGTATTGTCATTTCTTTATTTTCCCTTTTTATTTTATCTGTATATGGAACAGATGGTGAAAAATCAGCTACAGCTGCCGATAAAATTGCAGCATTAACGCCGGCAAAATTCTCAATACAAGTCTGATACATCTGTTCAGCAGATATTACAGGAATAATATGTACCCGGGGATGTGTATAAGAGATATTAACAGGGCCGCTTATCAGGAAAACCTCAGCCCCGTGGGAAGCGCAAACTTCAGCAAGTGCATACCCCATTTTCCCGGAACTGAAATTTCCGATATATCTGACAGGGTCTATGTGTTCAATGGTAGGGCCTGCGGTGATCAGGATCTTTTGCCCCTGGAGTTTTTTTTTTCGTTAAGAATATTAACAACGGTTTCTGCAATTTCTTCAGGTTCCCTGAATCTTCCTTTTCCTTCCATTCCGCTTGCCAGTTCACCTGTAGCCGGTTCAATAAGGATGTTCCCGAAAGACTGTAGTATTTCAATATTCTTTCTTGTGGCCGGATGATTATACATATCGACATCCATGGCGGGGGCAAAGGCAACAGGACACTTTGCGGCCAGGTACACAGCCAGCAGGAGGTTATCGGGCATGCCGTTTGCCATTTTTGACAGTGTGGTGGCAGTAGCAGGAGCAATAAGGAAAAGATCGGCTTTACTGCCCAGTTCAACATGGCTGTTCCACATCCCATCCTCCCTGAAAAACTCACTTAAAACGGGATTATCTGAAAGTGTGGAAATGGTTCCCCGGGTAACAAACTTTTCAGCAAAAGGAGTTAATATTACCTGGACATCAGCCCCTTCTTTTTTTAGAAGTCTCAGCAGATGAACTGATTTAAAGGCTGCAATACTACCGGTAATGCCAAGAAGTATTTTTTTACCTTTAAGACGCATTTAGTAATAGTTAAGATATTGTTTCTTCAGACCTTGCACTGTCAGGAAGCCGGTAATAAATCTTTTCATCAAGGAATTCCTGCAATGCAATATTAGCAGGTTTCGGGAGACGTTCATAAAACCTGGATATCTCTATCTGCTCACGGTTTTCAAATACTTCTTCGAGATTATCTGTGTAATATGCAAATTCTTCCAGTTTCCTGTTAAGCTCCTGCTTCATTTCCACAGCAATCTGATTAGACCTTTTTGCACAAATCATTACCGATTGATAAACATTCCCGGTGCCTTTATCAAGCAGCCTTGTATCAATTGTTACCGTATTTACCGGTGCCTTACTTTTTTTATAGTCGATCATCCTGTAATATTAGTTATTTTAATTGTCAATATTATAATTATCACCAAGCATTTTCATGGAGGTTTCGTAAATTTTATTTGCTTCCTGGGAATTTTTCCCATCCGGAAATTCCCCGATAAATGAGTAATATTCATCAACAGTGGCCTGGAAACGGTCCATCATCTTCTCCTCTATACTATTCTGTGCTATCATATAATTCGCTTTCAGGATCATAAAAAGAAGATCTTCCCTGTATTTGGTATCAGGATATTCATTAAGACTGTTCCTTAAAGCAATAACCGCAGACTTATAAGCACCCAGATCATAATATAATTTTGCACTCAGGAAAGATTTTTCAACTAATTTCTCTTCCATTTCCTTGATTATTTCCCTGGCTTCCTTAGCTTTTTCGCTATACGGGAATTTAATAAGGAAAAGGCTGAGCTTAGTTATTGCGTTAAATGAATTTGCCTGGTCAAGACTTGGCCGGGGGGACTGCTTATATTCACAATACCCTTCCAGGAAGTAGGATTCTTCAGCAAATGCACTGTTCGGAAATGTGGATGCAAGTTCCTGGAAATAGTGTCCTGCCATAATATAATCTTTCTGGTACAAATAACTTTTCGCCCTGTAATACTGCACTGTGTCTGCTTTAACTGTCCCCCTGTAGATACTGGCGATCTGCTCGTACAAAGTAGCTGCTCTCACATATTCCCCATTTTCAAAATATTCATTAGCTTTCTTATATTTTAGGGCATAATCACTGCTTTTAAGCAACTTTTCATACTTGCCGCATGAAATGGTTAAGACGGTAATCAACAGATAAAGTGATATCTTTTTCAACATCTTCCGAAATAATTTGCAAAAATAGCATAAATGTATGAAAGGGGAAAACATTTCTGTTGTTTTTTTGGTTTCGGTTATTCGGTTATTGGGTTATTGGGTTATTGGGTTATTGGGTTATTGGGTTATTGGGTTATTGGGTTATTGGGTTATTGGGTTATTGGGTTAATGGGTTAATGGGTTATTTAGAGCTGCGATAAAGTTTCGGTGGATAAAAGATGTAAACGAATAATTTCAATAATAAGTATTCTTTTTCGATATATATTGAAAAAAAATTAAATTTGCCGATATTTTAACTAATAAAACACAACGTGGACATTTTTGATAAGATAGAAAGAAACAAGGGCCCTCTCGGCCAATACATGAAACATGCACATGGTTATTTCATGTTTCCGAAACTTGAAGGTGAAATAGGTCCCAGAATGAAGTTTCGGGGAAAAGAAGTACTAAACTGGAGTTTGAACAATTACCTTGGCCTTGCCAATCACCCGGAAGTAAGAAAGGTTGATGCTGAAGCAGCAGCAAAATATGGTATGGCATATCCAATGGGTGCAAGAATGATGTCAGGACAAACCCGGTATCATGAAGAACTGGAAACCAAACTGGCTCATTTTGTAGGCAAAGAAGCCGGATATCTGTTAAACTACGGGTACCAGGGGATGGTTTCCATTATTGACACATTGCTTGACAGGAAGGACGTGGTGGTATATGACTCTGAAGCCCATGCATGTATTCTTGACGGACTAAGGCTTCATATAGGAAAACGGTTTGTTTTTCCACATAATAATATGGAAAAATGTGAACGGGAACTCCAGAGAGCAACAAAGCTGGCAGAACAAACAGGAGGAGGTATCCTCGTGATTACTGAGGGCGTATTTGGTATGGTAGGAGACCTGGGTAAACTGGATGAAATAGTTGCATTAAAGAAAAAGTATAAATTCCGCCTCCTGGTGGATGATGCTCATGGCTTTGGTACAATGGGCAAAACCGGTGCCGGAACCGGAGAACATTTTGGCGTACAGGACGATATTGATGTTTATTTCGGGACTTTCGCCAAGGCTATGGCCGGAATAGGTGGATTTGTAGCCTCATCAAAAGATGTTATTGATTTTCTTGCGTATAACATGCGTTCACAGATCTTTGCCAAATCACTTCCCATGCCCATGGTTATCGGCGCATTGAAAAGACTTGAGATGCTGCAGACCCAGCCGGAACATAAAGATAAACTCTGGCAGATTGTACGGGCAATGCAAAATGGACTGAGAGCGAAAGGATTTGATACTGGAAAAGGAGATTCCTGTGTGACACCTGTATTCCTCTCAGGGAGTGTCCCTGAAGCTACCAATATAGTTGTTGATCTTCGTGAAAATTATGGAATTTTCTGCTCAATGGTGGTTTACCCGGTTATTCCCAAAGGCATGATACTGCTCAGGATTATCCCTACAGCCGCCCATACCCTTGAAGATGTGGAATACACCATCAATGCATTTACAGAAGTGGCAGAAAAACTTAAAAAAGGTCTTTATAGCAAGGAAAATATGGCAGTGGTGGAAGTGGATAAATAAACCTGGATAATAATTTTATGAGAGTTCATATTCTTATCATCGGCACCCTTGTATGTTCCTCTTCATCCTTTTCGTCAGATAAACCCAATATCCTGTGGCTCACAAGTGAAGATCACGGACCTGATATGGGTTGTTATGGTGACACTCTTGCCATTACCCCTAATATTGACGGACTGGCAGCTAAGGGCATGATGTTTACAAAAGCCTGGTCAACCGCACCTGTCAGTGCTCCTGCACGTACTACTATTATTTCGGGTATGTATCCTTCTTCCACAGGAAGCGAACATATGCGTTCAATGGTTCCAATGCCTTCAGGAACAAAAATGTATCCTCAGTTTTTACGTGAAACCGGTTATTATTGCACCAATAATTCCAAGGAAGATTATAATCTTATTAAACCGGAAGGAGTTTGGGATGAGTCATCTAATAATGCCCATTGGAAAAATCGCCCCGATGGACAACCTTTCTTTGCTATCTTCAACTCCCTGAAAAGTCATGAAAGTCAGATAAGAATCAGACCACATAAACAAATCCTTAATCCTGAAAAGGTTCGGGTACCTGCATTCCATCCTGATACACCTGAAGTGCGGCAGGATTGGGCTCAATATTACGACTGTGTCAGCATGGCCGATGCAGATGCAGGAATGCGTTTAAAAGAGCTGGAAGAAGCAGGACTTACTGATGAAACCATTGTTTTTTATTTTGCTGATCATGGTACGGGCATGCCCAGGGGTAAACGCTGGCCATGTAATCTCGGACTTCATGTGCCAATGGTAATATATTTCCCTGAAAAATGGCAGCATCTTGCTCCGTCAGAATACAAGCCAGGAGGTCATTCCGACCGCCTTGTCAGTTTTGTTGATCTGGCCCCTACCCTGCTCAGTATAACTGGCATTAAGCCCCCGAAATGGATGCAGGGACATGCTTTCGCCGGGCCATATCAGACCAGGCCTCAGAAATACCTTCATGGACTGAGATCAAGAATGGATGAAGCCTATGACCTTGTACGAAGTATAACCGATGGAAGATATGTCTATATCCGGAATTATATGCCATACCTTTCCCAGGGACAACATCTGAACTACCAGTTTCAAACCCCTACTACACGGATATGGAGAGAACTTTATGACCAGGGAAAAACCAACGAGGCCCAGTCCATTTTCTGGAAAATACCAAAAGACATTGAGGAATTATATGATCTTTTAAATGACCCGGATGAAATACATAATCTTGCCTATTCAAAAGAACATCAGAAGATTCTGAAAAAATTACGCAAAGCACAACGCAGGCAGGCAAAGAAAATCCACGATACGGGTTTCCTTCCTGAAGGGGAAATGCATTTACGCTCCCGGGGAAATTCTCCGTATGATATGGCGCGTGATAAAAAATCCTACAGACTGAGACGTATTTTCAGAACTGCAGAACTTGCATCAGCATTTAACCAGGATGCAATACCTAAATTGCAGAAATTATATAAAAACAAAGATTCTGCCGTGCGTTACTGGGCAGTTACAGGAATATTAATAAGAGGAAAAGAAGCTGTAAATGCATCACTACCTATGCTGCATTCAGCACTGTCTGATACATCTCCGTTCGTGAGAATTGTTGCTGCAAGAGCATTGGCAGAGTACGGAGATATAAATGATTACCAGGAAGCAATAACTGTCCTCGGAGAACTATCTCCTCCTGAAAGTAATGGGATTTTCGTCTCTATGTCTGCTCTTATGGTAATCAAAGATTTGAATATAAAGGATGCTCCATTAATAACCATAATCCGGAATATGAAAACGGAAGTACCTTCACCCGACCAGAGGTATGATTCTTATATTCCAAGACTTGTGAATGATATCATGGAGGATGTTGGTGATTAGGTGGTTACGTGGGTGAGTGGGTGAGTGGTTACGTGGTTGAGTGATTACGTGGTTGAGTGGTTACGTGATTGAGTGGCCGTTGGCATAAACTGACACAGTTAAGTGAACACTACCTCCCGGCATGCTCTGTCCCTAGTGCATGTATCGTCCTAAAAAAGTTTACAAATTTTTAATTAATATTAAATTTTAAAATACTTTTTAATAAATCAACTTTATCTGTTCCGCCTCAATTAACCAACCGATAGAAAGAGCCGGTGGGAGTGTTCACTTAACTGTGTCAGTTTCATAAATTCTATTTTCAAAGTAAATAAAAAATTGGTTAATAACAATGGGCCAGTTTCTTATGTTGTTTTTCCATCTTTTATGGAAGTTTAGTGTTGCGA
>Ga0209164_1003045_pt1 | contig 16543 bp, 16 predicted proteins | sample MTBNYHSulfiMetaG_FD_187458 | JGI IMG/M metagenome (GOLD analysis project Ga0209164, IMG submission 187458) | Enrichment culture microbial communities from rom New York Harbor, USA that are MTBE-degrading - MTBE-NYH (New York Harbor Sulfidogenic)... | ecosystem: Environmental > Aquatic > Marine >...
CCGAAAAACCCCCGAGTCACTGAAGCGAAATCAGGTCAAAACCAAATTATCAGAGAAAAGGCAAAATTCAGCACAGAAGAGATTTGGGGAACCCCCCGTCTCATTCCGCTTCGACTCACGGAGATACCTTTTTTGCATTGTCAACGCACTTCGCCGGCTCACCCGAACAGTCCCATTTCTGCCGGCATGTATTTAAGGGACATCCCCTCTTCGCTTAACGGGAAGCAATTGGATACAACTTCCCTATGGAGTATGTATAAAATTGGCATACAGTTACAATATAGCCGCTAAGGGGGTAGGCTGTCAACGGTTTTTTGCTGGCTCTGTTCTGGAAGGGAGGGAAAAAAGCTCTCCCGGCTTGCGCGCAGCAAACCCGGGAGAGCTAAGGAATCTAGGCCGCCAACTGAATGGCGTTTTCGGTGACTTTGCGGATCTCGTCGGGCGTGAAGGGCTTGGGGAGGTAGTCAACTGCGCCAAGACGAGCGCTTTCCTTTGCCGTTTCAATGCTCGCATAACCCGTGATGATGACCACCAATGTCTCCGGACTATTTTTACGAATGGCCTGAAGAAGTTCAAGTCCCTGAACACCGGGGATTTTGAGATCGAGGAGCACCAGCCTGTAAGCCTTTTCTTGGATCTTGCTCAACGCCTCTTCTTTGGTCATGGCCTGATCGACTGAAAAGCCTTTCTTGGACAGGATTTTTCTGATGTTGTTGTTGACAGCCGCCTCGTCGTCTACAACCAGCACATCCTGGGCGGCGGCTTTGACGGGCAGTTTGCGAACCACCGCCTTGAGGGGGCTTTCCTTTCCCTTTAATTTCGTAAACCTTTCCTTTAATTCCTCGTAAGGCATTACGGCAACCCCTTCGTGCTCCAGGTATTTCACGAACTCCCCTCCTGTCACTGCAACGACCTCTTCGTAATCGAACGGCATGTGGGGGCCTATCAGTTTCCTTATATCCGGAGTCTCCCCTTTCGCCGCCCCTGCCTTTTTCTTGCCTTTCATCTGGGGGCACTCGCTGTTCTTGAGGCCTGCTTTGCAGGTGTTTCCCAGTTTCTTGTATATGTCGCAGACTTTCAGACCCACTTTGCAGTAATACTCCAGGGTCTCCGGAGAGGGAGCGCTCACGGACGGCATGTCAGAAGGGCCGAGGGCGTCTGCGTAGGCTTCGCCCGCATGCTTCGCCACCTCTTCCCTGGTAAAAGGTATGTCCACATCGATGACCTTTTTCTGTTTGGCAAGCTCGTCTTGCATCCTCCCCTTGAGTTCCTCGTAGGGTACAAAAGCGATCCCATCACTCTGCAAATTCAGGAGATACTCGGGGCCGGTCACTGAAGCAACCTCCTCGTAGCCGAAGGGTTGGTCGATCCCGATCAGCTTTCTCGGATCGAGAACCTTTTCCTCTGAAGACTTTTTCGCCCCGGCAGCCTTCTTGGTCTGGGGGCACTTGCTGTTCTTGAGGCCGGCCTTGCATGTGTTGCCGAGCTTCTTGAAGATGTCGCACACCTTTTGCCCAACCCCGCAATAGTATTCGAGGGTTTCGGGCGAGGGCATCTCCACGACGGGCATATCCGAGGGGCCGAGTTTGTCCGCGTATTCCTCGCCGGCAAGTTCCGCTACTTCCTGGCGGTCGAAGGGTATGTCGATATCTATTACGTTGATGGCCGTTCTCTCCTTTTCGGACACAGGCGTCTCGCACAGTTCTCCGGAAAGTGCTTTCTCTACGGTCGACCTGATTTCTTTAGGTGTGAAAGGCTTGGGAACGTAATCGAGGGCGCCGAGCCTGATGGCCTTCATGGCCGTGTCTGTGGAGGCATAAGCCGTCATGATGATCACCTTCGTCAGAGGCCACTGCTCCTTGACCAGTTTCAGAAGTTCGAGGCCGTTCTTCCCGGGCATCACGATATCGGATATGAGCAGGGAATAGGATTCTTTCGCCATCATTTCAAGGGCTTCTTTTGCGCTCAAAGCCTGGGTTACATGGTAATCGTTCTTTGCCAGGATCTTTTTTACGTTCTCACAGATTCCCTTTTCATCGTCTACGACAAGGATCTTTGGTTTTTCCATCTTCTTCCCCCTCTTGGTAGTACCGCGAAATTTGATCTATTCATCTGCATATCTTGCGCCAAACAGGGTTAACGTAGCCAACATTCTGAAATGTTTAGGATTGTTAGTTGAATCCCACTGTTGTCTCTAACAAGTGTATAAAACTTTGATACATAGATGATAAAGGGGGAAGGCGGGAAAGGCAAGGCTGGTTCCCCTTGGAGAGGAGGGCAGGCCGTCGTTTTGAATAGGACTTACGGGGGGTTGGGCGTTTCAAACCGGCACTGAAGGAAACTCCTCGGGAATTAGACCGGGCTGTATGATCAAAATATACAGGGTATAAATGACCGCCGGCTCGCGAACAGTGGGTTCTGATCTCAGCCCTTTTTCTTGAAAGGCGCAGGGCGGGCCGGGAGTGAGATGCCGTGTTTTTTCATGAGATTTTGGAAATTTGGACGCTGCAGCCCAACGTTTCTTGCGGCCCTGGTAACATTCCAGTCGCTCTGCATCAGAGCCTGGATGACGAAATTTTTTTCCACGTCTCGCACCGCCTTTTCCCTGATTTCTTTCTTGACTCTTTTGAGCTCTTCATTGCTTTCAGGGATTTTGACCACGAACCCCCCCATGTCCTCAAGGGCAGGCAGTTCCTTGGGCGTGATCTCATCACCTTCACAAAGAATCACCGCCCGCTCGATCACGTTTTTGAGCTGCCGCACATTTCCCGGCCAATCGTAGGAAGTCAGCCTGGCCGAAGCTCCCGTGGAAAAGCCTTTTATTCTCTTACCGGTCAATTCACCGAACTGCCTGAGAAAATGGTAGGCTATGGGCAGGATGTCGCCTTTTCTGTCCCTCAGGGGAGGAGTGAAAATGGGGTAAACGAATATACGGTAATAGAAGTCCTGTCTGAAAGAACCGTCTTTCACCATCTCCATTAGATCCCGGTTGGTCGCGAAGACCAACCGCACGTCCACCTTCTGCTTAACGGTTGCGCCCAGGGGAAGGAATTCTCGGGTTTCCAGAAAGCGAAGGAGCCGGCTCTGGACCTCCGGGCTTATGTTGCTGATCTCATCCAGAAAGACGGTGCCGCCCTCTGCGATCTTGAATATCCCGTCCTTGCTCTTGAATGCACCGGTAAAGGCGCCTTTTTCATAGCCGAACAGTTCGCTTTCGAGGAGGTTTCCGGACAGGGTGCCGCAGTCAACTGCGAAGAAGACCCCCCCCTTTCGCCGGCTGTTGGCATGTATGGCCCGGGCTATCAATTCCTTGCCCGTGCCGCTCTCCCCACAGATGAGAACCGTCGAGTCGGTAGGAGCGACCTTCCCGATCATCTTAACGACCGCATGCATCTTAGGGCTATCCCCGATGAGTTGGTGATGAACCGTTGCAGGTTTTGCGGCGGCAGCTTTCATCGCCCGATTCTGCAAACGGATTTCCAAGTCTGCCAGTGCCCGGCGAACGACGTTTCTCAACTCCTCGGGGGTGAAAGGCTTAGGCAGGTAATCGTAAGCTCCCATCTTCATGACTTCCACTGCCGAGGATACTGTGGCATAGCCGGTGATCACGACGATCTGAGAGTCGGGATAGGATTCCTTGACACGCCTCAGAACCTCCATGCCGCCCATGCTGCTCATTTTCAGATCGGTGATAACGAGATCGAAGGCCTTCTCCTTCATCATCTTCAGGGCATCGTATCCGTTGAACGCATACTCCACGTTGCGCCCTTCCTTGGATAGGATCTTGACACAGCTTTGGCAGATTCCCGGTTCGTCGTCCACCACCAGAATCCGGGGGATGTTATCGGGCATTTTCCTCTCCTCTGGGGATAGGAAGGCGGATCGTGAAGGTCGTCCCTTCGCCGGGTTTGCTCTCCACGTCGATGGAGCCCCCGTGCTGCTGGATAATTCCGTGAGTGATGGCCAGGCCCAGGCCTGTGCCCGTCTCCTTCGTGGAAAAAAAAGGTTCGAAAATCCTGTCTAACGCGCCTTCCTGAATGCCCCGGCCCGTATCGCTGACCTGGAGTTCGACCTCGCCCTTTTCCGGAACCACTCGACTGGTAAAGCGAATTTTTCCGCCCGCCTCGGTCGCTTCAATGGCGTTGAGAGCCAGATTGATCAGGCATTGCTGAATCTGTTCCTTATCCACGTCGATCATCGGAAGTCGGTCGGAGAGAAACGCCTCAAAAGCGACGTCCTTGAAGGCCGCCTGCTTTCTGGTCAGGGCCATAGACTCGCGGACGATCATGTTGATGTCCTGGGGGGCTTTCGCAGGTTTGCTCTGGCGTGCAAAATCAAGGAGACTTGTCACGATTTTCCTGCACCGCAGCGTTTCATTGGCAATGGTCTGCATTTCCTGATAATTGGGGTCGGCAGGGTTCATGTCTTCCTGGATCAGCATGGCGGTAGTCAGAATCGTTGTCAAAGGGTTGTTTATCTCATGGGCCACGCCTGCGGCAAGCTGTCCCACGGAGGCAAGTTTTTGCTGCTCCACCAGCCTTTTCTGCAAAAGGATGTCCCTTGTAATGTCCTTGGAAATTTCCACCGCCCCCTCCGCCCCGCTGTCGGTAAAAATGGGATAACAGGAAATGGAGTAATAGCACCTGTTGTCTTCTCTGTCCCGGTGGATATGGGTCGCCTGCGAGGCCTTGCCGGTGCGCAGGCATTCCATCAAAGGGCAGGGGTGTTCGGTCCCGTCGCACGGTTTATCACGGTTGTGGGATATCTCGTAGCAATGCATTCCCACCGCGGAGCCCCGTGTCAGACCGAGCTTGTTGAGCATGGTGTCGTTGATGTCGAGGATGCGGTAGTCCCGGCCTATGAGCATGACGTCTTCGTGGAAAAAGGCGTTGATGGCAGCTTCGTACAACGTTTTTGTTCTCGCAAGTTCCTCCCGCGTTCTGTCGAGGAGGTCGGCGATATTCTGCTCGTTCTTCATAGTGTTTTCCATGAAAAACATATAGGGGAAAAAAATTGGGAAATCAAGACGGAAGGCGGCAGGGGGCCGGGGATAGGGGAAGCTGGTGTAATTATGTGAAAAAAAGCGGAGGGGGCGTCAAGGGAAATATGATCCTGAAGGTGCTGCCTCTGCCCGGGGCGCTCAGGACTTCGATTTTCCCGCCGTGTTCCTTCACGATTTCATGGACTATGAGCAACCCCAGCCCCGTTCCATCGGTCCCTTTTGTCGAGAAGAACTGGCTGAAGAGTTTTTCGCGGGTGGAATCGTCCATGCCGATTCCGTCATCTTCGACCTCCACCATGAAACGCTTGGTGTCGTAATAATCGGCTCTCACAGAGACCATGTGGGTTGTTTTGCCTTTGTCCCTGCTGCACGCTTCGAGGGCGTTGGAGATGAGATTGACCAGCATCCTGCGCGCCGCGCCGGAATCCACATGCACAACCGACAGCCTCGGGTTCACCTGGGCTCTCATCCGGCAGTCGATCGACTGGGCTTTATCGTAGAAGAAGCCGACCGTTTCCATCAGCATCTCTTCCAGTGCCACGGCCTCGTACGAGGGTTTCCTTTTCTTGGAAGAGTAGAGAATGTTCTGGACCAGCCTGGAGATTTCATTGATGTTTTTCTTTACGACGGACCATCCCTTTTCCATCAGTTCCCGGTCACGATCCTTCAGCGCCTGATCCACCACGTAAGCTCCGCCCTGGAGACCCTCCAGAATGTTCTTGATGTCATGGCTAAGGGTTGCAACCGACTGGCCCAGGTAGGTGAGTTCCTTCTGAAGTTCCTTCACCTTGCTGATGTCGGTGGACAGTTCCACCACGGCAACAACGTTGCCTAATGCGTCGAGAACAGGAGAGGAGTAAACGATCAACTGAACTATCCCCCCCCCGGCGAGGCGAACCGTCTCTTCCCCCATGTGGATCTTTTTGTCCTGAAAAGTCTCCCATACTGGACAGGACGAACACCGGATCGCGCTTTTCTTGTACACTTCGTGGCACTTTTTCCCGATCGCGTCGCCGAAGTCATGCCGGAAGGTCTGATTTGTCTGGAGCACGTTGAACAGTCGATCCTGGATGGTGAGATAGCAGGGAAGGAGGTCAATAATCGCTTTGTAACCGAGGTCCAGCAGGGCAGGATATGCTTTTTCTTCCATCGTCCTAAACGGTTTCACTAAGGTCGCGAAGGGGCGGATTGCGCCCGAGGCTACTTCAATATGTTCCGGATGGTTTCCAGAAGCTCATCGGGTTCAGGGGGCTTCTCGATGTACGCTGCGGGTTCAGGTATTTTCTCGCCCTTGTACTCGTCCAGCACCTTCTGGGAATGGAAAAAGGTCTTCTTCGAGAGAGCCGAAAGCATGATCACGGGGACGTCCCCAAGGCCGGGATCGTTCTTGAGATCCCTGTACAGGGCGATCCCGCTTTCTCTGGGCATCATCACGTCCAGGATAATCAGCGAGGGTTTGCTCTTGCGGGCCATTTCAAGGCCTTGAACGCCGTCCTGAGCGGCGAGGGCTTTGAAACCGTTCGTTTCCAGCAAGGTAGTGACAAAGGTCCTCATATCCAGTTCATCGTCTACAACCAGAACTCTTTTCGCCATTACCGGTCTCCTCAATAAAATCATTCCGCGCGCTGAATGATTTTATATAACGCGACGATGTCGATGAAATCATCTCACCATGTTCGATGATTTCATAAATCGCGACTTCGTCGCCCGTTAACCCAAACCCAAAATCCAAACCCTTCCTTTTACCAAGCGGCGAAGCCGCAGTATATGAAATTGGAAAGCAATTTCATCAATACATTCCCGCCGGGAGCGTGAACTGGCGGGCGGGATTGCGAATCGCGATCACATGGCAATGAGCATATTTTGACACATTGGCCACAGTGCTGCCGTGAATCAGCCGGTCTTGTTCAGCTTTCCCGAGGGCTCCCATGACGATCACATCTATATCGTTCTTCTTCGCGTAGCGGATGATCTCGACGTCCGGGGATCCGCCCTTGACGACAAAGAGGTAATTACTGAAATTTCCGAGTTTTTTTCCGTACTCTTTTTTTAGAGCCTCTTTGGCCCGATTTTCGATTTCAGTGTCGAAAAACGCTTCGCCCCCCGGGGAACCTTCCGGCACGTGCTCGTCCACCACATGCCTTGTGTAGGCGTAAGAGGAGTGTGGGACATGAAAGATATGAAGCATTGCCCCATGCTTCTTTGCCAGGTCCAGGGCGTGGAGAAAAGCAATGTTGGCATCTTCCGAAAAATCGGTGCAATAAAGGATATTCTTGTATTCTACCATGATCAACTCCTCTGAAAAGAGATGATGTGTGGCATATTCCACAATCGACCCTGGGGTCAACGAGAAATTCAGGCTTGCTTCTTTTCGGGAAGCCTGACCGTGAATGTCGTGCCTTCTCCTGCTTTCGAGGAATAGAGAATTACGCCCCCGTGTTCGTCGACGATCTTCTTGGCAATCATCAGCCCTAGACCTGTCCCCTTTGATCCCTTGGTGCTAAAAAAAGTCTGGAAGACTTTTTTCTTTGTCTCGTCGTTCATTCCGCATCCATTGTCCGAAACTTCGTATTCCACCGACCAGCCTCGTGGTTTTGAGGTGCGGACGACGACTTCACAGGCCCTGGAGCCGCAGGAGATGTCCGTGCACGCGTCAACCGCGTTAGTTACGAGGTTGAGGAGAACCCGGTGGATCCCTTCGGGGGCGAACCAAGCTCTGGGAAGATTTCCGGCCAGATTCGCCTTGAGCGAAACACTCATCTCCGACGCTCGGAAGGACATGAGGTCGCACACCTCCCTGGCAGGTTGATCAGGGTCACAGAATTGATATTCCGGCTCCCTTTCCTTGGCATAGTTGAGGAGGTCTCCGGCCACTCCCTTCACTTTTTGAATGTTGCCCTTGATCATCTGCCAGCCCTGAGTGAGGTAAGTCTTGTTGTTCAATTCAATGCCTTTTTCCAGAACGTACATCCCTCCTGTAAGACCGCCTGTAATATTCTTGATAGCATGCGCCAGACCAGCGACGGTCTGTCCCACGGCGGCCATTCTTTCAGCTTCCACGAGCTTCCGTGTCTTCTCCTCGACCATCCTCTCCAGGTTTTCCGTGTAATGCGCAAGCTGCTTTCTGTACGAAAGCTTCTCGATTGCCCTTCGCAGGGCGATCTCGAGGGCCTCATCGTGGATGGGTTTGGTGATGAAATCGGAAGCGTCGTACTTTAGACTCTGGATGGCGAGGTCCATGTCGCCGTGGCCGGTGATCATAATTACCTCGCAGTTCGGGCTTTCTTGCTTGATGCGTTTCAGCAGTTCGATCCCGTCCATGGCCGGCATCTTGATGTCGGTCAGTATGATGTCGGGCCGGGCATCAAGAAATATGCGGAGTGCGTCTTCGCCGCTTTCGGCCGTAAGCACCCTGTAGCCGCGGTCGGCCAAAGAGATGCCCAGGACTTTGAGGATGCCCGGCTCATCATCGACCAAAAGAACTTGTTCCTTCATCAGGCCTCGTGAATCCGTGGAAAAGCTATAACAAATGTAGCCCCTGCGCCCTCGCTGCTTTTGACTTCGATAGTCCCGTCATAGTCGCGCACGATGCCATAGCTGATGGAAAGACCCAGTCCCGTTCCCTGGCCCACTTTCTTGGTTGTGAAGAAAGGTTCGAATATCTTATTTCGAATCGCCTCGGGCATCCCGGTGCCGTTGTCGGCCACCTCGATCGTCACCGTGCCCCCCTTGCTCCTTGTCTGCAGGGATATCGTCTTGGTTTCTTTCTCAGGATGATCCTGGTCCCACCTCTTTTCGATCGCATCTCTTGCGTTGATCAGCAGGTTGACGAAGACTTGCTCCAGGCGGTTGGAATCAGCGAGAATAGGGGGAAGATACTCCTCTAGGTCTTCAACCACTTGAATTTCCTTCAGCTTCAGTTGTTGTTTGAAAAAGTCGACAGCCCGTCTCAGGACCGTGTTGACCTGAACCCGTTCTTTCTCGACCTCGGATTTGCGGCCGAATTCCCTCATGTGAGTGATGATGCGCGATGCACGGTCCACGTGGTTGTCTATTTCTTCAGCCATGGTCTTAAGGATGTCTTCCTCGACGGGTTCATGGTTGGAGGCCTTTCTCCGCAAGTAACTGCTGGCGGTCTTAATGACGGAGAGGGGCTGATTCAGTTCGTGGGCGACGCCCGTGGCCATTTCACCAAGGGTTGCCATTTTGCTGGCCTGGATCAGCTGCTGCTCTGCCATCAAGCGCATGGTGATGTCGCTGGTGGTGACGAGAAGGACTTTGAAGCCGTTGAATTCCGAGGAGGAGATGCGCATGTTGACGTAAATGACGCTCTCGTCCTTGCGAACCTGTCTAGCCCTATTGATGACATTCATGGATTTTATGGCGGTCTCGTAGCTCTCCCGGTCGTTTGCTTCGAAAAGATCGAGAAAGGAAGTCATGAGAATTTCGCCTTTGTGAAATCCGTACACGGCGCTCACGCTGTTATTGCAGTCGAGAATCTTGAGGTTACGGGCATTCAGGACAAAAACGGGATTGGGGATGGTATTGAAAATGATCCGGTATTTTTCCTCCGATCTCTTGACCTCCTGTTCCAGGAACCTGAGCCGGGTCAGGTCGAGGCTCATCTCCATCGCAGCGATGACTTCGCCCTTTGAATTCTTGATAGGCGACGTCTTCACCATCCAGTATGTTTCCGTACCGTCCTTGTTTACGGCGGTCTCCTCGCTGTAATGGGGCTGGCCGTCTTCAAAGGTTTCGAGAACCGGGCAGACATCGCATCGCTCGGAACGGCCCTTATAAGCTTTGAAGCAATAGTCCCCCTCTTTGGCTGAGAATCTTTCTGCGAACTCCCGGTTGTAGCGGAGGATCTTGAGGTTTCTGTCCTGCACCGTGATGAAACAGGGAACCTCTTCAAAAAGCTTCTGGTACTCATACCAATGCTGCTTGATCTCTTCCTGCTTTTCCGAGATCTCTTTGCGCATCTGGTCGATGGATTTGGCCAGTTGACCGATTTCATCATTTCGTTTCGTGCCCAAAGCGTAATCGTACTCCCCGAAACCAATATAGCGAGACCAAGCTCTTATTCTTCCTGTTCCCCCTCTTCCTCCTTGGGGATCATTTCCTCGGGAATGGCCATGTGTTCCGCGATGACTTCCTTGAAGTGGACCGCCTTTGCGTCGATCTTGTGCTCCTTTATGAGGTCCCTGATCTGGTCGATGCAGTTATGGCAAGGCACGAGGACAATTTTCGCTCCCGTTTCCCTGATCTGTTCGGCCTTCACCTTTCCCGATGCGAGGCGGTATTTCTTCATCTCACCACCCATGGGCATGGCGCCCCCCCCGCCGCCGCAGCAGAAATTGTAGTTGCCCTGGTTTCTCATAGGCCGGAAGTCTTCGGAAAGCATTGCCGCGAGAAGCCGGTTTTTTTCAGCCAAGCCGCCGTTGCGGATCACGTTGCAGGGGTCCTGAACGGTCGTTGGTTCCTTGATTTTCTCCCTGAGTTTTATCCTGCCGTCCCGGATGTAGTCGTGGAACAGTTCCACTGAGTGGACGACTTCCTGTTTCGGCGTGTAGCCCAGCCAGATCGGCGCTTCGTACCGAAGCGAACGATAAGCGTGGCCTCACTCCGTAATGGCGATCTGTGTGACCTCCAGTTCTTCGGCCCGCTTGAAGGTGTTTTCAACGGTGGCTTTGGAGGTCTCCAGGTCGCTGATGAACATGGCCAGGTTGGTGTCGTCCCAGCCCTTGCCGCTGGGAACGGTCCAGTCTTCGCCTGCCACGTGGAATATCTTGGCCACTTCCATGATGTCCTGGGGGTAGAACTTGGGCTCTCTCGCATTGACCGTGTACATGATCTTTGCGCCTTTCTTGTCAATCGGGATTTTGAGACCCACCAGTTCCTCCGCAGTCTCTTCCTCGCACCATTCCAGGGTCTCCACCCACTCCTCCTCCGTGACGGCCATCTGGTTGCCGAATTCCTTGTAGTTTGCCACGGACCTGGCGAGGCCTTCGGGCACTATGCCCTGAGACGTGAGGAGACCCCGCAAAATGGATATCAGATAGGCGATATCGATTCCAAAGGGGCAGAAAAGGGAGCACCGCTTGCAGACATTGCATTCGTGGTAAACGGTTTTGTACACTTCATCGAGATAGGCCCTGTCCACATGACCCTTTCTCTTGAGGATATCTTTCAGAAATCGGATCTTGTATGCAGGGATCATTTTTGGATTCCTGTCGTTGCCATGGTAAAAGTGGCATGTATCGGCGCAAAGACCGCAGTGGGTGCATATGTCCACCCAGGTTCGGAATCGCGCCCCCATCCGGGGCTTCAGAAAATCCATAACGGCCTGCGGGTTGATTGGTTCTGTCATCCTGTGGCTCCTTTGTCAAATCTAGGAAGATCCCTTCTCATGCCCTCACATGGAATATCCTCTTCTTCCAAACTCGATCCCCGTGGCAGCGCGGGAAAAGAAGAACAGAAAGGCGTGGGACAGTCTTGTGAGAGGAATCAGAATGAGCATCAGTTCGCCTGAAAGCATGTGAATGAGAGACATGTTGTCGCCCAGAATAGCAATGCCGTCCAGGGTGCCGTGGGTCATAAAATACCCTGTCGCGAAAGGCAGGGCCGTCACGATGATCAGGAGATAATCGGAGAGGGCCGACAGGAGGCGGACGTCCGGGGAGATAAGGCGCCTCAGCAAAAAGAAAATGGATATGGCGATCAAAATCAGGGTCATCCAGTCGGCCCAAGCGTCGGGGAGGGTGGCCCACGACCACTCGAAGCGGGATTCCTCCCACAGGGACACATGGCCTGCAAGAAAGAGGGGGACCGCGATTAGGCAGACATGGAAAATGTACACAAGGGGCATGAAGACGGGGTTCTTGGCCATGTCCTTGTTGATCGGCAGAATCCATCGAGCCATTGTGGCCAGTACATATTTCCAACTGAAGTACCGGACCATGGGTTTGTCCATTGTTCGCGCCGTGGCGAGAAACAGGACGATCCTGATGATCGTCCCGATGATGAAGGTCAAAAAAGCGATCCACAGCAGGGGGCCTTCGACAAAGGAATAGAAGTCCATGGCTCGATCGTCTCCTTTATTTATCATTCGAACAACAGCAAGCCCTTACCGGGTCGGAGGGAGGGAAATTCACTGATTTGGTCGAAAACTGCATGAACAATACTTATTTATACTTTTCCGGTAGAGCTAGTCAACAGGAAAATTAGCGGTACCACGGGAAGATAGTCGTTGTCGCGATGCAGAAACAGTGCTACATGAAACTTGCCCAGGCTGAATTCCTTTTCAAAGGAGGTGGAATGTGAACAGGCAAGAGGTGATGGAATTGTTCAACAGGCGTCCACGAATCGGGACCCTAAGCACGGCGAACAGGAAAGGCGAAGTCAATGTGGCGGTTTTTGGTTCCCCCCAGATGATCGACGAAAACACGGTGGTCATGGGAATCGGAAGGAATCGCTCATACAGAAACCTCCAGGAAAACCCGAAGGCGGTATTCATTGTCGTCGAACCGGGGAAGACCGTTATGGACTGGAAGGGTGCGAGAGTGTACCTGGAGGCGGTGGATATCCAGTCGGGAGGGGGCTTTTTCGAAGAGGTCAGGGAGGGGATCGCCAAGGTGGCGGGCAAGGCCGCAGCCGACATGATTCATGCCGCCGTCAGGTTCAGGGTCACGGAGGTCCGGCCGATCGTGGAGTTCTAGTATCCCCCCGATGGGACCCCAAGGAGCGCAGAGAGTTTAGCCACAGACATTCCGCCCGAGCGACCCGCTCGGCCGGAAGAATGTCAAAAAGTGAGAGTCTCCCTCCGAAACGCGAAAAGGGGATGCTTTTTGAGTCTTGGGCAGCCTACTGCTTGTCGTTTGGCGGTGACTGTCCACCGATGACGGGTTCATCCCCATTCTGATCAGGGTAGCGCTTGGCAAGAGCTTTCAACGTGTCCAGACAGGAGAAAAAAGCCTTAACGACCTCAGGATCAAAGCTCTTTCCCGATAGGGCCTGCATTTCCTCAAGGACCCGCCCCTCATCCCACGGCTCTTTGTAAGCCCGGCGGGACGTCAGGGCGTCGTAGACATCCGCCACCGCCACGATTCTGCCGAAGAGGGGAATTTCCTCTCCCTTCTTGCCCAAGGCCTGGCCGGACGCCGTTTCGCAGCCGGGAAGCGGCCTTCCAGTGAGAATGTCCACGTGTCCCGGGTAACCGGACCCGTCCCATTTCTCATGGTGGCTGAGGGCCACGTCGGCTGCCACTTCTTCAAAATCCGTTTGAATGTCCGTGAAAAGCCTGGCTCCGAGGAAGGTGTGACTCTTCATGACCTCGAATTCCTCTTCAGTCAGGCGGTCCTGCTTCCTGAGGATCAGATCGCTGATCGCCACCTTTCCCACATCATGAAGCATTGCGGCCATCCTGAGAAAATCCTTTTTTCTTTCGATTTCTCCCCTTGGCAGACCTCGCTTATCCGCCCATTCCTCGTAGATCTCCACGGAGTAGGCTCCTACCCTGTTGACGTGAGCCCCCGTCTCCTGCGGGTCTCTCAATTCCGCCATGCTGATCATCCGGAGGATTATATTACGCGTCATCTGGGCTCGCTCGACGGCAAGCGCGGCGCTCGTGGCGAAATGGGTGATGAGTGGTTCATCGCCCGGCGAGAAAGGAACAATCTCCCCCTGATCGTTCTTGGAATTAATGATCTGCATTACCCCGAGCACCTCTCCTCGTTGATTGGTCATGGGAACCGTGAGCATGGACTTGGTCCTGTAATCGGACAGTCTGTCGAACTGGGAATCGAATGTGTAAGGGACCGAATCATCAAGTTTGTACACGTCAGGGATATTGACGGCCGCTACGTGCTTGGCGACAAACCCTGCGATGGAATTGCTGCTGATGGGAATGGTGAAGGTATTGAAAAGCAGTTTCCTGCCCGCCGGCAGCCTTTTCTGAAGAGTGGTGTTCTGTGTGTTGCTGAACCTTAACCGATCGCCCTCCTTAAGATATATCGATCCCGCATCGGCGCTGAAGAATCTTCTGACGTTGGAGAGGATTTTTTCCAGAAGGAGGTCGAGGTCCTTGACTCCGCTAAGGTCAATACTGATCTGAGTGATGAGTTCGATCTTTTTGCTTTCGTTCAGCATATGAACGCGTCAGGATATCTTCTCGATTAAAATCGAGAGCTCCTCCCCTCTCTTGAGTCCTGATACCCATTCCATGGGAAGACCTTTCGAACCTGGATAAGCACCGAGAACCATGCCTGCCACCATCCCCCTGGCGGCGCTGTCTCCGCCGGCCATGACGGACTGGATCAGGGCTTCCTTTAAATCCGTCTCGTACTTTGCGATCAGATGGACAACCCCTGGGAAGGCTTCGTCCACGTGGCAGCTTCGGCCGAAACGGCCGATCACATCCACGCTCTGTTCAGTCTGGGACGCGAGTCCCTTTTCGACCCACTCGGAAATGGGTGAGCCTTCAAATCTCTCAGCGGTAACCTCCATTATGGCTGAGACGGGACTTTCTCCCTGGAGGATCCTCCAGCAAAGGCGCGCAAAGAACTCTGCACTCTCAAGAACCATAGGATGGTTATGGGTCATCCTTGTTTGATCCTTCGCCGCGCGCACAAGGGCATCAAGGTCCCGGACGTAACGGCACACAAGGGGAGAAATCCTTGAAGCTCCGGCAAGGTCCGAAGAGGAAGAGCCGGCATCGCGCGGATTTTTCCCCCGGCTGAAATTATGAAGGGTGGCTTTGGTGGCCTGATCGAGATATCCCTTGTAGTCGCTGAAAAGAGCGCGCCATCGGGTCGAAAAATCCTCAAGGTCGAAGACGCCTCTATCGGCGATCGACTCGAGGAGGACCATCGCCTGATCTCCGTAATGGGTGAACTCGCCTCTTTGTTTCGATGGGTGGTAGGAGTCGGGGAGGGGGTTAAGAAACTGATGGATTCTGCCGAATTCCTTTATGATCCGCTCCGTATCGTAGATCCAGTGAGCGCCGAGAGCCAGAGAATCAGCCACAAAGGAAGCCAAGACAAGAGTCTTTCTTTGGTCTTCCATGTCTTTCCTCTTCATGTTGATGTCGAGGCGATTTATGCCACAAGATATAGTTTTCGTCAATGCTCTTTTTTCAAATGAAATCCGCCGCCCCAAATTTCAAACAATGATAGACGATCAATAACAGGAACGGCCACTGTTTTCGGTCCTTGACGCCCGGTTCTACGCTCTGGTAAACATGAACCTATGAATATCCTGGATATATTCATCGTCTGCACCATGGTTTTTCTTCTGGTCCAGGGAATCCTCCGAGGATTTCTCAGAGAAGTCGCTTCTCTCGCAGGCGTCATCCTCGGCATTCTTCTGGGGAGTCATTTCCAGTCGCAGATGACGGAAAGCCTAAGAGCCCATGTTCCGGATTCCTCTTATCTGCCCCTGGTGAGCTTCGCGCTCATTTTCGGATTGGTCCTGATCCTTTGCAACGTGATAGGATTCGCCCTGAGCCATGTTTTCAGAAAGGTCTTTCTCGGCTGGCTGGATAGAGCGCTGGGCGTGTGGCTGGCTTTGACCAAGGGAGTAATCGTCATTTATCTCATCATCGTTCTTCTCACCTTTTTCCTTCCGGCAAAAGCCCCCTTAGTGGCCCGTTCCCGCCTGGCGCCATGGATCATCGCCTCCTACCAGTCCATGATCCGTTTCATTTCTCCCGAGCGGTACGAGAAGTGGAAAGGCTGGGTGCTGGGCGAGGATGGAAAGGGGGGAGAAGATGGATCCGAGCAGGGTAAAGACCTCAAAAGGAAGAAATGAAGAAAAGTGAACTGGCGAAAGCCTTCCTCGATTTGAACGAACTCGTGGGGAAGCTTCGAGGACCGGGGGGGTGCCCTTGGGACGCCCGGCAGACAGAAGACACCCTGAAAACCTACCTCCTCGAAGAGGCCTATGAGGTTGTTGATGCCGTGGACCGGGGAGTTCCTGAGGATGTATCCCATGAATTGGGGGACCTGCTTTTCCAGATATTTTTCCTCGCGACCATTGCGGCAGAGAAGGGGCAATTCGACCTCCTGCGGGTGATAGAGGATATTACGAGCAAAATGATACGCCGGCATCCTCATGTCTTCGGCGATGCAAGAGTGGCGAACGCGGAAGAGGTTGCCGAGAGATGGGAGAAGATCAAGAAGAAGGAAAGGAATTTGCCCCCCGCCTCCTCGAAGCTCATGGAGGATGTTCCTCCCGGCCTGCCCGCTTTGTTGCGGGCTCATCGCCTCATTGAGAGAGGGGCTCCTCTCAGGCAGGGCGAGCCGGATGCATGGGCCAAGGTGCGCGAAGTTTTCAATGAACTCTCGAAAAGCTTTGAAGAAAACGACCGCGAGAAGATGAGAACCGGAATAGGAGATTTGCTTTTCGCCCTGGCGGGCGTGTGCAAGCAAGAAGGGCTGAATGCAGAGCACGTACTGCGGGAGGCCAATGAGCGTTATCTGGATGGGTTCAAGAAAAAGGGCGAGAGCTAGGTCGGCGAAAAGTCCGTCTCGATCCGTGAAGGGA
>Ga0209164_1003046_pt1 | contig 16539 bp, 19 predicted proteins | sample MTBNYHSulfiMetaG_FD_187458 | JGI IMG/M metagenome (GOLD analysis project Ga0209164, IMG submission 187458) | Enrichment culture microbial communities from rom New York Harbor, USA that are MTBE-degrading - MTBE-NYH (New York Harbor Sulfidogenic)... | ecosystem: Environmental > Aquatic > Marine >...
TTTATTAACAACGGAATTGCTCTCGTGCCCGCAAGCATTTCTCCCTTTTTCACAAGAAAATTATTGTGGCGGGTAGCACACATTACTTCATCGAGGAGGTTGAGTTCTTCCAAAGCCTCACTATGTATCCGGAGTAACCCATCATAAGCCGCGTAGAGGTTGACTCGTCCTTCTTTTACTTCGTCAGAAAGATAAACCCCCTTGCCGGCGATCGCTCGGGCAATCCGTTCCCCGGCTTCATTTTCGTGGACTTCATCATCAGTGATTTTCAGAACAAAGAGATTTTCCTTCCCCAGGTCAAGTAATCGGGGGATATCATCATTAGTAACGATGTGGCCTTTTTTAAAGGCGCGTCCCTTAAACTCATGATGTGCCTTAATCTCAGTGATGTCATGAGCAAGAACTGTTCCAATTGCATCTTGTACTTTGATTTTTTCTAACATGGTAGTACTCTTTTGGTAATAATTTTTATTGTCAGTGATCAAGGCGATGGAGCCTTTGTATCCTTTGGTTGATAGTAATGTTTATTTCAGCGGAGTATAATAAAGGGGCATGTCCGCACAGCGGCGACAGAGTGTTTTGTCTTCCTTTATTATTTCCCAGCCCTTAATAATTTCCTCACCACACCGACTACACGCGGTCCGTTTAGGGGGGGGGCCGGGCATTTCCCGTTCTGGGACCTCAACCCTTACCTCCTCTACAATAAAAAGATCGTTGTCGGTCATTTGCTTATAGGCCTCAATATAGATATGATTATCATCGGTCAATTCAGGAAAGAGAACCTTGGCTTTATTGCGTGAGTCAGGATGAACGGAAATCCGGAAGGCTTTTTGGGAATCCACATTCAAAAAAGTAGCTGCCATAATTCCATAATTCATTAGTTTAAGAGTGCGACGTCCCGGAGAACAACCCGTTACGCTTTGGATACCATCAGTAGCACACCGGTCAATTTCAACCCAGGTTATTAATTTTTTGCGATTTTCTGAACTATAGGGATCGTTTATGCCATGCATTCGGCATGCCAGAAAAGCCATCCGGACCCCCAATATTATTCCGGCGCAGACACTCCCATGAAATTCTCCGGCCTTTTTATAGAGAGATTGTATTTCTTCCATGGTCATCACCTTTACGACGAGAACGGGTTATCGTTTTAAGGAATCATTTTCTCACCATAACGTTATGACAAATTTCCATAGCAGTCAAGAAAAAAATATTTTTGTTAGATATTTGATATCTAACAGGGCAAGCGGGGCATTTCTAACGGGGTAAAAATCCCATCGCGGAATTCGGGAAGGAACATTGGTTACTGATTTGATAATGCACAGCTAAAAAGTAACAGGGGGAATAAATGATTTTAACTGAGCCTAAAGCATGACTGTACTACTGATAATAGTAAGGGTATTATGAAAAAAAGCTCATTACAGACAAGATATGACCTAAATTTTGCATGAAAGGCGTTTGACGATACTTTATGACCGCCCTTGACGATGGTAATGCTTAGCATAGGAGCACCAAATAAAGAAGGATGAAATGGACTTCTTCACCTTCTTCATTATCCGGATTAAAAAAAAATGCATAATAATAAAAAAAATCCTTTACATGGCAGTTATAATCTGGTAAAAAGAATCAAATTATAATTAATCCTCATCAATTCTTAAACAGGAGGTAGGTATTATGGCTACAGTAAAACAGCTTGCATTAAGAATCAAATATGCCAAAACGACCGTAAACTCCCTAACCAAGAAGCTTAATGCTGGAAAAGCAAAACTGAAAGTACTCGATGCAGATTTGAAAAGAGCAAAGGTAGCGGCTGGGAAAAAGAAACCGGTAAAAAAAGCCGCCCCTAAAAAGAAAGCAAAAAAGCGGTAAAAAAATTAAGAGAGGAGGGATATCAAGATGAATAAAGCAGATTTGATAGATGCGGTTGCCAAGGTAACAAAAACGAAAAAAACAGCTACTGCGGCGGTTGATTGTGTGATTGATACTATTACCAAAGCGCTCAAGAAAAAAGAAGAGGTAACCCTGATTGGTTTTGGAACCTTTGGCGCAAGGAAAAGGAAAGCCAGAAATGGAAGAAATCCTCAAACCGGAGCAAAAATAAAAATAAAGGCCAAAACTGTCCCAGTATTTAAACCAGGGAAGACACTGAAGGATGCTGTCAGGCATTCTTAACTAAGCGATCAATACGTTCGTACTCAAGAGCCTCCAAGCTTTAATAAGCTTGAGAGGCTCTTTTTCGTGTTAACGGAAGCGAATAACTTAGTTAGGTTTTAAAAGTCGCCAGCGCACTCAATCACTTGATTTTTTCCTCACATTATGACAAAGTCTTATCAAGTGAGTGAATTGAAATTTTTAAGACGAGGAAGCGAAAATCAGAACGCTTTCTTGTTTAGAGAATAAAGATCCACCATATAAAGGAGGATTAATACGTGAAACTATTTTGTCCATATTGTACCAAGGAGATAGATCAGGATACCCTCCAATGTCCTTTTTGCGGAACTTCATACGCATCCGAAACCATTCAGCTTTTGACCGAAATTGTTAAGGTCGCCGCCGAAGAAGGTGTCTCTGAACGTCGACGGTTTATTCGCATTCCCAAAAAATTTAAACTTGTTTATTCAACATCCAAAGCATTTGTGGAACACTACCTCAGTAATATTGGCCAGGGCGGGGTATTTATTCCAACGAACGCTCCTCTGGATGCGGGAACTCAATGTGATCTGAAAATTGTCCTGCCGGACGGAAAAGAAGAAATCGAGGTGTTTTGTGAGGTGGCATGGCATCAAAAAGAAGAAGTAGTGACGCCTGAAGGGATATCCTTAGCCGGAATGGGAGTAAAATTTTTAAATCTTTCTCCCGAAGGCAAAGAAAGAATAGATGCGATTTGCAAGGAAAGAGAAAGGGAAATAGATAGAATTCTTGGTCGGGAAAAATCTTAAGCAAGGACAAGCCTTCATAACGTGGTTTCTGATCAATAATTTTCTGAACGATGCTTGCGGGAACGGAGTCTAAAACTTACAATGAAGTTTAATCAAATAGAAATATTTTGTAAAATAGTCGAATTGGGAAGCTTTTCCAGGGCCGCCGAAGCCTCACACCTTTCTCAACCAACCCTTACCGAACATATCAAGGGGTTGGAAGATTATCTGGGCACCACCCTCCTTGACCGATTAGGAAGAGAAGTTGTTCCTACCAAAGCGGGAGATATCCTCTATGACTACGCACAGAAAATTTTAAAATTAAAAAGAGAGGCAGAGCAAACACTATGGAGCCTCAAGGGTGGAGTAAAAGGTGACCTTGCTGTAGGAGCGAGCACTATCCCGGGTGAGTATATCTTACCTTCACTTATTAAAGGCTTTCGAGATAATTTTCCCGATATTATTATAAAACTGACAATCGGAGATACAAAAAAAGTTATTGAAGATATTGTTAATAACCGGATTGAGATTGGCATCGTTGGCGCTGTCGTGGAGAGTGTAAAGCTGGAATACCATAAGTTTGTCAAGGATGAGTTGGTGCTCATCGTTCCCCCGAATTCTTCCTGGGCAAAAATGAAATCCATTACGCTGGAGAAACTGAAAGAAATCCCTTTTGTGCTTCGCGAGAAAGGCAGTGGAACACGCATGGTTATGGAAAAGAGTTTGAGAGACCACGGGTTTGACATCGGCCGCTTAAACGTGATTATGAAACTGGGAAGTACAACCGCGGTGATCCAGGCGATAAAGAGTGGGATCGGTTGTTCGATAGTGTCCCGCCGGGCAGTCCAGGAGAATTTAAATAACAAAACCCTGAAAGCGGTCTCAATTGAGAAAATAAAAACTTTTCGAGATTTCTATATTGTTCTCCGGCGAGGGAAATTTAAATCACCTCTTTGCGAAGCCTTCTTTTCTTTTCTCCAAGAAAAAGTAAAAACCGAAACACGCCTGTCTTAAGAAACCTCCATCGATAATTATTAAAACTTTTCATAGAAAATACCTAAAGTTTTTCCCTTTTTGTATAGGAAAAAACTAATTGACATATCGAAAAATATAAATAAAATATTCTCAACTGGTTGATTTCTTGTTGAAAGATTTTCAGGAGAGGTTTTGTTGACTGATGCTTTTTCATGGGAGGTAATGATGAGAAGATTAGCAATAATGATGGGGGTTATAACTTTTTTGACAACCGGGATGGTTTTCCTTCAGCTAAATCGCGTGTACGCCGAGTCTAAGGATTTAGAGATTGAAATGCTGAAGAAAAAGATAGAAGAGATCGAACGTAGAAGAGATGCCGAGTTAGAAATGTTAAAAAACAGGATTATGGTTTTAGAAAAAGAAACGAAAAAACAAGCAGCTCCTCCCCAAGCGGAAGTCGAAGAGCTAAAAACTACTGTCAGTGAGTTGAAAACTAAGGTCGATGAACAGCGTTTTTCTTTTGAGCGGGTAGCCAAGTTTATGGAAGAGCACAAGCTAAGGGCCGGTTTGCGCTTGCAGACCTGGTATCAGTTTATGGAAGATGGGAAAAAGAGTGGTACTAAAAATCTGAATGATTTTATGCTACGCAGGTTTTATTTTTATCTATCAGGAGAAGTTACTCCCAAAATCGGATTTTTTGCCCATATCGCCGGTGATCGTATCGGTCAGGATGGGCTGGACAGCCCATCTGTTGGGTTGGGAAGCGGTATAGCGGTCCGGGATGCCTGGGTTTACTATAACGTGAACGAGTCTTTTAAGATTCAAATGGGGAGGATGTATGTCCCCTTTACCAGAAATTACAGCACGACATCAACCTTTGCCATGCTGCCCCTTGAGCTTCCCTTTAACCAGGGAGGAGTACGAGGTGGAATCTTTTATGCCAGTAAAGTCGGGCGGGATGATGGAGTCGTCCTCTGGGGAAATCCATTTAAAGGTTTTGTCCAGTACCGGCTTGGTATATCTGAAGGGGTTGAAAGTAATACCGACAATCCTGATGATAACCTCCGGTTTTCGGGAAGAGTCTCACTCAATCTCTTGGAGCCGGAAACGACCTGGTTTAACAAGGGGTCTTATCTCGGTACGAAAAAAGTTTTGGCCCTTGGGGCTGGTTTTGACTATCAAGACGACCTTGTTTTAAGTAAAAAACGTGGTCAAGATAATATCGGCTGGACGGTTGACCTCTTTTTCGATCATCCTGTTGGGAAGGGGGCAGCAACTTTCGAGGCCGCCTTTATTGATGTAAAAAATATGACTCAAACCTTGAAATATAGCCGGCTTATCAGTGGAGATGACGCTCAAATGTATTATGTACAGGGAGGCTATCTTTTCCCCCGGCACATTGGGCCGGGAAGGATTCAACCCTATTTTCGCTATGAAAGGCTGGCGGTAAACCATAAGCCTGACACGGCCTTCCCCTGTTTAGGCCTCAACTATTTAATCAAAGGCCATGATGCAAAACTGACACTGGATTGGACTTTAATCGATCAGCGGAAAGAAGTTTATAACCCCCAGGGTGAGTTCAGCGGGAAGGACCAAAACTTGATTACCTTTCAGGCAGCAATGGGATTTTAGAGAAAACCAATTTAAAACGCACTGCCCTAACAAATGAAGCGCAAAATGGATGTTAAAATTAAGTGAGCAAAAGGAGGAAAGCTATGAATGGCATAAAAAACATATTTGCTGGCTGTTGGGGAATCATTGGCGTTGGAGCCTTTATTGGGATTTTTGCCGCCCTTCTACAGAAGTGGGGGAATCCGGGCAATATGGGGATCTGTGTTGCTTGTTTTGAAAGGGATATCGCCGGCGCTTTGGGGCTTCATCGAGCCGAAGTAGTGCAATATTTACGACCGGAGATAATCGGTTTTGTCCTTGGTTCTATGCTTGCTGCTTATTTATTTAAAGAGTTTCGACCACGCCTGGGGTCGGCTCCCATTGTCCGTTTTGTATTGGGAGTCTTTGCCATGATCGGAGCCCTGGTCTTTTTAGGCTGTCCCTGGCGGGCAATGCTGAGGTTGGCTGGCGGCGACGGGAGCGCTATTTTTGGAATACTCGGTTTGGTGGTCGGCATCTGGATCGGAACCCTTTTTCTGAAGGGTGGGTATAATTTGGGACGCGTTCACACAACATATACCTCAGCAGGGTGGCTGATGCCGATCATCATGGCAGGGTTTCTTATCCTTATCGTGATTTTTCCTCCTCTTGAAGACCAGGGAAAAAATGGCGTTTTGCTTTTTAGCCTTAAGGGACCGGGATCCATGCACGCTCCTTTGCTTGTTTCTTTAGGAGTGGGTCTGCTAATAGGGTTTCTGGCTCAGCGGAGCCGGTTTTGTACTATGGGTGCTTTTCGGGACTTAATCCTTTTTCGGCAGTTTCATTTATTCTCCGGGGTTATTAGTCTGATTGTTTTGGCTTTTCTCACTAATCTGTTAGTCAAGCAGTTTCATCCTGGTTTTGCCAATCAACCGGTTGCTCACACCATGCAGATATGGAACTTTGGAGGCATGGTGTTGGCGGGTCTGGCTTTTGCCCTGGCCGGTGGCTGCCCGGGAAGGCAATTATTCTTAGCCGGGGAAGGAGATGGAGATGCGGCGATTTTTGTTTTGGGGATGATTGTCGGAGCGGGCTTTAGCCATAACTTTGGCCTGGCCAGCTCCCCCCAAGGAGTCGGCCCGTATGGGATAGCAGGTTTGGTTATTGGCGTGTTGGTTTGTTTTTTTATTGGTTTTACGATGAGAAAGAAAGCAGCCTAAGGAGGAATAATAAAATGAAAAAAGAAATCGATGTGCGAGGACTTTCTTGTCCGCAACCCATCTTAATGGTTTTAAATGAAATTAAAACAATAAAAAAAGGGGAGTTTGTTATCCTGTCTGATACTGATACCTCAAAGGAAAATGTTATCCGGGCTATTGAGAGCCAGGGTTGGCGTGTTTCCGAAATTAAATTGGAAGGCCAGGACTACCGGATTTCAATTAATAAGGGCTGATATGTCACTATTTAGTTTTTTTAAACGAAAGCCTGTGCGAAAGGCAGATGCCAATAAAGTAGATCGCGGTTTTTTAGTCTTTGAAAATACCAGCGAGGTAATCCGGGCGGAGAAAGTTATTAAATCAGAAGGGTGGGAGGTTCGGGTAATGGGGCCGCCGCCCGAAATTCAGACCGGCTGTGACTTGGTTATCGAATTTCCTTTAATCGAAGAGTTGAAAATTTTGAAGATACTGCAGGAAGCTGAGGTTTCGCCCATCAAGGTAGTCCCTGTTAACCACCCATTGCTTCAACCCTTGGAACTTTTTCAGATCAAAGATTTTGGCCAGTATTTAATGGTGAGGGCGGCGAATATGAAGCTGACGGTGGAAAAGGAAACTTTAAAAATTGTGAACATATCCGGGGGCGGATGTCCGGATGTTCCTTTTCTTGCTCAGGAAATGATAAATACGTTACTGAATAAGGCTCCTCAACCGCGGGATATCGGGCACACCCTTTGCGGATACGCGCTGCAATTAGCGTATGAGGAAATGAAACGGCAATGCCATATTTAACACCATGCGTTGGCAGATATGGTTTTTTGTTGCGGGGGGTGTTTTTGGCTCCCCCCCCAAAAAAATAGGTTGTTTGCAGAACCGTTTCAGGCATTGATTGTTTGAGAACTGGAATATAAAGAGGTTGCATTATAATGTTGATGCTTGCAGGAACACTTCCTACAAATAGTTCGGAAGTTCACCTCGGAGAGGTTAGGCTGGCAGATGGCCGGATTGTTATCAACGATCAAGCTTTTCCTATCAATCGGGGAACCGGCGCCATGATGGCGGCCTGCTGCGCGGTTTGCGAAAAATATCATTTAGAAAAACCGGTGGGTGTGGTTTCCGGCGACACCGGAAGGGGCGAAGGGAGTACGAAGCTTTATCATTTTTTGCGCGACACCATTCCGAGCATGACACCAACGATAATCGTTTTTCATTACATTATGCCCAGCTGGCACCATCATGATGAGGTTTTCCGGACGATAAGGTCTTTGGAAAAAATGCCAATTTTAATCGCGGACGCGGGATTTATGTATGTTGCCAAGATGTCCGGGTTCGCCTCTGATTACGACATTTTTACCCCGGACTTAGGAGAACTCGCTTTTTTAGCTGATGATGAAGCCCCCCATCCTTTTTACACACGAGGATTTATTTTTCATATGGAAGATCGGGTCGAGGAATTGATTAAAATGGCGTATCAAGAACAAAACGCCGCCCGGTTTTTACTGGTAAAAGGGAAAAAAGATTATATTTGCGGGGATGGTAAGGTGCTCAGTGCAGTTAATGAGCCGGATGTTCCCGAACTTGAGGCGATTGGGGGAACCGGTGATACCATTACCGGAATGCTTGCTGCGCTTATTTATAAAGGCTTGTCAAAGGAAAAAGCGCTTGAGATTTCGGCTAAGGCAAATAGAATAGCCGGGAAATTGGCTCATCCGAGCCCGGCTACTCAAATCGGGGAAATTATCAAAAAAATTCCCGAGGCATTGGACTACGCACAGAAAATTTATTGAGACCAAACTTTTTTACGGGTGGCAAGGAGAAAATCATGAATGAAATTAATAAGCTTCGTCTGACGCAAACCGTCAAAGGGGCGGGGTGAGCTTCTAAATTAGGTCCGGGGGACCTTGATAAAGCGCTTTGTGGTTTGCCATTGATTCAGGACTCGAATCTCATTGTTGGGTTTGAGAAGGCTGATGACGCGGGAGTCTATAAAATCACGGATGACTTAGCCCTCATTCAAACCGTTGATTTTTTTACCCCGATCGTTGATGATCCGTATATTTTTGGCCAGATCGCGGCCGCGAACGCATTATCTGATGTGTATGCGATGGGCGGAAAGCCTCTTACCGCCATGAATATCGTCTGTTTTCCAATAAAAACTTTGGATATTGGGGTGCTCAAGGAAATCCTGCGTGGTGGTTTGGACAAGCTTATAGAAGCGGAAACAACTTTGGTTGGCGGTCATTCTGTAGAAAACAATGAGATTAAATATGGACTTTCAATTACCGGTATTATTCAACCGGGAAAAGTGCTCACCAATATGAGTGCCCGGATCGGAGATTATCTGATACTTACCAAACCTTTGGGGACGGGTATTATCAATACTGCCATCAAAGGGGAGATGGCAAATGAAGAAACTATTACCAAGGTTTCACATAGCATGGTTAGCTTAAACAAAGATGCTTCAATCGCGATGCAAGAAGTAGGTGTTAGCGCCTGCACGGATATTACCGGCTTTGGCCTTTTAGGGCACTTAAGTGAAATGGTAAGAGGAAATGACTTTGGAATGATTGTCTATGCCGGGAAGGTTCCCTATTTTTCTGACGCGAAGGAATTTGCGGGCCTGGGAATGATTCCGGGCGGCACCTATCGAAACAAAGATTTTTTTTCTCAATGGATTCGTTTCGATTCAACTGTTCCCCAGTATCTTCAGAATATTCTTTTTGACCCACAAACCTCCGGCGGACTTTTGATTTCTGTTCCCAAGCAAAAGGCGGAGATCCTTCTGGATCAATTAAGAAAAAGAAATGTAGCTGAGGCAGCAATTATCGGAAAAGTAGTCGCTGAACCTAAAGAAAAAATCATCGTATATTAAAAATCTCTATCTCAAAGACCTTCGGCCATAATTTCCCGGTCACAAAAAGACGGTCATTCTTTTCATCATAAGCAATACCGTTTAAAACATTTGCGTCCTTCTCCAAAGAAACAATCCCGGCAAGATCAATCCAACCCGTCACTCTGCCCGTTTTAAGTGAGATTCGAGCGATGCGCGTGGTAGGCCATATATTGGCAAAAATCTCTCCCTTAATATACTCTAATTCATTAATTCCTTTTACTGCCGCCCCGTCTTGATCAAGCACATCTATTTTATCAACCTCCGTGAATCTTTCCGGGTCAAGAAAAAAAAGGGTGGATGACCCATCGCTCATGATTAATCGCTTACCGTCATTGGTAATACCCCAGCCTTCGGTGGGATAGTGGAAGGTTTGAAGTACCTCAAAGTTTTCTTTGTTATATATAAATCCCATTTTTGATTTCCACGTTAGTTGGATTATTTTGGCGCCGAATAGAGTGATACCTTCGGCAAAAATTAGGGAAGGAAGCGAATGTTTTTTTAAAACCACACCGGTTTTAAGGTCTACTTTCCGCAGGGAAGAGCGCCCATACAGGCCGGTGCTTTCATAAAAGCACCCATCCTGGTAAATTAATCCTTGGGTAAAGGCAGTGCGGTCGTGAGGGTAGGTATTGATTATTTTATACGTATAACGTGGAGTAATCGCGGATGGGGAGGTTTCGGCAGCGAGGATCAAGAAAAACAAAAAACCAATCAAAGAAATACTAAAAAGACGGTTCATGGCCATTTAAATAGATTATGTTTTTTCGGTCCCTTCTGAATCCTCAGCTGAATCATTACCGAAAGACGATGCGTTGAGGTCTTTCAAAAACTCTCTTGCCTCTCCCACCTGGTCTTTATTGACCATAAGCTTTACCGGAAAGGCAAAATGTTCTCCAAGAAAATAGTAAACAATCCCTTCGCCGTCGAATAGTGATTTTATCATCGCAATATCCGCTGCATTATTCGTAGAAAGAATCTCCTCGTAATCCACAAAACCAGGTTTTGGTTCTAATTGGAGTTCAACGACTAATGGAACATCGCAATCACTACAGACAACAACACCTTCCTGATATTCTGATTTGCATTTAGGACAAAACATAAATTCACTTTAGGATCATGTTTTTGATTTTAGCAGGTTGTGATAGTAATATTACTTGCCATTTGCAGAATTTATGATATGAAAAAAATACCACATTACCACAGAAAAGTAAACCTTGTTAGAAGGGTTTCACACGCACATTTACACCGTGTGAAAAAGTGTAAGAATGATTAAAAAAATAAGGGGGTTCCCAATGCTGACCGCGAGGCAAATGAATAAATATGCGGATGTGCTTATCTGGGGGGTTAAGGCCGCAAGGACAAAACAGTATAGAAAAAACGATATCGTCATGGTTCACTATGACCTGCCGGCAATTAAGCTGGCTGAAATCCTCCAGGAAAAACTCCTCGGTTTAGGAATAAATCCGGTCCTTAGGCTGGGACTGACAGTGCCGATGGAAAAAATTTTTTATAAAAAAGCAAACCAAAACCAGCTTGTTTTTCAGGCACCAGGAACAAAAGAACTCTTTGAGAGTCTCAATGGTGCCATTTACCTCCACGCGCCCGAATCCCTTACTCATCTTAAGGACATTGATCCGAAGAGAATTGCAAAAGCGCTGATTGCGCGAAAACCTTTCCGCGATATACTTTCACGAAGGGAAGAAATTGGAAAGTTCGGCTGGACCTTATGTACAGTGCCCACCCTTGAACCGGCGAAACAGGCACGGCTTTCGTTTGAGGAATACGCCCGGCAAATAATAAGAGCTTGTTATCTTGATGCACGTAATCCGGTTAAAGCATGGAATTCCATTTATACCAGAGCGCAAATCATTAAAAAATGGCTCAATAGCATGAAGGTGCACTGGTTCCATATTGAATCAAGAAATATTGATTTACGAATTACTCCCGGGGAACAGAGGCGATGGATTGGTATATCAGGGCACAATATTCCGAGCTTTGAACTTTTTCTTTCTCCTGATTGGAGAGGAACTGAAGGGATTTATTTTTCTAATCAGCCGTCTTTTCGCAGCGGCAACTATGTTAAAGGAGTACGGCTGGAATTCAAAAAAGGTTCGGTTAATAAGATAACGGCAGAAAAAGGGGAAGACTTTATCATAAAACAGCTCGCCATGGACACAGGAGCAAATAAAGTGGGTGAATTTTCGTTGACTGACCGAAGGTTTTCCAAAATTGACAAGTTTATGGCGAATACCCTGTTTGATGAAAACTTTGGGGGCATAAACGGTAACTGCCATATTGCTGTTGGTTCATCCTATTCTGATACCTATAGAGGGAATCCGGCTGAACTTACCCACGAAAAGAAGAAACACCTTGGGTTTAATGACTCAGCACTTCACTGGGATCTGGTTAATACTGAGGAGAAAATCGTTACCGCGCACCTGTTCTCAGGAAAAAAAGTCATTATTTATGAAAAAGGAGAGTTTACGTATCAATGATAAAGGTTGTTTTTTTTGATTTTGGCGGTGTGTTAGCGGAGGAAGGATTCCGAGAAGGACTTTTAGCTATTGCCGGGCATCACGGTCTTGATCCGCAGGATTTTTTAAAAACCGCGGTTGACATAACTTTTAATCAAGGGTTTGTCACGGGGAAAATAGATGTAAAAATTTATTGGCAAATGCTTCGAGAAAAGACCGGGATACATGCTTCTGATGAGGCTCTCAGCTATGAGGTGCTTTCCCGTTTTAGCATAAGGCAATGGATGCTTGACATAGTAAAAAAACTAAAACAGGCCGCTATCAGGGTAGCGATTTTGAGCGATCAGACCAAATGGCTGGATGAAGTTGCTAAAAAATACGGTTTTTCCCGGTTGTTTGAACGGACATTTAACAGCTACTACCTCGGCATGTGTAAAAGAGACCTGGCTCTTTTTGATTATGTTGTGGCGGAAATGAAGGTAAAACCGGAGGAAGCGTTATTAATAGATGATAATCAGGGTAATATTGAAAGAGCAAAGCAAAGGGGTCTTCAAGGTATCCTTTTTCAGACCAGAGAAACATTCGAAAATGAATTAACAGAAGTGTTCCCCGTCCTTGAAAGCCACAAATAGCGGGTGTCATGATCAATCAAATCGCATACTTTTTCCCCTGCCGGCTATCTCTTCTTTCCAGTTCTTTCTGAATGAGCTGAAGGGTTTCATTTTTTTTTAAGGTCCATTCCGGAGCAATCAATTCTTTTGGGTTAGGGTCGCCGGTTAAACGCTGTATCACCATGTTGGGGGGCAAGAGTTCAAGGAAGTCACAGGTTAAGTCAACGAATTCTTCTTGTCCCAGCGGAGTAAAATTTTTTTCTCGGTACATTTTTTCCAAAGCAGTATCTCGATTGATATAAAGTGAGTGGATTTTAATTCCGTCAGGTTTTAATCGGGCGACTTCGCGGGCAGTATCAAGAATCTGTTCTCGGTTTTCATTCGGAAGACCGATAATAACGTGGAGACAAATCAGGAGAGGATATTTTCGGGCTAACTGAAAACCTTCTAAAAATTCCTGATAGGTATGTCCCCGGTTAATCAAACGTAAGGTTCCATCATGGACACTCTGAAGGCCGAGTTCCAGCCAGACCATTTTTCGGGGAACATAACCGGCAAGAAGTTCAAGCGCCGCTTCGGTTAAACAGTCAGCACGGGTGCCCACGGCTATGCCTACGACATTGGGGAGATGAATGACTTCTTCGTAGAGACAGCGGAGTCTTGCTACGGGTGCATACGTATTTGAAAAAGACTGAAAGTAGGTGATGAATTTATTTGCCTGGTAACGCTTTTTCATGTGGTCCATTCCGGCCAAGGCCTGCGACCTTATATCCGGATACTTCCCCTTTACTCCACTGCCGGAGCCAAATTTATCGCAATAAATACATCCTCCCCAACCTTTGGTGCCATCCCGATTGGGACACCCAAAGCCGGAATCAAGCGTGACCTTCTGGACTCGTTCTCCGAACTTTTCTTTCAGAAACTGATTGAATGAATAGTACCGCATAACTATGATTAAACCCTGTTGCCAGGGGACAGAAGTCAGGAGTCAGAATAAATATAATCAATCTCCTGAATTCTGTCTCCTGTCTCCTGTCTTCTGACTCCTATGGAAGCAAATCGCAAAAATAAAAACGCTCCTCCCGGAGAACACTCTCCCCGATGGTGAAAGAGATCGGCTTTTTAAAGATTGGGCCATCAAAGACAAAAGAATGAAATTCTCCATTTTCCCCACACGGATCGATATTGGCGGGGAGATCGGATAAGAACCGGCAATCAAAGTGTCTTCCCACAAATTTTTTATCCAGATTTTGGGAATCAATGCAAATAATCACGGCCTTGAAACCAAGCTCGATGAACTCACGGGCGAGTTCATGAGTGTTCTTTTTCCATAAAGGGAAAATTCCTTTCATAAAGACCTTAGATAAATTTTGTTCTCGATATTTCCGGATGTCTTCTAAAAAAAGATCGCCAAAGGCAACGGACGAAATTCCCTGGTGTTGATAAAACAGAAGCTTTTCTCTCATGTGATTTTCATATTCTTCATTTGATGAGTTTTTAGAAATAAAAACTTTTTCTATGGGAAGACCTAAAGATTCAGATTGGTTATCAAGCAGTATACTCCGGACACCGTGCATGCTGATTCGGTTGTAATCTTTGGTTATAGTGGTGAGAAGAGATGTGATTTGGTACTGACGACTATTTTTTAAATAATAGAGAGCCAACGCGCTGTCTTTACCGCCGCTCCAGGTTAAAACGACCGGTTCAAGCATATGAGGATCCTTTATTTTTACATAATTTATTATTTATGATAAAATTTTATAACAAATTTTATAAAATTTAGCGAATCTATTTAAATGATGAAAAAAGGCGGACGCTACGGAAAATATGGTGAACAAAAGAGGAGAGAACGCTTTCAACAAAAACGTGTGACGGAGTGTAAGTTTCAACCAAAACCGAGTCCCATGGAAAAATGGAGGGGTAAAAAAGATAAGTGATTGTTGCCTGCCATCAGCCTAATTTTTTGCCCTGGATAGGTTTTTTTTACAAAGCGTTATTAGCTGATCTGGTCGTATTGCTGGATGATGTTCAGTTTGCCCGGGGGTTTACCTGGGTTAACAGAAATCGGTTAAAATGTGATCAGGGAGAACTTTGGCTAACAGTGCCCGTAAAAAAGAAGGGCAGGGGATTACAAAAGATCAGTGAGGTGGAAGTCCTTGATGAAGGCAATTGGCCTCGGAGGCTTTTTCAGGGTATATCTCAAAATTATGCTCATGCTCCCTACTTTACTGAGCACCGTGCGTTTCTCAAGGATTTAATGCAGATGCGCTGGAAAAAATTGGTTGACCTCAATCTTGCCGCGATTTATTACTTAGCTGGTACCTTGGGTATCGGCAATAAGGTTGTCCTCCAATCGTCTTTGCGAATTCAATCCCAAGGTTCTGAGCTTCTGGTCAAAATATGTAAAGAGATGGGTGCTGATAGTTTTCTCGCGCTTCAGGTGAGTAAAAAATACTTAGACGAAAAAGTCTTTGCTCAACATGAGATTGGCATCAATTTTTTTAAATTTATTCCCCCGGTTTATCCTCAGTTATGGGGAGAGTTTATTTATAACCTTTCCGCTCTTGATTTGTTGTTAAACTGCGGAGGGAAAAGCCTGGAAGTAATTAAGAAGTATAATCACCTGATGTATGAAGGAGGGTTTTTATGAATCTGCAAAGATTTGGTGTTTCCATGCCGGAAGACCTTTTAAAAGAATTTGACCGCTATATTGCCCAGCGGAACTATCAAAACCGCTCCGAAGCAATCAGAGATTTAATTCGGGATAAACTGGTAGAAAAAGAGTGGGTTGCGATAGAAGAGGGCAAGGACGTGGTCGGGGTAATAACGTTTGTTTATGATCACCATAAACGGGAGTTAGTTCATGCCCTTCTGGATGTCCAGCACAGATACAGTCACCAGGTTTTAGCAAGCCAACACATCCATCTTGATCATACCCACTGTTTAGAAGCGACCATTGTCAAAGGCAAAACCGAAATTATCAAAGACCTGGCGTATAAGATTAAATCAATGAAAGGGGTGATGCACTGTAAACTCAGCATGACCACAACCGGAAAAGATATTTTGTAATTTTGGGTTTGGTGCTTTTTTGTGTTAGCTAAACTTGAAAAGTGAACAGTCTAAACTTCAAAACTGAACACTGTCAATCGCATTCAATTTCACTTTTTAACCCTTCAATAAATCAGTCTCGATTTCCCTCTCCCCGTCGGGGAGAGGGACAGGGTGAGGGGTATAAAATTGAGCGCTGTGTTCACCCTCACCTTAATCCTCTCCCAAAGGGAGAGGAGATTTTGAACCCAAAAGCAATACAACAAAGAGCATGGATGCTTGGAGTCAAGAAGTTTCTTCTGACGACAAAACCTAAGCTTCTTTTTTGGTCCAAAGCTACACCATTTCAGGTGTTCACTTTTCAAGTTTAGATGGCAGCTTGGGGGTTTTTTGTTGACTTTTTCCCTGGTTAAGATTAAAAAAGAGAGAAATAACAACCCCACATAAAGATAATAACGTTACAGGGAAAGAGTGTCTTTGATGGGAAGAATTCTTGAGATGGATGAAAAATTAATAAGGCCGAATTGCCGGATAGAAAGGTGATAGGCCTTTTTTGTTTTTGTCCAATGTAGGGGCACGGCGCGCCGTGCCCCTACACAAACCAGGAATATTAAAAAAATCCCCGCTTGAGAGTGAGATTGTGTCATAATTTATTTTTATGTCATTTCGAAGCGAAGCGAGAAATCTTTGTTTCAATAAATTACGAACGTTTAGCTGATCTTCAACAGTTAAAAAAATAATATTTTGTAATTACAAATAGATAGGTGTGGTAAAAAAGTTCTTGGCACCACAAATTGTTTTTTGGCAACTGAGCTT
>Ga0209164_1003051_pt1 | contig 16526 bp, 12 predicted proteins | sample MTBNYHSulfiMetaG_FD_187458 | JGI IMG/M metagenome (GOLD analysis project Ga0209164, IMG submission 187458) | Enrichment culture microbial communities from rom New York Harbor, USA that are MTBE-degrading - MTBE-NYH (New York Harbor Sulfidogenic)... | ecosystem: Environmental > Aquatic > Marine >...
TCTGCTTACCGATCCGCCCCCGATCATCTGGTCGAAAAGGATGTCCGAGATGGGGCCTATAAGGGTCAGGTTTTTGCGACCTTGACGCAGTATTTCGTGGCCGGCGGCAAATGGGATGCATCCCTCGAGGGAACATCCAATGGCTACGCTCATTCCATCCTGGACGTAACGGGCCACAGCCTCTTTCATAGAGAGAACTTTGTTCATAAGGCAGCTTCAGTCCAAGCTGTTCCGGGAAGTCGTGGGATGGCTCGTTCAAGAGCAGAACCCCCCGTAGAACGTCCCGAAATAAAATGTTTCAGTAGATCCACAGAATCCCTCTATTTGGCCTCTTGGGCTTGTTCTTCCGTGAGACGTTTCTTAATTGGATCGAAAACAGAGTTCAAAGCCGCCTCGGAAATCTCGAACACCTGATTGATGTTGTCCAGCTTGATATAGAGGGGCCCGTCTTCTTTGGAACGGTCCGCCAAAAGCTGAATTTCGCTCCCGTCATCAGAAACGATCCGTATGCGGTAATCCGGTTTTTCCAGTCCGCCGTGTTCATCCGGTATGGTCGGACCCATCACCTGATCGGCTCGTAGCCGACCCAGCGCGTCCAGGGCTCGCTGCGCCACGGCGTCTCCCACCTCTGGTTTTTCCGGCGTTTTTTGGACCCAAATCGTGGAAGCGGGTTCTTTTTCCTGAGCTTCGGCGGCTGGATCGTCATCCCGACTCTCGGGCTCCAATCGATCTTTAGCAAACGTCGCCGTAAATTCAGGGTGGTTGAATTCCACGTGCGCCCACTGGTTTTTGGAACTCTGCAGAAGCTTCAGGTCCGCCCAAGATTTGGGCTCGGGTGTCTTCTTTGTCTCCCCGAACAGTCCGAATGTTCCGGCGATGTTCTTGTCCGCCAGATATACTTCCGGTTTGCCTTTTATCCTCAGAAAACCGTCGCTGCCCGAAGGGCCTCGTTTTCCCACAAAAAGTGTGACTATGTTCTGACCGTCCTTATCCAACAAGTCCAGAACCAGCGCCTTTTCTTCCTGCACCTCGAACATGTCGTACAGTTCTTCCTTGGAAGCTCTGGCTTCTCCCTTCAGGTCCTTCAAGTCGTTCAACAGAATCTCGATTTTACTTTTATCCGCCCGTTCGTTGAAATTGGACGGTATGGTCCAGACGTCTCCGTCTCTTTTCAGGATAAGCTTGGAATCTTCTCCTGTCATGTACGCGTCAATTTCAGATACGGCGCCGGTATCCAGATCGGGAAGCACTTGAACCAAACCGGTCTCGACTACCGTAACACGAGATCTCCTCTGTTGGACCGCATACAAAACGACCAAAGCCGCCAATACAATCGCAAGCAGGATCAAATACTTGTTTTTCATGTCAGACTCCCAACAGCACTCGAAGCAATGCTTTTCTCGTAACGTTCACGACGGCGGCGTCTCATTGCAAACCGGCTGATTCCCATGATGGCCAAGGCCAGAGGAACGAGCGCCACGGCCAAGAACCGGTAGAAGAGGTTTTCCCCGGCGGTGACGTTTTCGATATATCGTACGGATTGGCTCTTGGCCCGGATGCCGATCAGATCTTCGCTCAGCGTCAGTCCGTCCGCCATATTCTGGAAGAAAAGCCGATTATCCAATGCTCCCAGAGCATTATTCGTGAACATCTGCGAACAACCGACTACGATGAGATGTCCGGGTTTCTTTTCGATCGCAGGGGCCGGCCCGGGCTTTTCCTCGTCTTCGGCTGCCTGGGGCGCGTCCGGAGTGTGAGCCTTGGGCCAGGGGGGAACGTCTTTACCTTCGAAGGTGTCCGGGAACTGACCCTCGAGGTATACGGCCAGTGGTTTCGGTCCCATTGTTTTCCGGTCACCGGGACTCATGTCCTCAGGCCCCAAGGGCGCCTGTTGGAAGGGTATGGTCCATGAAGCGGAGCTTGACTCAGCAAGAGTCACCAGCTTGATCTGCTGCTGATCCAACACGCTTTGCTGCAGTTTGAGTGCGCCACCCCAAAGATACAAGAGGGCGCCGATGCGATTGGTAATACTCGTGTCCGGGTTCAGGCCGGCGGCTGGAATACGGATTTGAACCGGGGCTTTGACCGGCATACTGACCATGGCGTTAAACAATCCGCCGATGCGTTTAGGCACGGTGACGTTGAGTATTTCCATCTCTTCATCCAGTAAAATATCCGAATCCAGTTGCACCCCGTAAGGTTCGAGCAGCTTGTTCACAGCCGCGGGGGCTTGCACGGGCTGTATTTCAAGATCGCCGCCTCTAGTGGGAGAGTAGTTGAACGTGTAAGGCTGCGCCGCCACTATAACGTTCCCCCCCTGAGCCAAGAATCTCTGGATTTCGTAGATCTGCCGATCATTCAGGGTCTGTGGTTCGATGACAAGCAGGGTATTGGTGTCGTTCAGCATGGGTTCTTCTTTGGTGAGCGCGACCCGGCTGACCTGATACCCTTCTTTGCGCAGAAGTTGCATGCCGCCCTGGTAGTCGTCCCTCATTTCCGGGGGCGCCTGTCCGAGCTTCATCAGCAAGGATCTCATGCGCGGATCGTTATACCTGGGGTCCGCGGTTTCGATATGCGCGACCATGGTGAGCCTGGGAATATTCTCGAGAGTCATTCGGTATATGTTCGAAACGAGCTCGTACTCCAGGGCGCCAAGGTTCTGAGGCACTATCTGGGGTAGCACCTCGGTCTGCTTGTCAAGATAGGTAATGCTGATGGCCGAATAGACCTGCTTGATGTCCAGCGAATCCCGCTCGATGCTTCGCGCCTGGAACGGGACGATCCCTTTCTTTTCGAGGTCCTCAAGCTTACCCGCGTCGGCCAGCGGATTGTACACATGATAAGTGAAGTTGGAAGAAAGACGCGCCAGATCCGATAGTTTATCCTCTACATCCCGTCGGATGTCTTTCAACGCCGAGGGCATTTTTCCTTTTTCCGAGACGTAATAGTTGACTTCAACGGGTACTTGCAGCTTGGAGAGAATCCGGGCCGTGGCGGGCGAGACGGTGTAAATTTGTCCTTCCGTAAAATCCAGTCGTCCCAACCGCATATCGCTGACGATCAAATTCAGAACAAATCCGATGCCCAAGAGGAATACCACTGAAACGTAAAACCGGCCGGTGGAACGGAGTTTGATTTTGCTGTCCAGGGTGAACGTATTCAGGACGAGTAAGATAGCGGTAAAAGAGAGGAAGAAGAACACATTCCCCCAGTCCACCACGCCGCGTTCGAAGTCAGAGGCATGGTTCAAAACACCCAGCGCCTTTTGCAGGGCCGTGCCAAGCCCGCCGACCCAACCGTCGATGAAAGCGGCCACGAACTCGGCTCCCAGCATGGACATTCCGAAACAAATCAGAATACTCAAGATGAAAGCCGCGATCTGGTCTTTGAACAGTGCGGATACGAACATGCCTATAGCTAAAAACAGGCATCCCATGAGGGCGGATCCGAAGTAGCCGACCAACACGGGCCCCCAATCCGGATTGCCGACAAGCCCAAGGACAATAGGAATGGTCACAGTACAGGCCAACGCAGTAAGATAGAACAGCAACGCAGCGGCAAATTTCCCGAGCACCAGAGCACCGCTTCTTATGGGAAAGCTCAGCAGAAGGCTGATGGTGCCCAGCTTACGTTCTTCCGCCCACAAACGCATGGTAATGGCGGGAATGAACACACTCAGGAACAGAGGCATGACTGCGAAATATCCCCTCATGTTGGCCTGGCCCACGAGAAAAAAAGTGGACATGTAGAGGCCTGCCGTGATCAGCAGGAAGACAATGATGTAGATGTATCCGATGGGTGAATTGAAGTAACTCGAAAACTCACGCTTTAAAATGGTACCGAAGTTGTTCATAGACGCTTACCCCGCTACTACATATTTCATTCGTGAACGTGCTGCGGAACCTCACGTACCGGGCCGCGGCTGATGTATGCCGCAGGCCGCCGAAGCGATGCATTAGGATTGCTCGAGCTCTCGTCGGGTCAGCTGAATGAACGCCGCCTCGAGGGAAGGTTTCAGTTCCCGGTTTTCTTTGACCAGCCAGCCGTTTTCCTGAATGGCGCAGGCCAGGTCCGGCCATATTTCATGGCCCTGTTTCGCTTGTATTCGGAACGAAAATACACCGTCGTCCTGCGACACCGCGATCGGGAACACCTGTTTCACGCCCGGCAGGCCCTGCAGTACCCGTTCGATGTCCATCGAATTTCCCTTCAAAGCGACCATACGATTTGGCGCTTGACCGGCTGCCTGCTGAAGTTCGTGCTGGGTGCCGTCTGCTATAATTCGGCCTTCATTGATAATAATGATCCGATCGCTTATGGCCTCGACCTCTTGCAGGATGTGGGTGCTCACGATGATGGTCTTGTCCTTTGCAAGCTCTTTGATGAGATCGCGAATCCCAATGATCTGCAACGGATCCAAACCGGAGGTCGGCTCGTCGAGAACCAGGACTTTGGGGTCGTGTATCAATGCCTGGGCCAGGCCCACACGCTGGCGGTATCCCTTGGAAAGCTGTGAAATCAGTCGCCTCAGCATGGTGCGAATGCCGCACTTCTCCACGACCCACTCAAGGCGGTCTTCCAGTTCACTACCCGCCAGTCCCCGGCCCTGAGCAACGAACCTCAGATATTCGATCACTTCCATGTCCATGTACAGGGGGACGGTTTCCGGAAGATATCCCGTGCACCGGCGTACTTCGATGGGCTGTTCCAGCACATCGAAACCTTCTACGGTGGCGGTTCCGGAAGTAGGAACCATCTGCGTCGTGAGGATGTTCATGATGGTAGTCTTACCCGCGCCGTTGGGTCCCAGGAGTCCCAGGATTTCTCCCTTTTCCACCTTGAAGCCGGCGTCTTCGACAGCCCGCGTAGAGCCATAATACATGGTAAGAGATTTGGCCTCGATCACTTGAACATCTCCTCGAATGCCGCTGCCGGACGCTTTGCATCGTCCACCACCGGCACGGTAAAAAACGGTTAAAATTCAATGTGTTGTTTACCTAAAATGCATACGATAGGAAAAACCACTCCGGGTGTCAAGTTGTTCATGCCACACTCGTTCATCCGATCGAAGCCGGGGATCCCCGGAAAGAGGCAGATCACCGAAAATTTCAGACTCGGTAGCCCGGGGATAAAACAGTGTCCGGAGAGGTCCGGAGTGGAAGCACACACAGGGAAGCCCCGTGCTTCCGGTTCGAATCCTTCCTTTGGTCCATTCTTTGAATGGATTGGGTGCGAGGATCCTATTAGAGCACATCCGGTTCGAACTGCAGAGTGGCGAAATAGTCCGCCGTCGTTTCTTCACGGCGGATCAGTTCCACGGATCCGTCACCATGAAGCAGCAGCTCTTTCGGGCGCAGGCGTCCATTGTAATTGAAGCCCATAGCGTGCCCGTGGGCGCCGGTGTCATGAATGATCAGAATGTCGCCGTCTTCGATCCGGGGCAACAGCCGTTGCACGGCAAATTTGTCGTTGTTTTCGCACAGAGAGCCGACTACGTCCACAACGGCGCCGCTCGTTCCTAATTCCTTTCCCAAAACCGTGATGTGATGGTAAGCGCCATACATGCCCGGACGCATGAGAGACGACATGCAGGCGTCCACACCCACGTAGTCGCGGTAGATGTGTTTGCTGTTGATGGCTTTCGTGACCAGTACACCATGGGGCCCGGTCATATAGCGGCCGCTTTCCATGTATAGTCTGGGTGCATAACCGTGTCTGAGCTGGAAATCGTCGCATTGTTTTTGGGTCTCGGAGGCCAGAGACCGGATGTCCAACGGCTCCTGGTCGGGTTCGTACGGGATCCCCAGACCGCCGCCAATGTTGATGAACTCGAATTCAATATCCAGTTCCGAAGAGATGCGTTCCACCTGTTCCAACAGCATGCGCACCGTGGCCAACATATATTCGTAATGACGTTCGTTCGAGCAGAGCATGGTGTGCAGACCAAAGAGTTCGGCCCCGCGGTCCATCGCCTGCCGGTAAGCGGCTACGATCTGTTCATAGCTTACTCCGTACTTAGACTCCAATGGGTTTCCAATGATGCTGTTGCCCGTTCGACGCGGTCCCGGATTGTATCGGAAGCAGATCTGATTGGGAAAACGAGGAACCTTGGGAATGAGGGAGATGTCGTCCAGGTTCAGTATGCACCCGTCTTCAGAAAGCGCGCATTCGAATTCCTCGAGGGTGGTATTGTTGGAGGTGAACATGATATCCTTGCCGTCCACTCCCACGCCTCGGCTCATCTCCAGCTCGGCTATGGAACTGCAATCAAAGCCGAATCCCATGCTTTTCATAATGGACAGAATGGATGGATTCGGAAGGGCTTTTACCGCGAAAAATTCGCGGAAACCGTGGATATCGGAAAACGCTTTCTTGAGCGTTTCTCCTGTTTCCCGTATTCCAAGTTCGTCGTAGATGTGAAAAGGCGTTTTAAAGTGTTGAACCACTTTTTCGAGAATAGGTTCAAGCCGGTTCCTGAATCCTTCAGACATGGGCATGGCGCATTCCTCCTTGAGAACGGACCTTCATTTTCTAACAGATTCAGGGGAGTTTGTGAAGACAGGGAAGTATATTTTTGTGGTGAGCTGCGGTGAAGAGTACTCATTCGCGGGGTGGATACTTTTCAAATCCGCCTTCGGAGGACGATTAAGTTCGCGCCATTCCGGCGGAGACGGGCGCCCGCAAGACATTTGCCGTATGAGGGAGATTCCGGAACCACCTCCCAGAGAGCGCCTTCGTGCTTGGAGAACCTGGGCGGCCCAGACAAACTGCTGTCCATAGCCGAAAGTCAGAGGGCGTTTGTATGTTTCACACCATAGGTTTGCGCGGTTCCTCTTCGTGAGCATTGTAGGGGCGTATTGCCATACGCACCTACAATGCATGAATTCAAACCCAGCGCCTCCGAGCCGGGTAAACGGTTTTTCCGGTCGAGTAGGTACTTCTTGCCAGGGAGACCGGAATAGGGCACTTTTTTCCCTGCGCCGTTTTCCGAAATCGGGAAATCCGGCGTCCGGATCAAGGACGGTGACGTGGCCAAATCCTCAGCGCCAGTACCGCCAGCTATACGGGTACTGCCGATATCCCACTAAAGTGTGGATACGCTCGTAGTAAGGAGTGTAAGGAATCGAACTTCGGATCTGATAGTTTTCCCACGTGGTGGGCGGTTTATAATAGAGTCCGAGCTCCCCGGTGACGGTGGTTCCCACCCAGATGCAGCCATTGAAAAGACAGACCAGGAGCAACAAACCTATCAGGAACATTTGTTTCATAAAGTCCCTCCGCTTTGCGCGTCTTAAAAATTAAGCAAATTTCGGGCCAGGAAAATCAGGTCCTAACAGAAACATCGGCGGAATCTTCGAATCATCACGCGGGCCGGCATGGAAATGCCGTTGTCATTCTGACGGCCGTCAGGAAGTTGACATTCACGGGACTCACCGGTGGCAGGGCATTATTAACGTAACCTGTTTATATTTGTGTATAATTTCAGTAGGGTCAGTAGTGGTACGGCTTTTGCTTTATAGCTGAGCAATGACGGACTTCGGGAGTAGAACCGGACCTTCCCTCCAGGTATCCGGAAAATGGACGGCGAAAAAATTTAACACAGCTTTGTTTTTCTTCCCACATTCCCTCAACCCTTCTCCTCATGCCCCCCCGGAGAGATATTCTCCGGGGGGCTTTTTATTTCATCAAAAGAGAGCGTAAATAAACGGGGCAATGGCGCTGCTTTCCGTGAAGACGATCAATGCGCCTAAGGCCGCCAGGACAATTGCGATAGGAAGCAGCCAGAAACGCTTTCGAACTCTCAAAAATTCCAAGAACTCGACAATCAAAGACGGATTAGGCATATTCAGCTCACTAATAACGTTTGAAAAACCGCTCCTTGGGTTGTGCCGGTTCCGGGCGGGTCACCCAATACGTGGCGGCATTCTTATCGAGTTTAGTGGACAGAGGCGGCCCTCCAAACCATCGTTTCAGAATCGCGGAGGGGGTGATGACCAGGTAATAGGCCATGGCAAGAACCGTAACAGTGATCACTGTACCTATGAAATGAGCGACTTTCAACCAGATGAGGTATGCCCTTTTCAGCCGGGAAGGCATGGTCATCAGGCCCAAACCTACGACGGACAGGCATCCGAACAAAACCAGCGGCAATGGGCTATTCCGCCACCAGCCCAGAGCGCTCAGGCTGCCGAAGAAAAGAAACGCCACTATTCCGAATCGACGGATCTGTCGTGGGTCAGTCGAGTTCGAGTTCATTTCGCCAATCCGCTTTCTCTTCCCAGGGTGGCTGCTCCTCTTTGAACAAAACGCAGTTTTCCATCACCAACACGTCCATTTCCGTGCGCATAAAACACCGGTACGCATCTTCGGGGGTGCAGACAATGGGTTCTCCTCTCACATTGAAGCTGGTGTTCACAAGCACAGGGCAGCCGGTCCGGCGCTCGAATTCCGAAATAACGCTGTGATAATCGGGCTTGGTCTCCGAGTTTACCGTCTGGAGGCGAGCCGAGTAGTCCAGATGCGTAACCGCGGGGATGTCACTCCGTTTGATCTTCAGGCGTTCCAGCATGGGCATTCCGTCCCTGTTCGGCTGAGGGAGTCTTCTTTCTGCTTTTACATCGGCTACCAAGAGCATGTAGGGGCTCGGCCGGTCCGACTCGAAGTAGAGGTCCGCCTTTTCTTCCAGCACCGATGGAGCGAAGGGCCTGAAGGACTCGCGGTATTTGATTTTCAGATTCATTACGGTTTGCGTATCATCCCGCCTCGGATCGCCGAGGATACTGCGAGCTCCCAGTGCTCTGGGCCCGAACTCCATGCGGCCCGCCAGGTAACCCACGATTTTCCCTTCAGCGATCTGTTCCGCCACAACGCCGGCCCTGTTTTCATCTTGAATCTCGTAATACACGGCGCCCACGGCCTCAAGAAATCCCTTGATCGCCTCGTTGGAGAAGCGCGGTCCCAGGTAAGAACCCTTCTGGCGATCTTTTCCTTCGACCGTGACCCTTTCCTTTCCGAGAAAACGATGCCAGACGGACAGGGCCGCTCCGAGCGCTCCTCCCGCATCGCCTGCGGCAGGCTGGATCCAGATCTCGTCAAAGGGACCGTTCCTTAGGATCCGCCCATTGGCCACGCAGTTCAAAGCGACTCCCCCGGCGAGGCAGAGCTTACTCCGGCCCGTCTCCCGGTGAACGTGACGCACCATTTTCAGTACGGCCTCCTCGGTTACCGCTTGTACACTCGCCGCAATGTCCATTTCCCTCTGGGTGATTTCCGTTTCAGGTCTCCGGGGAGGTCCTCCGAACAGAGTGGCGAAACGTTGGTTGGTCATCCGAAGACCGCCCAGAAAATCGAAGTAGGCCAGATTCAAGCGGAGGGAACCGTCTTCCTTCAAATCCACCAGTTCCGACAGGATCCGTTCTTTGTATCGGGGCGTACCATAGGGGGCCAGTCCCATCAATTTGTATTCGCCCGAGTTTACGCGAAATCCGGTGAAATACGTGAACGCTGAATACAACAACCCGAGAGAATCCGGGAAATGAAGTTCTTTCAGCAGCGTCAGATCCTTCCCTTCACCGAAACCGTAGCTGGCTGTAGCCCACTCGCCCACACCATCGATCGTCAGGATAGCCGCTTCATGAAAAGGTGACGGATAAAAAGCCGACGCCGCATGGGCCTCATGGTGCTCCGTGTAAAGCACATCCCCTTCGTACCCGGTCTCTTTTTTGAGGACTTTGGGCACGTGAAGTTTCTGTCCGAGCCATCGGGGCATCGCCTGAAGCCAGGATCGAAGTCCTTTGGGAGCCACGGTCAGATACGACATCAGGATTCGCTCGAAACTCAGGAAGGGCTTATCATAAAATACCACGTAAGAGAGGTCGTCGATGCGGATTCCGGCCTCGTCCAGACAATATTGAACGGCATGCTTGGGAAAGGAAGGATCGTGTTTTTTTCGAGTGAACCGCTCTTCCTGAGTCGCTGCCAGAACGTCGCCATCCCGAACCAGGCAGGCGGCGGCATCATGATAGAAACACGATATGCCCAAAATAGTGGTACTGGTTTTATCGTCCGCACTCATGTCGTTGAAACAGTCCTCTTCAGCACGATCCGACTGTCGGCCACCACGCAGCCCCGGCCCTCGGGATACACGATCAAGGGATTGATATCCAGTTCGGATACTTCAGGTTGTTCCGTCATCAGTTGAGACAGTCTCAAAATGCATTCCTCGACAGCCTGAATGTCCGAAGCGGGCATACCGCGGATTCCCTTCAACAGCGGATACATTTTGAGCGATTCGAGCATGCGGTAGGCGCTTCGTTTCCACATGGGCGCCAAACGGAAAGTGACGTCTTTCATCAGCTCGACGTAGGTACCCCCGAGTCCCGCCATGACCATAGGTCCGAATTTGGGATCGCGGTTTGCGCCTAAAATCACTTCGACACCTTTCTTTGCCATCTGCTCGATGCGAACGCCCGTTATACGGGCCTCGGGACATCGCTTTTTCACGTTTTCGATAATTTTCCGAAAGGCGTCTTCGGCCTCCGCGACACTCTTGATTTTCAGGATCACGCCGCCTGCGTCAAACTTATGAACCACGTCCGGTGAGTCGATCTTCATAGCTACGGGGAATCCAATGCGATCGAGTAGGGATCCGATCTCTTCTTTCCGGGCGACTTTTCCTCCCTCGAGCACCGGGAATCCGTAATAGGACAGCAGGGCATTGGCTTCGGTCTGAGGAAGATATACCGAATCTTCCGTTTTCAGCGTTTTCTTGATGAATTCGCGAGCCTGGTCCGTTTCCACCTCGTAGGTGATCACTTCCCGGCCCGGGATGGTCATCCGTGATGCGAAACGAACCATGCTCGCCATGGCCTGAATCGCCTGCTCGCCCAGAAAATAGTTCGGAAACCCATGGCTTTCGAGATAGCGGACACCTTCCGACACGTCCACGATTCCCATGAACACGCAAAGCACCGGTTTTTTGATGCCGTGTGTGGCTCGGGGGAGGATCTCCGCGGTTTGAAGAATGTCGGTAATGGCCTGAGGCGCCATGATCACAATGGAGCCCGAAACGTTTTCGTCCTTGAGCACGGTTCTTATGGCGTTCTCGTACCTCTTGTAATCGGCGTCTCCGATAATGTCCACCGGATTGTTCAAATTGGCTGTGGGCGGCAGGAAACTCGCCAATTGCGCCTTTGTGTCTTCCTTCAACTCCGCCAACTCGAGATTGAATCGATCCGCGGCGTCCACGGTCATAATGCCGGGACCTCCCGCATTCGTGATGATGGCGACGCGGTTTCCTTTGGGCAGCGGCTGGCGGGCGAAGGCAATGGCCGCGTCGAACACTTCTCCCAGGTTGTTCATACGTTGGATGCCGCTTTGCTGAAAGATGGCGTCATAAGCGGCGTCGGACCCTGCCAGGGCTCCGGTGTGGGAGGACGCGGCGAGAGCGCCCTTGGGAGAACGACCCGACTTCATGGCCAGCATGGGCTTCCGGTATTGCCAGTTGATCTCTCGCGCGGTCTCCAGAAAGCGCCTTCCGTCAGTGATATCCTCGAGATACATGACAATCACATCCGTGTCCGGATCGTCCTTCAGAAAGCTCAGCAAATCGATTTCATCCACGTCCGCTTTATTACCGAACGAAACGAATTTCGAGAATCCGATGTTGTGACCTGCCGCGTAGTCCATAATGGCGGTGCACAAGGCCCCACTCTGGGAAATGACCGCGATCCTGCCGTTCTTGGGCATGGCTCGGCTGAAACTGGCGTTCATCGAGACATCGGGATTCGTGTTGATAATGCCGAGACAGTTGGGTCCGATAAGAGAGATGTTGAGTTTGGCCAGCTTCTGTTTGAGCCTTTCTTCCCGTTCGACTCCGACGCCTCCGATCTCCTTGAATCCGGCTGTAATGACAATCACGCCCTTGACGCCTTTTTGCGCGGCCTGCTCCACCACTTCCTCCACGGCAGGGCTGGGAACGATTACAATTCCAAGATCCACGGGGTCCGGTATGTCCAGGATGGACGGATAGGTCCGAATAGAATGGATGAAACGGGAACGTTTGTTGACCGGATAGACCCCTCCTGTGAAGTCGCCATGTATGAGATTCTCCATCACCGCTCGTCCGACGCTGCCGGGTCGGTCGGTCGCACCGATGACGGCAATGGATTCGGGTGCAAAGATGGGCTTCAAACGGTCGGCGTGCATGATCCATCTCCTATAAGCATTGATGTTTTCGGGTCTGCTGAGGCGGCCATTGAATGGTCTTACTCAGCCCCCTTTCAATTTTAGAGGACATAGCTCCACAGGTTTCAGTGTAGCCACAGCATGTGGACCGGTTCGGACGGGCCGAGCACCAAAGGAAGACGGTTTCTGACCGAATGCAACTCGGAATAGGGTCGGAATCGATTCCGTTTCGATGTTTACGAGAACATGAAGCCCTTTATAATTCCTTAACCGAACGTTCAAAGTTTTGTAAAATCGTTGAAGCAAACAGCCCCCTTGATCCGCAAACGGCGTCGGGTTCAAAAGGCGGCGGACGGTGTGCGGATCCGATACGGCCGCTCCACCTGGTTTCGACAAAGCCTTCTTGGCTTTATTCTAGATTGTATGTAAAAAAGGGAATGAAATTCAAACAGACTTTTCAGGAATCTTTTTTAGGGACCTTTCTGAAAGACGTACTTAAGGTGGGGTTATCCGCCGCTGTCTGTTATAATCGCCGGTGCGAGGGTGGGGGGTGTATTGCACAATACGCCCCACTCCGAAACCGAAAGCCTTGGCTTCTTTTTTTGCAAAACGATTGATTTTGATTGTTCCTGGAAGAACCATAGGGTATCGGGTTGGGTATCCTGATTTTGTGATTATGTTAATAAAATATGGAGAATCGAGGCTTCCCGCTCCGGAAGCCCGAATCTTCTTGATAATACCATATCATATGCGGGGAGGGGAACTATCTATGTGGGAATACACGGAAAAAGTAAAAAAATATTTCGAGGAGCCCGTAAACGTCGGTGTTGTGGAAGAGGCGGACGGCGTGGGGGAAGTGGGCTCGCTGGCATGCGGCGACGCACTCAAACTGACGTTCAAGCTGGGACCGGACGGTCGAATTGCAGACGCCAAGTTCCAGACATTTGGATGCGCCAGCGCCATAGCTTCCTCATCCGCGCTGACGGAAATCATCAAGGGAATGACTCTGGAGGAGGCCTCGAAGGTAACCAATCGCGACATTGCCGAGTATCTGGGCGGCTTGCCCAAGGAGAAAATGCACTGTTCCGTCATGGGCATGGAAGCCCTGGAAGCGGCGATTGCCAATTATCGGGGCGAGGAAATCACGAAGGAGCAAGAAGGGGAGATCGTCTGTGAATGCTTCGGCATCACTGACCGTGAGATCGAACGGGTGATTCGGGAAAACCACCTCACTACTCGGGAGGAAGTGACGAATTACACCAAAGCGGGCGGGGGTTGCGAAAGCTGTCATGACAAGATCCAGGACATCCTGAATCGCATTTTGGCGGAAGAGAAAGGAAAACCCGTTGAAAAGAAGAAGGAAGAGGCACCCCGAAAGAAATTGACCAACCTCCAAAAGATCAAGCTGATTCAAGAGACACTCGACAGGGAAATCAAACCGGCGCTGCAGGCGGACGGCGGCGACATCGAGTTGATCGACATAGAAGGGAACCGGGTTCTGGTGGCCCTCAGAGGGACGTGTTCCGCGTGCTCGGCCGCCGAGGTGACCCTGAAAGGATACGTGGAAACGAAATTACGTGAATTCGTGACGGAAGATCTGGTGGTAGAGGAGGTCAAATAATGGAAACGGTCTATCTGGACAACAATGCCACCACCCGCACGGCCCCTGAGGCAGTCGAAGTCATGCTTCCTTATTTCTCCGACCTGTATGGAAATCCGTCGAGCATGCATTATTTTGGCGGGCAGGTAGAGAAGAGCGTCCGATCGGCCCGCGAAAAGGTCGCATCGCTTATAGGAGCCGAGCCCGGTGAAATCGTTTTCACGTCTTGCGGCACCGAAAGCGACAACACCGCCATATTCGGAACCCTGGAATCCTATCCGGAAAAGCGGCACGTGGTCACCACGAGAGTGGAACATCCCGCAATCAATCATGTGGCCCAGGTGCTCACCAAACGGGGATATCGCGTCACCCAGCTCCCCGTCGATCGCTCCGGCGGGCTGGATCTGAAGCAACTCGAGACGGCCGTTACACCGGATACGGCCGTAGTCAGTGTTATGTGGGCCAACAACGAGACCGGCGTCGTGTTTCCGATCGAAGAAATCGCGGGCATCGTTAAAGAAAAAGGCAGCGTTTTTCACACGGACGGCGTCCAGGCCGCGGGTAAGATTCCTTTGGACATGTCCAGACAGAAACATATCGACCTGCTGTCGATTTCCGGACACAAGCTGCATGCCCCCAAAGGCATCGGCGTGTTGTACGTGCGTAAAGGCACCCGGCTGGCGCCCTACATCATAGGCGGTCATCAGGAGCGCGGTCGACGAGGAGGTACGGAAAACGTACCGTACATCATCGGCTTGGGCAGGGCGTCGGAGCTGGCTCTGGAACGCCTGGACGACGAAAACACCCGCGTGTCGGCCCTTAGAGACAAGCTCGAAAAGGGCATTTTGGCCGGCATACCGAACAGTCTGTTGAATGGGCAAGGCCAACCGAGGCTCCCCAACACGCTGAACGTGAGTTTCGAATATATTGAAGGCGAGTCCATATTGCTCATGTTGAGCAAACTGGGTATCTGTGCGTCTTCCGGCTCGGCCTGCACCTCCGGCTCCCTGGAGCCGTCACACGTTCTGCGGGCCATGGGAATTCCATTTACAGCGGCTCACGGCTCCATCCGTTTTTCGCTGAGCTACTATAACAAGGAAGAAGAGATCGACTTTGTCCTCCAACATTTGCCGGGGATCGTGCAAAAACTGAGGGCCATTTCTCCCTTTTGGGATCAATATCAGCGCCAGGCTGCTGTCGGAGGCTAGGTTATGATCGAAGGGTTCCCCAAACCCCTCCAAAGACTTTTGAATTTGGATCGGATCCGATCTACGATTAAAAAGGCGAGGCCAGGGGCGCGATTCTGTAACATCCGTTGTACACTGGACTCCCTCTGAGTGAGCGCCTCCCGCGGGGGAGGCGCCTGCTCGAAAAGGTTTTTTAAAAGGAGCGGGGGGAAAACGTTGGAAAACGTTTCCCCCCGCAAACGACCCCCAACGAACGATTGCGGGAGATATATGGTTGCCGAACGGGGCGTATCCACGTGCTGGAAATCAGCGGAAGTGAACGACGGCGACGAGCTTATGTACGCCATGGCCCGAATCGGACTGTCCGGGCTGGAGCTTGATTACCGAGTGACGGGCCGCATGTTCCAACAGATGAAGGGGAGCCTTACTCGGGGACATTTTCAGGTGCTGTCCATTCACGGTCCATTTCCGTTCCCGGACGATCTGCCTCGGACCCTGGCAGGCGGCGACCTGTTCAATATGGCGTCACGGGATGCGGATGTACGTCGCGAAGCCCTTGCTATTACGAAGAGAACCCTGGAAACGGCCGGCGATCTCGAGGTGGAGCGGGTCGTACTGCACGGCGGCCACATCGAAGACCTGAAAGACCAGGCCCTCGCTTTCTACCGCGCCTTGAAGCAGGAACAGACCCTGTCTCAGGGCGCAAAAGAGGATCTGGAGCGGCTGATCGAGGCGCGAAACGGGAAGGTTTCCCTATGGGTCGATCGGCTGTTGTTTTGCCTCGAGACCCTTTTCAAGCCCGCGGAAAGTCTGGGAGTGACCCTTTGCCTCGAGAACGGTTTTCACCTGCACGAACTGCCTGACAAAGAGGAAATGGGCCGTATTCTGGACACCTTTCAAGGCGCTCCCCTCGGGTTCTGGCTGGACGTCGGACACGCGGCTTTCCAGGAACGTTTGGGCCTGTCTTCCCTCGAAGATTGGCTCGAATTCGTTCCGGACGCACTGAAAGGCGTCCACGTGCACGACTGCAAGGCATGGGATGCCCATCTTCCTCCGGGACAGGGGGACGTGGATTTCAAACGTCTCAAATCCGCGTTCGAGTGCGCCTCCGTACTGATCTTCGAGATCGACGGCTCCTTCCCCTCTGAAGCGGTTATCGAGGGGATCGAGTATTTCGAGGACGAAGTTCCGGCGGATCATAGAAGAACGAAGTGAGGGTTACGCGACATGGAAATCACCAATCTCTTCTCGAAGCAAGATTCATGCAGACTCCTGGTCAACCTGGAAGGAAAACTAGCGGAAAAATATAAATGGTATCGGGAGTTCCTGGTCCATAATCACGAAGCGTTGCAGATGATTTCCGATCTGGAAAGGCTTCAGCAAGGCAATGAGCCTTTTACGTTACCTGCGGTGAAGGATGACTATCATCGCCTGTTTGATGCCACCACAAAACTCGTAGAAGCGCTCAATACCCTTTCCGGCGGAAAATACAAAGAACTCTCAAAGGCTTGCAGGGATCTCCACGAGGAGATCGATCCGCTTTTCTCCAAGGC
>Ga0209164_1003056_pt1 | contig 16515 bp, 11 predicted proteins | sample MTBNYHSulfiMetaG_FD_187458 | JGI IMG/M metagenome (GOLD analysis project Ga0209164, IMG submission 187458) | Enrichment culture microbial communities from rom New York Harbor, USA that are MTBE-degrading - MTBE-NYH (New York Harbor Sulfidogenic)... | ecosystem: Environmental > Aquatic > Marine >...
CTGAAAAAGTCGAAGAATGCGAATCACTTAGAACTTTAATGTGAATAGCAGCAGCTGAATTAACGGTTTTTCTCTCTAGAAGCCATAGTGGGTTGTTTGTTGTCAATGATCTAAGAATTGCCGCTAGTGTTGTTTTTCCTTGCCCATTGTCCCCGTAAATCAAATTTATCTTACGAAATTCTATGTCTCCATGCGCGTGAAAATCAACAAATTTTCCAATATTTTGTATTTCAACGAATTTCTTTAGCATTTATTCCTCACTTTTATCCCTACCTATTTTCTTAATCCTTCTTAAGTGAATTATAGAATAGGATATTATTTTCTGCGTTTAATGTAGTAGTCTTTTTAGAAAAGGAATAAATCTATTTATTAGTTGGTATACTTTAGAGCATAGGACTATTGGAACTTAACACACCGCCATATCTGGGTAAAAAGGCATAAATACCACGATTAAGGCCACATTTGGGGGTATGTGGAGTCTTAATTAAGCCATAGGACTCATAAGCCCTTGGTCGTGAGTTCAAATCTCACCCTCGCCATTTCGTATTTAAAGATGTCGTTGCGAAACATGCATCAGCAAGTTGAAGCAATCTCTCCCAAATTTATCACTGGCAGAGAAAAGACCTTGCAACGCTCCACCGGAGCCTTGCAAGCCCTCGCCATCTTCTGTTTAACCCTCAAACCTTTCAAAGTTAAGCTCAGTGGTAGAGACTTGCAATCTGCCATAGGCAGCTCGCAAGCCCTCGCTATTTTCTTTATTAAACAGCAAAACATCGATTAGCCCGTGGCAGAGACTTTCAACTCTCCACAGGAGAATCGAAAGCCCATAAGCCCTTGGTCGTGAGTTCTAAAAAGACCTTACGGTGCTCCACCGGAGCCCCGCAAGCCCTCGCCATTTCGTATTTAAAGATGTCGTTGCGAAACATGCATCAGCAAGTTGAAGCAATCTCTCCCAGTTTTTCTCAATGGTAGCGAAAAGACCTTATGACCTTCCACAGGAGAGTCGAAAGCCCATTTATAAAAGACCTTTCGAACTTCCACCGGAAGTTCGAAAGACTTGGTCGTGAGTTTACCCCAAAACTGGGACTCCGCAAATCTTCGAAGCGATCCGCAGGAGCGGGTCGCGGAGACACCCCTAACGAGGCGGCTACGTGCCGCCATCGTGTAGGGTGCTACACCTGCCATCTTATATAAAGCTGCCTTTGTGAAACTTGCATTAGCAAGTTGAAGCAATCTCTCCCAATTTTGCACAGTAGCAGAAAAAAGACCTTGCAGCGCTCCAGCGAGATGACGCAGAGGGACTATTTTGGGTTAGGAAAGTTGACAGAAGTTGACAAAAGGTGACAGTTTTGGCATTTTCAGGGCGCGAAACTGCGCATAGCCATTATACCAGGTAAGGGAAAGTGGAATTAGAGACTCTTAATATAGGCCAATTGCCAGTTATTAATACTATAAGAGCGATGTTTTCGACTTTTGGCTTAGGATTATTAGAAAGCGTATGGAACTAACTAAAATAGCGTATCGCTGTTATTTTAGGTTAGGTATATAATATAAAATAATGCATGATTGTTATTTTATTAATACAACATAAAAATAGTAAATGAAAATCACGGATTTCAGCAAAGAGGCACCCGGAAAGATCATCAAAACCCTTGAAGGATACTATGCCTTCATCCCAGACCCGCTGCCGCAAAAACTGGTTTGGACCACGCAGCTGATCAACCGATTGGCTTCGGCGGAGAGGAGCATCGCACGGTTGGAAGAAGCGGGCAAGGATATTCCCCTCCAGCATATTGTCGTGAGGCCATTCATGCGTAAAGAAGCTGTCCTTTCTTCTCAAATTGAAGGAACAAGAACCACGTTCGAGCAGCTGTTGACCTATGAAGCCAAGCAATTAAGCCTGTTTGAGGATATTAAAGACCGGCAGGAGGTGCATAATTACATTTTAGCTCTTGATTATGGTTTAGAGCGATTAAAGACTTTGCCGATCAGCGTTCGTTTGCTGCGCGAGATTCACGGCATCTTAATGAAAGGGGTGAGGGGTGAGGCGATGACGCCCGGTGAAATCCGTAGGAGCCAGAATTGGATCGGACGTCCAGGGGCAGCCTTGGCAGAAGCCCGCTATGTGCCGCCGCCAACGGAAGCCATGCAGAATTGCCTATCTGAGCTGGAAAAATACCTCCATCGAGAATCCGAAATTCCGGCATTGATCCGAATTGGGCTGATCCACTATCAGTTTGAAGCGATCCACCCATTTTTAGATGGAAATGGAAGAATCGGCAGACTGATAAACACCTTTTTGCTAGCTGCCTGGAATCTGCTCTCGCATCCTCTGCTCTATTTGAGTTCCTTTTTTGAAAGAAACCGCACGGAATATTATGACCGGCTGCTGGCTGTTACGCAGAAAGGGAAATGGGAAGAATGGCTGATATTCTACCTGGAGGGAGTACATCAGCAGGCGGAGGATGCCATCGCACGTATCCAGGCGCTGCAGAAGCTGCGGCTGGAATATCAGGAATTGCTCAGCAAGGAGCGCAATCGCAAGAATCTCAGCGCGATGGTGGATTATTTCATCAGCACACCGATCAGTTCGATCAAACAGGCCATAGAAGCCACCCACATGGGGAGCTTTGTCACCGTGCAGGGTTATATCCAGAAATTAGAAAAGATGGGCATCATAAGGGAGGTGACAGGAAAAGCAAGGGGACGAATCTATAGTGCTGATAAGATTATGCGTATTTTAGAGGGATAATATTAAATAGTTGGAAATTTTACGGAGGAGATCATGGAATTTTATAGGGGATCTGAATGGCGACGATGGGATTTGCATATTCATACTAAAGGAACGTTAAAGGAAGATAACTTTACAAGCAAAAATTTTCAAGAATTTTGTATTACTCTTTTTAGGAGAGCTCTCGAAGATGGAATTGCTGCAATAGGCATCACCGACTATTTTTGTATTGAAAAATATAAAATGGTATGCCAATTTGTTGATGAAATTGACAAAATTGATATATTTACTGAGCAAGAAAGAAATAGAATAAGAGAAATACTGCTTATTCCAAATGTAGAATTGAGAATGTTGCCTGCAACAGACAGTGGGAGGCTGATAAATATTCATTGTCTATTTAACCCAGAATTCATAGATTCACTAGATAATCATTTTTTTGGTTCTTTGGAACATTCAGGGGGAAATGGGAAAAAATATAAGATGAATAAAAAAGGAATGATTGATTTGGGAAAATCAAACAACTCCTCTTTAAATGATGATGATGCTTTTATTAAAGGGATTTCATCCTTCGCTGTTAGTTATGGTGATTTACAGAAAATTAAGGACAGCGATAAAGATTTCAGAGAAAACGTAATTATTGCAGTGAGTAATTCAAATCAAGATGGTGCTTCTGGATTACAAAATCATTATCAATTATTTGAAGGAACCAAAATAAGTTCACTAGATGAAGTAAGAAAAGCTATTTACACCATATCTGACTGTATTTTTTCGGGGAATCCAAAAGACGCGGAATATTTCTCTGGGAGAGGGAAAGATGATCCTAAAACAATTCAACTCAAATGTGGAACACTAAAACCATGTATTCATGGATCCGATGCACATTCCGAAAGTAAATTATTCAATCCGGATCAAGATAGATACTGTTGGATAAAAGCTAATCCGACGTTTAATGGACTAAGACAGATTCTTTATGAACCACTTCCTGGTGAGAGGGTGTGTATTAGTCAAAAAAAACCAGATCAAAAGAAAGATTATCAAATAATAAAGAAGATAAAATTTTATGGTACACGAGATTTTCCACAGGAAATCATTTTCAACCCAAATTTATGTTCAATAATAGGCAGCCGGTCAGTAGGAAAATCTGCTTTATTAGCATATTTAGCTGATTCTGTAGATTCTGAACAAACTAGAGAAAAGAATAAAAATGGGCCAGGTGAGGGTTATCATTGGAGTAAAGTGGATTTTGAGTATTCAGTTGAATGGGCTAATGGTGAGATAAATAAAGATAACCCTGGGAAAGTAGTTTATATTCCTCAGAACTTTCTCTATGAAATGAGCGGAAAACCTGAGGAAATAAAAAACAAGATATTACCGGTATTAAATAACAAATTCCCTCAAATTGGGAAGATGTATGCAAAAGTCGATCGAGATTTAAAGAGAATCAATAATGATGTTAGCAAAGTAGTTGGAAAATGGTTTGACGAAAAAGAAAAGATTGGGGAAATTAACGAAACGTTGAAAAATTTAGGAACTATTAAGGCAGTTGAGACTGAAATAACAAACACAGATGCTGAAATAAAAGAAATAAAAAACAAATACAAATTAAAAGCCAGTGAGGTAAAAAAACTTCAAAATTTAACTGAGAAGGTATCTATTTATAAGAATAGAATTTCTCAAATAGATGATGAGATTGAAATTATTGGTGAGGAAGGAGAAAGAGGTGGGTTTTTTAAAGCTATAGAGATTTCGCTTTCCCCTCCAATAGAAGACTTGCCAGATACTCTTCAAGAAAAACTTCAACAAAAATTAGCTGTGATGTCAAACAATATTGTTATAAATGCAAACAAAACAGTCAACACATACTTGGGTGCGATTAAAAACGAATTAACAGAAACTAAAGATAAACTAAAAGATAGCTCTGAAGAATTGAATGTAATTATGGAGAAACAGGAAAAGAATGAGGTGCTCGAATCTCTAATTGAAAAATCTCGTGATTTAAAATCAACTAGAACTGAAATTAATAATAATTCTAAGAAACTTACTGAAACCAATCAACGATTATCAAAAACTGAAGAAGAAATTGTTGAATTACACAAACAACGTAACAAATTGATAACTGAATTAAAAAATAGCATCAATACACTTGATCAAAGCAATATCAAGGACATGAACTTTGGCATAGAAGCAGAAATAGAAAACGACGATATTGTGAGGCTAGAAAAGAAAATTAATACAAGGGATGGATCAGATTTTGTAACATCACATAATCTAGAATTCGAGAAAATAAGGGCAAATCCAACAAATTTTCTTGAGTCAATTTTCACGGGGAATCAGAAAATTAATCGAGGAATTGAAAAAAAAGAAATTGGAATTGAGGCTCTAATCCTAACCGAAAAAATTTTATTTTCAGCTTACATGGAAGGAGATAAAATTGGTGGTTTTTCAGAGCCTACAATGACACCCGGCAAAAGAGCTTTGTTTGCATTAAGATTGATTCTCGCTGAGTCTGATGATGAATGGCCATTGTTAATTGACCAGCCAGAGGACGATTTGGATAGTAGATCAATCTATGAGGATATTGTTCCATTTTTGCGAGAAAAAAAGCGAGAACGTCAAATAATTATGGTGAGTCATAATGCAAATTTGGTAATTGGAGCAGATAGTGAACAAATCATTGTTGCCAATCGACATGGTGAAGATAGAAAAAATGAAGATGAGGCGTTATTTAATTACTTGAGTGGAAGCATAGAGAATACAAAACCATGTAATCCTAAGTGCAAGGACACTTTGAAATCTCAAGGAATTCGAGAACATGCATGTCAAGTTTTAGAAGGCGGTGAAATGGCTTTTGAACAAAGAAGCAATAGATATGCGATAAAAAGAAACAAATAACAATAATAGAGAGCATTTGACTATTAGAAATTAATTCAAAAATTAGAATTATGCTACATCTTTTCTGATTATATAATTCAAACACAAGGACCTTTTTGCGAGAGGGTGATTGAAAATATTAAGAAATTTCTAAATGGAATTGCTCTTAGAATTCGTTTTCTAGTGAACATTACCATTTGTATTTCTTGAAAAAATATTGAACAATCAAAATAAGTTCTGAGTTAGCTAAATAAGAAAGGAGAATTTTTTATTCAGTGAAGAAATAATTTTTCTAACACAAGAATTTTTATACAATAAGTAATTTGGGAGTTAGCTTATTATAAGGAGAGGAAAATGGCAAATAAATATCTTTATTCGGAATTACAAACAGAAAAGGCAATTCCAGAGATTAAAGAAGCAATTCGCAAATCATTTGCAGTAGTAGGAGGAGAAATTGAAGAATTGGAAAATGGTGTAAAAATTAATAAAGGAGTAAATCAAGTAAGATACGCTTTTACAACAATGAATTTTCATGCCACAATCTCAATTAATCCAGTATCCACAAATAAATATAACCTTGAGTGTCATATGGCTTGGATTCCTCATTGGTTGAACTATCTAATGTTCTTATGGGGTTTTGTGACAATTGTTACTTGGGCCTATAATGTTTTATTTCTATTAGTTAAACCAACTGAAGTGTACAAGACCGCATTAGATCGTGTTGGTTTTTACCTCAGCTAAAAGTAGAAAAATTGATAATAAATACTCAAAATAATTAGGTGTACTCAATAATTGACTTTTTAAAACTGCGAGACTTGACCAAGAAGGCACTAAAAATTCATCTTAAAAATCATTCGACAAAGGGAGAGGAGAAATCAAATGGTACTATCTGGAAAACCTGACATATCGCAATTGGAGGAAAAGAAAGATGTGGATGGATTGATGAAGGCCCTCGAATCTGAGAATGCTGAATCAATACGGGAAAGTGCCGCAGCCGCGTTGGGCCGAATAGGCGATCCACGTGCGGTAGAAGCACTGATGGCTGCCCTGATTAATGATTTGAATGTCAATGCTATTGATGCTCTAGCCGAAATTGGTGACACCCGGGCAGTGGAGCCGCTGATTGACTTTTTGAAAAGTGGGAGATATCTCTTCAGAGTTGCTAAGGCGCTGATTAAGCTCGGTGACGCGGAGGTAAGAGATCAGGTTTTTGCTGTACTCAGAGCCAAAGGAGGAAGGATACTGACCGATGTGGCAAATGATGGGAGCGCAGAAGATGTGGAATTTCTGATCAAGGCCGGTGTGGATGTTGACACAAAGACGAGCGGCGGCTACACCCCGCTGCTTATCGCGGCAGGCAGGGGGAGGACAAGGATTGTTAAAATGCTCCTTGATGCAGGCGCTGATGTGAACGCTCGCGGCGAAAGCAACCGAAGCGCGTATGACCTTGCCTGTGATCGTGATTATGCGGAAACCGCGCAGCTTATCCGTGAGTACATTGACATGCGTGATCTGTAAATTAGTGCTGGGGTAAACTATCAACGTATTAGCAATAGAGCATAGGACTATTGGAACTTATCATATCGCTATATCTGGGTAAAAAAAACCATGGAAAACACGAAAAAGGCCTATATGGGGGTATCGATGCATTCATCAGCATAGGGATTGGAAAAACATTTCAATTAGATAAAGGAGAAAAGACCTTTCAACTTTTCACAGGAGAGTTCGAAACCCGCAAGCATTCGTTTTTTCCTTTTTCCATTTCCATTGCAAAAAAAGAAAAATAAGCCCAATCCGTCAATTTCACTATATGAAGATCTGTATAATTGCGGAAGGATTTTACCGCGAGCATCGCGGGAGCGGAATCCGAATAGCTACAATGAAACCAACCATGCGTCGGAGCGCAAGGGTCAATCTATCGAGAAGAAAGAATAAGAGAGAACAATTAATGGAATCCATCATCCAGGAGATCAGGCAAGAGTTAAAGAAGAACAGCGACGAGCATACGCGGGAAAGTGGGCAACGCTTCTTCAAAGAAGAAGTAAAACTGTACGGGGTGAAAACCGCGCAGGTCAGCCAGATCGGCAAAATCTACACACAACAAATCAAGACGATGGAGAAGGGGGAGGTGTTTGGGCTGTGCGAACAACTTTTTAAATCAGGCTATCTGGAGGAGTCCTTCATCGCCTGCCAGTGGGCGTACGCCATACGCGCCCGTTACGAGCCGCAGGATTTCAGGGTCTTTGAGAAATGGGTGCAGCAGTACGTGAGCAACTGGGCGACCTGCGACACGCTGTGCAACCACACTGTGGGCACTTTCATCGAAATGCATCCGGACTACCTGCAACACCTAAAGGCATGGGCAAAATCCCCAAAGCGCTGGGTGCGGCGGGCGGCGGCGGTGACGCTGATCGTGCCGGCGCGGCGCGGCAAGTTCCTGCAGGACATTTTCGAGATCGCCGACATTTTACTGCTGGATCAGGACGACCTGGTGCAGAAAGGCTATGGCTGGATGCTGAAAGCCGCCAGCCAAGCGCATCTGCAGGCAGTGTTCGCGTACGTGATGCAGCATAAGGCTGAAATGCCGCGCACGGCGCTGCGCTACGCGATCGAGAAGATGCCGCAGGAGTTGAAGAGCCAGGCGATGGCAAGGTAGCTGGAATCAGAGGGGGGCAGGCAAGCCTGCCTTGCGCTAATCCAAGGGCAGATCGACGCGCTCGGCGGAACGCGAGGCTGAGAGGTAGGCGGCTTCCAAGATCTCCTGGGCAGCCAGGGCGGTCTCAAAATTCAGCGGGGATGGCTTGTTTTCCTGGACGCACTGCAGGAAGTCGTAGCAGGAGGCGAGGTGGGAATCGAGGTAGAAGCCTTGCGAATACTTGGCGGGCGGCCAGAGTTCAGCGATCGGGCGCATATCAGAAGAGGTCTGGAAATCCTGCGGGCCGACGAGCCAGTGTTTGCGGTTGAGGTCATAGAACTCCACACGGTCCAGGCGGGCGAAGTCCAGGCGCAGCGTGCCGCGGCTGCCGATGACCTCGATGAGGGTGCTGTCCTGCGCGCCGCCATGCAGGCGGGTGACCTCCAACGAGCCGACTGCGCCGCTGCGCAAACCCAACTGGCACAAAGCCCAATCGTCCACATCTACACTCTCCATGCGGCTGCTGCCGGCCTGGGCTGGGCGCTGGGTAATGAAGGTGCGCGTCTGGCACTGCACCCACGCCGCGTCGCCAAGCAGAAAACGGAGCAGGTCGATCAGATGGATGCCGAGGTCGGCCAGCGCACCCCCGCCGGACACGGAACGGCGCATGCGCCAGGAGACGGGCAGCGCGGGATCGCTGAAGGTGCCGTAATGCATGTAGGCGCGGAAGTGAAAGGGCTGGCCGATGCCGCCATCCGCAATGAAAGCCTGCATGTACCTGACGGCGGGAACATAGCGGCGGTTGAAAGCGGTGTGGGTGATAAGGCGGCTGGCGCGGGCGCCGGCGGCAATGGCGCGAGCATCCGCCAGGGTGCGGCCGAGCGGTTTTTCACAGCAGACGTGCTTTTGGCGGCGGAGGGCTTCCAAAACCTGCTCGCGGTGGTAGAGGTTGGGCGAACAGATATCCACCGCATCCAGCGGCTGCGCATAGAATTCGTCAACGCTGGAAGTGACCAGGTCAACGCCGAGGGAATGGATAAAGTCCAGGTCTTGGGCGGGGTCATTGCGCAGCACGGCGCGCAGGCGGGCGCGCACGGCGGGGCGCGGAAAAGCGAAAGGGATGCTATGGTAGGCGGCGGCGTGCACCTTGCCGATCCAGCCAAAGCCGATCAGACCAATGTTGAGCACGGGCGCGGATGGAGAATTGATTTCATTTTCAGGCATTGGGCAATTATAAAACGTGTGATCTGCGATTGAAATAAAAATTGAATCATAAAAAAAATAGAAGAAGGAGTAGAAAAAGAGTGTAAAATTAATTCTTATTGAAATAAGTGAAGAGGTGGCCATGAGGATAAAACGGATCAGTCCAGTAATTTTTCTATTGGGGAGCCTTTTATGCGCAGCCTGCAGCCCTGCAGGCGGGAATGAGAGCGTTGTCAATGGAGCTAGCACGGTAGAATCCTCCAACGCTCCAAATAAAACACTCGAAAGTGTGATCCAAGTCCGCTATGTTTCCAGTTCGGATTCAGCCAACATGACAATCCGCAACCCAGAGATCATTAAAAGCTACACTACGCTGGAGTCATGGGGCGAACCAAGCCGATTAAGCGTGAGCGAGGCGGGCATTGCGATCGAACAATCGGCACAACACGCAGCGGAAGGAAATGAAGCCGGGGTACTGGTTGAATATGAAGTCGCCAGCGATGTTTCACCGGCTGAGATCGAGATCGTTCTAGAAAAAAGCGACCTGAACAAAGCCAGGATGACTATCATGGATGTCAGCGGTCCCGATCCGGTCGTTCTGGAAGATTACGAACATGAGAACACCAGCCAAGCGAACGATTTCAACCGTACGCGCCTAGCTGTTGCGGTGGGCGTTTCTGTGCCAGCGGCAGCTGCACAGGAGATACCGGCAGGTACTGGGGAAACTAGCAGCATTATCTTCTATCACGGCAGCATTCTCACCATGAATTCGAATAAGCCAATCGCTCAGGCGGTCTGGATCGAGAATGACACGATACGGGCTGTTGGTGAGCAGGATGAAGTCTTTGCGATGGCTGATGAGGATGCGATCAAGATTGATCTGGGGGGACGGACGCTCATGCCTGGTTTTATTGACAGCCACACTCATTCCTTCAATAACATTTGGCGTGACGATTTCGAAGCTGGCCAGCAATTCCTCTTGGCTCATGGAATCACCACTTCGGCGGAATTGTTCGTAAAAGATGACCTGATCCAGGATTTTTTGAGCTTTAACGATTCCGGCCAGCTGCGCATGCGCATCAGCCTTTACCCTTTGCGGGTGGACAATTGCGGCGAAGATCTTGGGGAATGGTATTGGCCGGATTATCCGGTTTCGCGTGAAGATGGGGCTTTGCTGCAGATACCCGGCATCAAAATAATAAGCGACGGAGGATCGTGCAACCGCCCAGCCCGCAGTTATCCTTATCCCGATGGCAGTTTGGGCGACCTGTATCTTGATGCGCAAACCTTGGCGGGGCTGATTGAACAAGCACAGGAGCATGGCTACCAAGTGGCAATCCACGGCTTGGGAGACCGGGCTATCACAGTAAATCTGGATGCACTAGAGATAGTGATTGCGGGCGGAGAGAACAGCTTCCATCACCGTTTGGAGCATAATACACTATTAAGCGAGGATATGTTTGCACGATACAGCGAAGTGAATCCGGTTACAGTGATCTTCGGATTCTTCCCAGCCTGCACGTTTGAAAGCGGGAAGTTCGTTGAGCAGCCTGCTCAGTATCAGCAGATGGAATGGGCTTGGCGCCCATTGATCGAAGCCAATCCCGATGTGCATTTTGCCTGGCATTCCGATTCACCCTGGGTGGGGCAACCTGAACCAATGACTCATATCTATGGTTTTGTCACACGACGAGAGATGCGGGAAGACGGCAGCTTCTGCGAGCCGCCAGCTTGGGCAACTGATGACTTGCTCAGCGTGGAAGAGGCTTTACCCATGATGACCATCGGATCTGCCTATGCATTGCGCCGCGATCATGAGATCGGCAGCATTGAGCCGGGCAAACTGGCTGATCTGATTATTCTTTCCGCCAATCCGCTGGAAGCAGAAACCGAAGACATTCTTGATATTCAGGTGCTTATGAGTATGGTGGGCGGCGAGGTGAAACACTGCCTGGATGAGAACATGGAACTTTGCCCATGATTCCTATCAATATATCCAAACGAAGGGAGTGGAAGGGTCATTAAGATCATCTTGAGGTAATAGGTAAAAATCAAGCATGTAGTCTGCGACCAATTACCTCAACTTGGATGCTTTGGACTGGAACGGCGGACGAAGAGCCAGATGAAGAGCGCTGCCAGAATCGCCAAGCCAACGCTGACGGCGGTCCAGGCGATCTCTTCAGCGGTGCTGGCATAGGTCTGCCCGAAGAGCAGCGCGCTGGAGGATATGCTGGCATGCATGCAGTAGGCGAGCAGCAGGCTGCCCTGGGTGCGTTCATAGACCCAGGTGATGATGAATGACCAAGCCGTCAGGAGGAGCGGGCCGAGCAAGAGGATCAAGAGCAGCGAGGTAAGGCCTCTGCCGCCGATCCCGAAGTAGTCGGCGTAGCCATGCCACAAACCGCCCCAAACCAGACCCAACAGCAGGGTGGCAAGCGCGGGGGAATGGCGCTCAAGCAGGCGCGGCAAGAGAAAACCGCGCCAGCCGAATTCTTCCATCAGGCCGGCGGTAAGACCCAAGCCAATAGCGGGGACGAGCAGGCTCAGCATGGCGCCAGCATCCAGCGGGTAGCCGGCTATCCAGCGCAGGAATGGCGTGAGGGCGGTCACGGCAGGGATGACCAGCAGGGCGAATCCCCAGCCGCCCACGCGCCAAATGCGAAAGCGCGCCCAGAGATCCTGCAGCCCGGCGCGCCCATCGACCAGCCAGGTTGTGAACAATCCGCTGAGCGAAGGCCCGAACCCGCCCAGCACGACGAATAGGAAGGTGATGGGGGGAGGAGACTGCATTAATCCACCGGGTTTGATGTAAAAGAACATCAAGGACCAGATGCCAAACGACCAGATGAGCGTAAAGAGGATAAAGGCAAGGATGGGGCGGCGGGCAGCCCAGGTTTTGAGGTTCATTTATGGATCCTCCGTCAAACTTTATCAATTTCCCAGCGAAAATATTTCGGAGTTAATTTAACCATAAAAGGAGGATGATCAAGGAATAATCTGTAGAATTAACATCGCCCCGGCATTACATTGGATTGTTCCGAAAAATCTTTTTTACGGTTGAGGTTATTGTGGTTATCACAAGCTGTGAACAGTAGTGCTTTGCTGCAGCTCACAGGTGGTGTTAAAAATGGCGTCCATTTTTTCCTTGGGCAGGTTGTGCTGCAGCATGTGGCTAGTTGCAAGAATGAAGCGTCCATGGCGCGCGCCGATGGCGCACTTTTCACGGATAGACTGAGTTATTTCTGCGCTGGTCATGTGCTCGGCCTGCTGGACATCAATGCCGGTAGCGAAGGTGAGCCTGCCCTGCGTGAGCGCGTAGGCCTGCTCCAGATCGTTGCCAGCGCCAGTTTGAAAGGACTGCAGAATATCCACGCCGGCGGCGACATAACGTTCGAGAAAGGGCATCTGATAGCCGCAGGAGTGCAGCATGAAGGGCAGATGATGGGCGTGCGCGGCACTGACCAGGCGAGCCAATTGGGGGTGGGTGATCTCATCCCACATCTTCATCGAGATCAATGGTCGTTGGTTGCTGCCATAATCATCCTGCAGGAAAATGACATCCGCTCCAGCTTCAGCAGCCAGGTGAATAATTTCTTCCAGCCAATCACCCAGCCTGCACATGAAGGCTTTGATCTCAGCCGGGTAATCATAGAGCGCCAGCATGAAATTCTGGCTGCCGAGGATGTAATCGCAGAGCACCTGCTGCATGGCGCCGATCTCCACCAGCAAGCAGGCGGCCGGATGCTTTTGCTTGAACTGCCTGACACCGTTGAAATGGGCTGCGTTTACCAGCGGTAACCGCAAAGCTGCAAGGTCTGCCGGGTTGGATACAGCCGGCTTTTCGGGGTGCATATAAATGCCGCACAGCGTCAAACTACCCCCAAAGGGAGCGCTGACCGAAATGCGACCATCTGAGGAACGCACAGAAGTGATGAAGCTGAGCGGGCTGATGAAAGACGGTGAAAGGACGGCGATATCACCACCCAGCGCCAGGGCATAGCTGCTGTTGCCGTACTCCTCCATAATGAGCGGCAGAGCCCGGCTCCAGGCATCAGCCTGCATACCGCCGCGGCGCAGGAAGCGCCGCCACAGACTGCACCCAAGCAGTGAAGGAATTCGATCCGGTGCTGGTGCAAATTCCGCCAGCAGGCGGCAGGCGGTGTGCGGATTGAGCCAGATCATGAGCGGGACGCGATCCGGCGGCAAACCTTCGGTAGCGGCCTGCACGCGCTCACGAGAAGTCATGCTTTCTGTCATTTTTCAACCTATTAGAACCATATGTTGTATAAACAACAAGTGTTGTGTTAAAATTATCATGCCTCAAAAAAATTGACAAGCGTTAAATTGAGTAAAGTCGTTGTATAGGCAACACCAGCGGCAGATTTGTGGATTATTTAAGGAGGCGTACATGGACTTACGAGAAAGGCGCACGCGTAAGTTGATTCGGGAAGCGTTTTTCGAGCTGATGCGGGAAAAGGGTTTTGAAACACTCAGCGTTCAGGACATCACGGAACGCGCCATGGTCAACCGCAGCACGTTCTACCGGCATTATCAGGACAAATACGACCTAGCACGCAAGTGTCTGGATGAACCCTTCTCCGCGCTGCTGGAACAGATGGACATGATCGAACCTGCACAGGAGCTAGCGGAGGGTCAGCCACCCAGAAATTTTCTGATCCTGTTCGAACACATCCAACAGAACGCTGACTTGTACAGCCTGCTGTTCGGACGCAGCGGGATTTCTATGTTTATTTCACGCCTGCGTGAGTACGTCCTGCAGTTGCTGCGTTTTCGTCTGCAGGCAAGCTTGGGCGCGGGCTGGCAGGGGCAGATGCCGCGGGAAATGTTCGAAGAGTTCCTGGCGGGCGCTTATATTGGGGTGATGCAATGGTGGCTGGACAATCCACAGGCTTATACACCTAGACAGGTGGCGTACTGGCTGTACCAGCTGGTGGTGCAGGGTACGTCTGCTGCGCTGGCTGTTGAGGCGAAACGCTGAAAACCACATTGTGAATGATGAAGAGATGCAACACTTTGTTAGAAGCATTTTCGAGGTGTGTTAATCCCTGAATTCGAAACGCTGTTCATCGACTTCCTTGCCCCACTGGCAACCGCGCTGCTGGCTGACCAGCTTGAAGCCGAATTTTTCATAGAGATGCCGGGCGGCATCCAAGCCGCGAAAGGTATGCAGGAAAATGCTGTGATACTCCCGGGTGTGGCAGAAATCCATTGCAGCAGCCAACAGGGACGAACCAATGCCTTTGCCGCGCAGCTCGTCGGATAAGATGAACCAACGCAGGTGAGCACCTTCGTCGTGTGCGTGCAGGCCATCAATGGCGATGGAGCCGTGAACCCGATCAGCCATGGTTGCCAGCCACAACCCATCGCGTTGGTCATCATAGCGGCTACAAAACTCAGCCAGTTCGCGCGCGACCCTGGCTTCGAAGGTCAGGCCGAAAGCGACCAACTTGCTGTAATAGAGAGCGTGCAGCTCGCTAATACGACCGATGCAGCCGAGTCGATAGCCTTTATGGATCGCTGTTTCCATCGTTCTCCTCGTAACCTATCTATTGTAAACAAAAAAATTCGCTGCATCCAACTGAAATGCTGAAAATCCTTATGAATTTAGATCTCAAAGGGATGTAAGCTTGATATTCAGAAGATAAAGCAGGGTTAATACCCTGTGATGATCTTTTCCTCATTTGATTGCATGTGATTCAAAGCAACCGATTTCTCATTAACTGATAAGAGCCCACCATATCGAAAAATCAACAGCTGTATAACATTCTTTTGAGGGTATAAGAAATATCAAAAACTATTTGTCACGCAAACATTATTGCGACCGGAATCCTTGGCAGCATACAGGGCATCATCTGCCAGTATTAACAATTCTTCACTGGTCTTATGCGCATGATGGGTGCCTACCACGCCCAAAGAAATCGTGATCGCGATGGGCTGATCGTTAAAAACAACATGCATCTGCTCACACGACAGGCGCAGCTCTTCCGCCCACTTTTTGGCATCCGCGGGTGAAGCCTTGGGCAGCAGAACCACAAATTCATCACCGCCATAGCGGCAGACCAGGTCTTCCTTGCGGGTATGGGCGCGGATCAGCTTGACCAACTCCTGCAGGATGAAGTCGCCAGCCTGATGGCGGTATTGATCGTTGAAATCCTTGAAAAAATCCACATCCAACATGACCAAGCTGAGGGGTTTCTTTTCACGCTTGGCGCGTGAGATTTCCATATCAAGCATTTCTATCAGGTAGCGGCGATTGAAGGCATCCGTGAGAGGATCGCGAATAGATTGCTCTTTCAATTCCGCTTGCAGCTGGTTGATCTCCTTGAGGCGTTTGCGCAGGCGCTGGTTGGCATGCGACAGCTGCAACGTGCGCTCAGCCACGCGCTGCTCAAGACCGGTCACCAATTCGTTCAACCTGACGGTCATCTTGTTGAAGTGCTGGGTCAGCACGCCCAGCTCGTCCTCATTAGAGATAGGGATAGAAACCTCCAGATCCCCTTGATCGATGGTTTGAATGCCAGCCATGAGGTTATTGAGAGGTCTGATAATGGAAGTTTTAAGCAACCAGGGAAACAACAGGATCATCAAGAGACTGCCACCGATCACAAACCACAACATGGGAAGCATATAGGCATGCAGGTACTGCCGAAATTCAAGCTGGTAATTCTGGAGGAAGACATTGCTGCCATTTGCACACCCATCCGGAATCTGGCAGCTGCTGGTATGCAAGCTTTCACCGATACCTGACAATACTCCACGCAGCCAGGGATTGGCAGAGGGGGTTTCATCAGCGGTAAAGAGGAAAGGCAGAGGCAGGCCGTTATAGGTCATGTCAAAAACGCCATCTGGATAGAGGATTACCTGAAATGTGAAGAAGGCATCGCGGTAATAACGGGCGGGCAGGCGATGCCAAGTTACCACCAGACTCTGCGAAACAGTGTCCTGCCAGACATACAGACCATCGCCTCCGGCAGGATCAAGTTCGATCATCAATGGAAAGATTATTGGAAGGCGGACAAACTGCGCCTGCAGGTTGGGCTGCCAGAGAGGTACC
>Ga0209164_1003057_pt1 | contig 16512 bp, 19 predicted proteins | sample MTBNYHSulfiMetaG_FD_187458 | JGI IMG/M metagenome (GOLD analysis project Ga0209164, IMG submission 187458) | Enrichment culture microbial communities from rom New York Harbor, USA that are MTBE-degrading - MTBE-NYH (New York Harbor Sulfidogenic)... | ecosystem: Environmental > Aquatic > Marine >...
GTCAAACTGTCCATTAAACCTACCCTTTTGGGAGGCGCAATCCTCGGAGGTTTGATCTTTGGAATAGGCTGGGGTCTTTTGGGTTATTGCCCGGGCACCGCTCTCGGAGCACTGGGAGAAGGACGATTTGATGCGCTCTGGGGAATTATTGGAATGTTGGCAGGGGCAGGTCTCTATGCGGAGGCCTATCCTTTAATGAAAAGGACGGTTCTGACCTGGGGTGATCTGGGAAAGATTACCTTTCCCCAGGTCTTGAGCGTGAATCATTGGATCATCATCGCCATTTTCGTCATCGGAGGATTGTTACTCTTTTTCTGGTTCGAGAAGAGAGGCTTATAGGATTCTTAAACCCGCCTTACCATGAATCGACCCGGACGGCGTGATCCAGGGATACGAGGTCCTGGCGCCTTCGGGCTGGAGGCCGAGGAAAATGACTCTCAAGCCAGGGCCGGAACTTGATGGAAAGGTGTGGGAGGTGTGGAAAACGGAAATGACTTTTGACTGATGAGCGGGCTTCCTGTGTTCGTTACCTGATATAAGATGGAGGCGTTTCGGTAAAGGCCGTCGTTTCTACCGGAACGCCTCACCTTGTAGCCGGTCCGCCCTTTCTGTTTTCTCAGGTTATGATTTCTGCTTATACACAGTTGTAAGAAACGCCCGCTAGCAATTCAGTCCCCCGTTTCAAGACACCGTTGTTCAAACGAGGCTCCCGTTACTTGAACGTACCCAATTGGCATGAGGATATTTTGACTCCAAGAGCCTCGCAACCGGAAGAGACTTCCATCTTTCTCAAGGCCAGTTTCTCTGCTACAGCCCAGGCAGAGGCGCAAGGCAGGCGATTTTTCACCAGGGATTCCCGGATGGCTTTTTCTAAAGCCGGAGGAAGACTCTCGGCTGCTTTGACAATCCTCCTGGCTGGCCCGTATCCAAAGAGGCCAAGCTGGCATTTGACGACGCTGACTTCCAGCAAATCGAGGGCGAACCCCACTTCTTCCGCGGGAAGGCCTAAGCTCTCCGCTATCTCAAAAGCTACGGAGCAGGCCATCGTTCCGTCCTTGACTTTACTTTTGACCATCGTGGCCACGCCTTCATTGACTTTTCGATCAGAGGAATGCTTCAGACTGAAGTGCCCTTTATCTTCGTGTGTCATTCTTGTTCTCCTCAAAAGAGCCTTTTCCCGATGTTGGGGGAAGAAACCTCCCTAGCGACTTGATTTCGTCCAGAGCGGAGGAGACTATCTGGTCCAGCATCTCGGCGACAGGTCTGATCTCTCGGATCATTCCCGCAGCCTGCCCCATCATCAGGGAACCCCAAGCGGTGTCCCCCTCTATAGCAGCCTTTCTGAGAGATCCTATGGTGAAAGCGTCGATCTCAGCCCTGGGTCTTCCCTCCCTCTCCATCTCCAGAATTTTTCCAGCCAGCAGGTTCTTGCGCACCCTGAATTGCAAACCTGTTGTGCGGCCTGTCATTACGGTGTCGGTGTCGGCGGCATCGAGAATCGCCTGTTTGTAATTCTGATGAACGGTGGCTTCCCGGGTGGCTAGAAACCGGGTACCCATTTGGATGCCTTCGGCGCCGAGAGCAAGGGCCGCAGCAAGACCTTTCCCGTCGCAGATTCCGCCTGCCGCAACCACAGGCAGATCGGTCTCCTGTACAACTTCCCTCACCAGAACGAGAGTGGATATCTCGGCGGGGCTGATGTTGCCGCCTCCCTCGGCGCCCATGGCTATGATGCCGTCTACGCCCGACTGGTTGCAACGCTTGGCCATGTCGACCGAGAAGACGACCTGGAACAGCTTGATGCCCCGGCGTTTAATTTTCTCGGCATGGAGCATGGGATCGCCCGCAGAGGAGACGACGACAGGAACCTGTTCATTCGTGGCGATCTCCACGGCTTGCCGGGCCGAAGGGAGCCTCAAGGGGATGTTGACTGCAAACGGCTTGTCAGTAACCCCGCGGATTCTTCGGATGCTTTCAATCAGTTCCTGCGGTTCCATGGTGGCGGCCGCAATCGTGCCGAGTCCTCCCGCCTCACAAACGAGTGCAGCCATCTCCCACCCCGAGATCCAGGCCATTCCACCCTGGAGGATGGGGTGCCGGATCCCCAGAATTTCATTGATTCTTGTCTCGAGCATGATGATAGTCCCGTAAATTGAAGCCGAACCCTCCAGGGTTCCTGTTTGCATTAATGTAATTTACCGCATTCCCGGTCGGGAGCCCCTCACCCGCCGCTGAAAGCGGTTTCCACGCCCAAGGTTTCGCCGAAGACAATCGCAATATCGGCAAAGTATTTCATTAAAAGCTTTCGGGTCCAGATACATGTATTCTTTCGCCAAATTTTACGATCGGCAAGAGAAAAATAAAGATTGGGGAGACGAAGCGTCAGGGCAGGATCGTTCCCAGGTTTTTGGAGATTAAAGTCTCCGTTCTGCGACCCGCAGGACATGGATGGTCGCAGATATGCGACTCTTTGCAGAGTTTCATAGCCGCCCTTATGTATCAATATCCTTTTAGACCATGGGATTGACACTCTTCAACCTCGACCAACCAACGATGGCACACACATTGCTTAAGTTAGAGTGGCGGAGAGAGATGCTCCATGAAGGTGGCCGTCACCATATGGGAAAATCGTATATCTCCGGTTGCGGATTCAGCCGGAGAGGTGCTCGTGCTGGACATCGAAGGCCAGAAAGTACAGGAGTTGCATCGCGAGCGATTCAAAAACGACTCTCTTTTCTATCGCGCCAAGAAACTGGTCGATCTGGGCGTTAAGACTTTCATTTGCGGGGCAATTTCCAACTTCTACGGCGGCCTTGTCGAGGGTTATGGCATTCGCTTGATACCTTTTGTGCATGGACAACTCGATGATGTTCTTGACGCTTTCATGCACAAATCTTTGCCGAACCCCGAGTTCGTCATGAGAGGAAGCTTTCGAGATGCTATGAGGGGGAACATTTAATTCCATATCGATGACACTGAGAAGGAGAGTATTTCGCAGGCTAACCATCAGAAGGTCTGATGGAGTTTTCATCTATCTTTGTGACAGGACTACTGGGTACCTATTATAGGCTTTGAACACGACGAGCCTGTCGTGTGCAAACACTGCGGCAGTTCCGAGATGAGCAGGATTGTGTCGGCGGGTTCTTTTTCTTTGCAGTCGCCACACCGTGCTTCGGGCCGAACGTGTCGCGGCAGGGAGGAACGATGTGAACGTCCGCCATGCTCGGATGGAGGAGCATGCAGAAGGGATTGATCAGGGAGTACCGTAATTGTGTTCGTGCATGACTTTTGGGATTTTTTTCACATGGAGCCGGATGGGCGTATGAAGCGATTAATGCCTGCCGCAATTTTCTTTCTCTTCTCGAGTGCCCCCGGTTTGAGTGGGTTCCCCTTCTCAAGCGGCTCGCCGCAGCCCGGCGCTGAGAAGCCCTCAGTTGTAAACATAACGATTCTCTACGACAACAACCGGTTTGACCCGCACTTGAAAGCGGCATGGGGTTTTTCCTGTCTGGTTCGGGGCTTAGGAAAGACCGTTCTTTTTGATACGGGCGGGGACGGTAGCATCTTGCTCGCAAATATGAGGCAGCTCGGGGTCGAACCCGCCGAGGTCGATATTGTGATTCTCTCCCATATTCACGTCGATCATACCGGAGGACTTGGAAAATTTCTTGAAAAGAACAACCGTGTCGTCGTCTGCCTGCCCGGATCGTTTCCCGGAAACTTCAAGAAGGCCGTCATGTCGCTGGGCGCGGACGTCAAGGACGTGCTGGAACCGAAGGAGCTGTTCCCGGGGGTTTACACGACAGGCGAACTCGGAAACGGAATCAGAGAGCAGGCCCTGGCGCTTAAGACAGCAGCTGGTCTCGTGGTCATCACCGGTTGCGCCCACCCTGGAATCGTGAAGACGGTTCAGAAAGCTAAAGAGATCAGCGGGGATGAAACGGTGCGCCTGGTGATCGGTGGTTTTCACCTGGGCGGGGAGCCGCCTTCCGGGATCGAATCGATTTGCGAGGAACTCCGCCTTCTTTCCGTGCGAAAAGTCGCACCCTGCCATTGCAGTGGAGACAATACCCGAAGATTGTTCAGGAAGAAATTCGGGTGCGATTACCTGGAAAGCGGCGCAGGCAAAAGGATAAAACTGCCTTTCCCTGAATGATGGCTTCTGAATTGAAAAGGTTTAACTCCCGGCGGGTGTGCTTGTTGGATGAAACCACAAATCGGAAGCCTTGGCCTAAACCCGGCGTTGTTGCTGTCAGGCCGGTAATCGAGCGGAGCAACAAAAGAAGTTACTGGGGATGACGGCCGAATTAGTCGGTCTTCCGGATAGTGAGACAAGAATTAGGCATCCAATTACACATGGACAAAAGGAGGAAGGCAATATGCCAAGAGGAGATGGAACAGGCCCGCGGGGACAAGGACCGAAGACCGGCAGGGGAATGGGAGGCGGCGGTGGCGGCCGCGGACGAGGCGGAAGAGGAGGTTTTGGGGCAGGACCGGGTGGCTACTGCGTATGCCCCAAGTGCGGTGAAAGGGTGGACCATCAACCGGGGAGCCCCTGCTACGAGCAGCAATGTCCGAAGTGTGGGACACCCATGACTCGCGGTTGACAATACGTCCGAAAGTCAGCACCATTATCCGCCGCTTACATCAACGCGGCATGGCCGGGAGAAGCGTGATATGAAGAAAACTATCATTCTCTCACCGAACAGGGAGACTTCTGAACGTTTGAGCACCCTCATCAAACTTCTCTTCCCCGAGGTGAGCGTGTTTTGTCAATCAGATTGCTTGGACAGTCTGGAGGAATGCCCGGTCGCTGTTCGGGAGAAATCCGCATCAAGAATGAACCGTTCAAGCCGAAGAGCTGGCGCAACTCAACCACCGCCCAAGAGTTCGTTCAACGGCTGAGAGGCAAAGGCGGTAGTGGGCGGTAATGGAAATGACCAGAATAATCGAACGTGCCTCGATGATTACCGCCTTAATCTTGCCGTAACGCTTGCTGTGGGTGGTCTGCTTTTTGCCTTCGGATTCTGAGCGGCAACAGGAGGCCGGAATGTGGAATCAAACTGAATCGACGGCAAAGACCAGAAGACTCGAGAACCACTGAATGACGAGGGGAACGTGACGACCGACGAATTCGATGATTTTGTTACTTCCTTACAAAGCCAGATCAATGATGAAACTAGAGAGGCATATGGACAGGTGGCTTTTGAAAGATGGCTGAAGCCTCTTTACATGGATGGCATGCATGACCCGGACGGTTACGGTCGAATCACCGGGACCTGCGGAGATACGATGGAGATTTTTCTGAGATTCGAAAAGGACAGGGTAAAGCAGGCGAGTTTCAAGACCGATGGATGCGGTTCCAGCACGGTGTGCGGTTCCTTTGCTGCTGAGTTAGCCCACGGCAGGAGTCCTGACGAGATTGCGGAAATTACAGGCGAAACTATCCTCGAAATTCTTGGCGGTCTCCCCAAAGAGGACCAACATTGCGCCTTTCTTGCTGCGGAAACGCTGCAGGAGGCCCTAGGCAGCTATATGAACAAACAGCGCGGAAGAGGAAACTCAGACGCTCTTTGACCTACCCTTGCCAATTCAGATGCACATCATGGCGTTTAAGAGAACCGGGTCCCGGTTATGGGCCTCGGGAAGGTACGATCGATGACAGAGGTGCAAGGCAGTCGTAGTTAAAGGAGAAGAAAGCATTCTGCAAAATTCCCAGGCACCATTTCAACGAAGAAATCATGATCCGTGAAGTCGGCGAGTTCCTTGAGAAAGTATTCAGCATCTCCTCTATTCGCAATATTTATCATCGTATGTTCGTAACCCATGATCTCTATCCCGTTCAACCCAGACCAGTCATCCGTTCGAAGCTCGAATCCTCCCTGCACGTTATCCCTAAGGAATCGCCGAGGGCTTGGTGCCTACAGGTCAAGAATTTTTGCCGTGCGAATTCTACCTGGCCCACAGCCATGCACTTCCTCAGCTATTGCAACGATTTTCTTTCGTTTAGCGCCTCGGCCACGCGCCCTCATTCCGAACTATCCTGATATGAGATGATGAACACTGAGATCGACTTGCATAAAGCGAGGAGACTCCTATATCTTGAGAATCATTTCACGCAATCCAGGCCCTCCTCAGAGGCATATTTCGTGACTTGCTTCTTGATGCTGTTCATCAGCTCGGTGTAGCCTGGAGGTTTGGTGACATACTCGTCGGCGCCCGCTTTCAAGCATTGAACTTTGTCTTCCTTTTCATCAGAGGTAGTCCAAATGGTGACGGGGATGCTCTGCAAATCAGGATCCGACTTTATTTCCATGAGAGCTTGGCGACCGTCCTTCCTGGGCATGTTCAGATCCAGGAGGATAAGCGTGGGTCGCGGAGAGGACTTGGGATTGGCATACTTCCCCCGTCGACGCAGATAGTGCATCAATTCTTCCCCATCTTCTACGAAACGCAATTTCCCACAATTTATATGATCCCGGCATACTTGCTCCATCAAAAACCTGTCATCAGGATCATCATCAGCCATGAGAAGTGTGAAGCAACTCAACCGATCAGCCAGCATAGCTGTAGTTTTCCCTCTGTCGGTGCCGGAATCCTTCTCATCCGTCAATTCCTCAATACTTTTCTCGATTTCTTTCTGCTTCATATTCAGCCTCCAGGAGCTCTCGGGATCTCTGCGAGCGAATCTCCAAAGGCAATCTCCATTTGGGAAGTGGCATAGACCTGCAAAAAGTTTTCGCAGGTCCTGTCGAAGGAAACAGGGAGATATCCTTCATGACACTGAGTGACCTGTGAACTTAAAACGTTTTGATCTTAGCCTTCTAGAATGATGCCCGGGGAGGGCGAAAAGGTTTTCACTTGATCTTGACCTCGATCTCCTTTTTTTTGGCTTCCTCAACTTTTGGCAAGGTCACCTTCAGGACACCTTTGTCAAAAATCGCCTCGACTTTGTCCCGATTGACGGCAGTTGGAAGTTGGAAGGAACGCTGAAAGGAGCCTTCATACCTTTCAACCCGGTGATGATGCTCGTCCTTTTCTTCCAGTTCTTTCTTCTTCTCGCCCCTTATCGTCAGGATATCTCCCGACATGCTTGCTTTCACATCTTTAGGCTCCACTCCTGGGAGTTCGGCCTTGACAATGAAGCTGTCTTTGCTTTCAGAGATATCCACATCAGGTTGCCATTCTTCGGCAAACGATGGAAGGGATGGGCTCTCACGAAAAAATTGATTCCAGAATCTATCCATCTCTTTTCGGACTGAACTGATTTGGCCAAAGGACCTCCAAGGTACTAATTCCATTTCTGTTAGCTCCTTGCTATTAATAAGCGATTTCTCCCCGGGCTGAATGTTATGAAATCGTTTTTGAATTCATGAATATGCAATATCCATATCAATGCCTCCATGAGAAGCAACTTGGGATCATAATGATGAAGGCAACGAAAGAGATCACAATAAGGGCGCTTTTCGGGTTGGGGCAGGTGATCCGTTCGAGTGCAAAGGGCTACCCGAAAATCGCCGGCATTGCGAAGTCAAAGTAGACAACGATCAAATCGTGTCCCAATACTCCGATGGCGGGCATCCAATCAGCGTCTTTTTCTGACGAATTGGCCCGCATGTGGGCTCTATATCCCAGGTATTAAGGTTTTCGGATACATTTTAAGCTTGCGAGTACAGGAGAGAATCCCCATGGTTAACAAAAAAGATTTGAGGGTACCCCTGGATGTGTCGGAAAGTGTAAGGCAGGTTTACATAGAAAATTACCTGAAGATTACAAAAGGAAGTGGTCGATTGATGCTGTTTGCTGGTGATCAAAAAGTGGAGCATCTGAACAGCGATTTTTTTGGAGAAGGGATCCACGCGGATGACCGTGATCCGGAACATCTATTCAGGATCGCAAGTCGGGCAAAGCTAGGTGTTTTTGCTACTCAGCTTGGACTGATTTCCAGATACGGCATGGATTATTCTCACGTTCCTTATCTGGCAAAACTGAATTCAAAAACAAATCTTGTGAAGACTTCACAGTCCGACCCATCCAGTAACCACTGGTTCGATGTTCAAGAGGTGATTGATTTCCGTGACCATACCGGGCTGAATATCACGGCAGTGGGGTATACGCTATATCTGGGAAGTGAGCACGAAGCGGAGATGCTTCGTCAGGCAGCCCAACTTATCTTTAATGCTCACAAACATGGACTCATCACTGTGCTATGGGTCTATCCTCGCGGCAAGGCTGTGGCGGATGAGAAGGCCCCCCATCTGATTGCCGGCGCCACGGGTGTGGCCGCGTGCCTTGGCAGCGATTTCGTCAAGGTGAACTACCCCAAGAAAGAAGGGCATGAACCAAAAGAACTGCTCAAAGAAGCTGTTGCGGCAGCAGGTCGCACCAAGGTAGTTTGCGCAGGCGGTTCCAGCACGAATGTCAAAGCATTTCTCCAACGTTTACATGATCAGATTTTTGTCAGCGGCGCATCGGGAAACGCCACCGGCAGAAACATTCATCAGAAGTCCTTAGAAGGCGCAATCAGGATGTGCAATGCTATTCATGCCATCACAGTAGATGGAAAGAGTGTGGAAGAAGCGATGAAAGCATATGACACCTCTATCTAGGAAGTGGCCACCTGCCATGGAAACGGTTCTGTCAACGAGGCCCTTTCGCATTCATTGAAGAAAGACATGTAAAACACGTTTTGGACTGCCTTTGGAGTCAGCTTTCTTGCAGAGCTGGTCACCTCAGCCTCTGTAGGCATCTATGTTATCCGTCATTTCTAAGGATGGGGACGGCAAAATAGTATCTATTTCGTCTGTTTCGCTGCTGGCGTCCCTATTTCAGTCTCGTTTTTACATATTTTTCCAAAAGCCTTTTCCATGAATACCGATGCTCCGGTTTACCTGTTCGTCGGCTGCATCAGCCTCCACCTATTCAATCGGTTCGTCAACGTCTTTGTTTGTGACAAAAATGCTGATTAGAAATACGTTATAGGGCTTGTCCCCATGCTAGGTATCGGCTTTCATTCATTTATAGACGGGTTCGTCTATTCCATCACATTCACTGTTAGCTTATTCACGGGGCTGTTGGCGGTTACGTGGATGGTTCTTCACGAGTTTCCAGAGGGTATGATCACCTACCTGCTGCTCGTTCGGGCCGGTTTCAGAGAGAGGGTATCGCTCCTCCTGGCGTTTTTGGCCGCTGCCGTCACAACACCTGTGGGTATGCTGGTTTCATATCGTTACATCAGTCGAATCCATACACCATTTCTCGGTGCACTCCTGGCCTTTTCTGCTGGTGCGCTGGTCTATGTGGGGGCTACTCACCTTCTTCCTCAGGCCGAAACATAGCACAAGAAATACAGTCTGTTTGCCCTCGTTGCTGGGATTCTCGTGGCTTTGATCATTATTTTCTCAAAGTGAAATGGCCGGTCATAGCCCGTCATCTCCGAACGAAAATAGAAGGTCTTGTTCAAGGACATGCACTTCCTTCAATACATTCTCTTTCCGGCACGCGATTTGCAATTCACTATTTTAGATCAGATTGCGAAAGGAGGCGATCAAGATACCGAGAGGAGATGGAACAGGACCGAGAGGCCAGGGGTCCGGAACAGGCAGGGGCCTTATGGGTGCCGGACGTGGCCAGGGCAGAGGACTTGGACTAAGCGGTGGTTTTGCAGCAGGACCGGGAGGGTATTGCGTTTGTGCATATTGCGGTGAGAAGATGCTTCATCAACTCGGGTGCCCCTGTTATCGACTCCAATGTCCGAAGTGCGGAGCGGTAATGGCCCGGGAATAGGATTAACGGAGCGGCACTCCGTTCCAAAAATCTCTTTAAACTTTTTGGAGGGGGTTACCCCTAAAAATAGGCCATTGGCCACCACGGCCGTTCTGGGAAGCTCTTTAACCCGCAACATAGCACTTAGCGGCAGAGTCTACATCGGCGACCGCATGCCGGTCAATAAGGACATTGCTCTCCCGAGAACGGCCATCGTGGGGGGAGGGTCCTTGGGATGTTGCGCTAAGAGCCCGACTGACAGTGCAGAATTCACGCTTCTCTGGGCGGCTCCCAGAAAACGTTGAGTGTCACATAAAGGAGAGGCGGGATGAGAAAAAAGCGTACAAGCCTTCCTAGGGACCCCGGGGGTGAAAAAGGTTTCCATAATATACCTTTCTACAATTTCATTATAGACAGCGTGCCGGTCGGCGTCCTGACCGTCAATCCACAAATGATAATCACAAGCTTCAACCCTTGGGCTGAGACGCTCACTGGTTATACCGAGAAAGAGGCTTTGGGGCACTATTGCGGTGAGATCATGCAAGGGGGAATGTGCAAACTCCATTGCCCCTTAAAAAAAGCCATTTATCGACGTCAACCCGTCCTGCAAACAGAGACTACGATCAAAAACAAAGCAGGGGAGACCATTCCCGTCAGAATGCACACGGCAGCCCTATTAGACAAGGAAGGCGGTCTTATCGGGGCTGTAGAAGCATTTCAAGATATCTCCTCCTTAAAGGCCATGGAACGTGAAAAAGACAACATAATTTCCATGTTTGCCCATGACATGAAGTCATCGCTTTCTATTATAGGAGGATTCGCGCTGCGACTCCGCAAGCTGGGCACAGGTCTAAATGAGGAAAAACAAGACGAGTACACAGGAATCATTCAAATGGAGGTCCAGAGGTTGGATTCTCTAATAACCGACTTTTTGGAATTCGCTCGATTGCAGACCGGCAAGCTGAAACTGAACTTCCGGGATGCTTCCCTGGACAAAGAACTGGCTGATCTGTTTGAGGCTTATCAATCACGAAGCATGCTATCAGGCGTTAAACTGGAACTGAAGAATGAAAAAACGCTGCCATCCATCAAAGTGGATCCTGACCGCATGAGGAGAGTCTTCACTAACCTCCTGGATAACGCCTTTAAGTTTTCGACCAAAGGAGGAACCATCACCATAACGACGCAGGAAACCGCTAAGGAAATCCTGATCAGCATAGGAGACGAGGGGCGGGGCATTGACCCTAACGACCTTCCATTCATTTTTGACATCTTCCACCGTGGAAAAAATGCCGACGAAAAAACCGGGCAAGGAATAGGTCTGGCCACCGTGAAAGCAATTGTTGAAGGTCATGGAGGGAAAGTGACGGTCAAGAGCCAGCCCGGAAAAGGATCAACCTTCACCGTAATTCTACCTAAATTTAAGCGGCTGAAAAAAGATGAAGAGTTAGAGATGTAACGGAATATTTCTGTGAAGGACAAGACCATTCAAGAAACTGACCCCATCTCCAGACGTCTGAGAGAGGCTGAACAGAAGGTCACGATCCTCCATGAAATTACGAGGTATGTTTCCTCTCTTCTCGACCTCCAACTCGTTCTTGACGCGATAGTTGATCTTCTTTGCAAGGAATTCAGGCTGGATGCCTGTTCTATCCGTTTGCTGGATATTGACGGCAAGTTGAGAATCAAGAGCCAGAAGGGGCTGAGCAAAGCATTCCTGGAACAGTCGACCAGAGAACCCACGGTTGACTGCTATTCCGGTGACTGTTTCCTGACCGGTAGTATCGTGATTGTCAACGACGTGATCTACGTCATATCCAACCAGATCGGCATGGCGATCAGGATTTCTCAAGTCTATGAGGAGGTCCACAACCTAAATCGAAGCTTAAAGCAAAAAGTAAGTGAACGGACTGCGGAACTGGAGGCAAGGACCAGGCAGTTGATAGAGGTGGAGAGGCTTGCAGCGGTGGGCGGAATGTCAAAAAGAATCGCCCATGAACTAAGGAATTCCCTCACAGTCGTAGGGGGCCTTGCGCGGAGACTCTACGAGAGACCTGCCGAGAATGATCATGACAGGCAGTACCACAAGATCATTTTCGAAGAAGTAAAAATACTGGAAGAAAAGGTCTCAAACCTCATAAAGCTTGATGGCGACATTAGATGAAAGCCCTTGGCACTAAACCGCCCCGGAGAGTCGGCCTCGATTCAAGAAGCTGAAGTCGCTTGATCGCGATTTCAAGCGTCTCGATCGTCGCAATGATCTTCCTAGCGCACGGTTCGCGCGAGACCGATGTTGAATTTCTTCATTCGGCTCCACACGGTCACCCTGGATACGCCCAGGAGTCGGGCTGCCTCGGACTGGTTTCCGCCAGACCTTTCCAAGGCGTCTATGAGCTCCATTTTCTGGATCTCGTTTGTGTCCACAACAACACGTGGAGGCGTTTTGGCCTGTTCCTGGGCGCGGAAAATCGTGGGAGGAAGATGATAAGGCTGGATGAGAGGCTCATGGCATGCGACAAAGGCGTATTCAAAGGCACTCCTGAGCTCTCTGACATTGCCGGGCCAATCATATACCATCAGAAAAGACATGGCCTCGTTGCTGATGCCCTGGATCGGCTTGCTGCTCTTGAGCTGAGCCCTCGTGAAGAAGGCATCTGCAAGCAATGGAATGTCTTCGCCCCGATCTCTGAGCGCAGGCAGCCTGATAGGAATGACGTTGATCCTGAAGAACAGATCGTCCCGGAACGCACCTTTCTCTACCAGAGATTTCAAGTCCTTGTTCGTCGCGCTGATAATGCGCACATCTACGCGGACGGGCCGGTTGTCACCTACCCGTTCGATAACCTTTTCTTCAAGCACTCGCAACAGCTTCACCTGGGTTGAAAGCGGCAAGTCACCGATTTCGTCCAGGAAGATATCTCCCCCCCGGGCCGACTCAAACCTCCCCTCCCTCGACCGATAGGCGCCGGTATAAGCCCCCCTCACATGCCCGAACAGCTCGCTTTCCAGCAGGGATTCGCTGAGGGCCGCGCAATTCACCTTGACGAAAGGCTTCCGTTTGCGTGTGCCCGTCTCATGGATAGCCCTGGCCACGAGCTCTTTGCCGGTTCCGCTTTCTCCATAGATGATCACGGGAGCATCGGTCTCAGTGGCGTTGCCGATGAGATTGAAAACCTTTTGCATGGGAGGGGATGCCCCAATCATTCCACAAAAACCGTCCTCGGAGCGAAGTTGCCGCTGGAACGCATTGATTTGATGATCTTTCTGGACCAGTTCCGTAACGTCGGTCAAGGTTTCCACGGCCCCGATGACTTCTCCCTCGGAGTCACGCAGAAGAGAAGCGTTCTTCAGAACATGAATGCTTACCCCATCCTTTCTCAGCAAGGTACACCGGCGCATTTTGAGACTTCCTGTCCTGAACAAGGCGCACCAGTGCTCCCCTTGTGTGTCCCGGGCGATTTCGCAAACATCGCAATTAAGTGACGAACAGGGCCTCCCCACCAGATCCTTCCGGGAGTAGCCCGTAATGGTTTCGAGCGCCTGATTGACTGAGACGATCATGCCCCCCCGATCCACGACCATCAAACCATCCCGGATGGTGTCCACCACCGTCTTCCAATAACTGTTCAGTTCTTGCTCAAGCACGTCTCTTCCCTTAACTTTACAAATGTTAAGATATCTTAACAGAAATACTCTTCCGGAACAAACACGAAATCAACGGCTCAGGATGAGAAGAAGCAATTCCCGAGCATTTATTACAGGATAGCCCAGAACCCATCTTTTGGCATACTTTCTGCTCAAGAAGATACGTAGAGATAGGACGATCATATTCACTCATCACAAAGGAGGGGCATCATGAAAAGCAGGACCGAAGCAAGAGTCGAAGACTATACGGAGCTTTGCGGCCACATGCCCGCCCGCCCATTGAAGTTCTTCAAGGATGACGATGGATACGGATGGCTCTGCGACAAGAACATCAGCCCTCATGAAGATCTCAGAACACAGGGATGCTGGAGGTGCGACGAAATGGCTTTCCCAACAGGAGGATAATTCCCGGACTTTGACCGATGCCAGACATGATCAGCAGAGAAGGAAAAAAACGCGAGAAAAGAAGTCATCTATCGAAGCCGAGAGCGGAGCATGTTCTTGATCTGAGAGGCATGATCATTCCCCTCACCTTACTGAAAATCACACAGGGGTTCAGGAAGATTGAAGCCGGAGAGATAATGGAGATCATCGGGACGGATCCGGATACCCGGAGAGACTTTCTGGAGATTCTGGGAAACTGGCAATGCAACATAATGTGCAACCGTGATGAAAACGATCATTATCTTATTCGCCTCAGGAAGGGCAGCGAAAACGAGGCGGAAAAAAGCCGGATCAGGTTGTCGGAGTGATCTCTGAGCTCACCATTAAATCGATAATGGACGCCCTCATATAGAAACTTGGGACGTCGCAAGGAAGGAGCCAGGCATGAAAGATCTGTTCGAGCCATTTTCCCTTGGCCCCATCAAGCTCGCAAACCGGTTCGTGTTCCCACCGATAAAGCTTGGCTACGGGGATCCTGACGGCACAGTGACGGGCCGCCAACTGCTTTTCTATCGCCAAATTGCCCAGCATGGGCCTGCCGTCATCATCCTGGAGCCTGTCTCCGTCACTCCTGACGGGAGGGAGCATCCGAGACAGCTTTGCGTCCATTTGCCTGAAAGCGTTTCGCAACTCAAAAAAATAGTGGATGTCATTCACAAGGAAGACCGTCTTGCCTGCCTTCACCTGAATCACGCCGGCGCGGCCGCCAATCCCAAAGTCATAGGCATCAAACCCAAGGCCCCTTCCTCTGTCACCTGTCCCATCCATGGTCAGGAGGCGGATATGCTGAGCGAAGGCGAAGTACGTACTCTCGTTTCTGCGTTTAACTCTGCAGCCGTAAAGGCTGTGGCGGCAGGTTTCGATCTCATCGAAGTCCAGGCCGGCCACGGGTACCTGATATCCCAGTTCCTCAACGCCAAGATCAACCAAAGGCAGGATCCCTACGGTCAAGATCGAATGCTCTTTGCAAAAGAGGTGTTCACAGCCGTGAGGGAGGGAGCACCGAGCATCCCGATTGTTGTGCGGATTTCGGGTGATGAGATGTCTCCGGATTTCGGAATCAGCGGTGAGGATATGCATCCTTTGCTAAGGTGGCTGGAGAGTAAAGGGGTTGCAGCGGTTCACCTAGGAATGGGCCATGCCTGCTTCAGCCCTCCATGGTATTTCCACCACGGCAGCCTGCCCGACAAACCTCAAAGGGATGCCATATCACGGCTCCGGGACCAAACGTCCCTTCCCTTCATTGTGGCAGGCAGGATGGGAAGAGCTGAGCGAATTCATGAAATCATGGGCGACGGCCTTGCCGACCTCATTGCTCTCGGGAGGCCGCTCGTTGCCGATCCGGAGTTGCTGGAAAAATGGCGAAAGGGAAAAAATGATCAAATCATGTACTGCGGTTACTGTCTGCAGGGCTGTCTCCATCGCTTGAAAAGCGGAGAGCCCCTGGGGTGCAATCTAAACCCGGAGATCGGCCTGCCGCCTTTAAAGTCTGACGGCCGTCCCCTAAAGGTGTTGGTCGCAGGAGGAGGTCCTGCAGGGATGAGCGCGGCCCTTTACCTGACCAGGCGCGGGCACAGGGTCACTCTTGTAGAAAAAGCAGATCACCTTGGGGGGCAGTTTGTACTGGCCTGGCAAGCGCCGGGCAAACATGCGATGAGAGACGGCCTGAATGGTTTGGAGCACAAGGTCAAGGAGAGCGGTGCATCTGTTTTCATGAAGGCAACCGTTGACGGCGCTTTTGTAAGAGAAGCGCAACCCGATCTGCTGGTATGGGCAACGGGGGCTTCACAAAATCAACCTGAAATTCCCGGTCTTCAAGACCAGTACACTATGACGGCTCTGGAGTTCTTCGCTGGTGAAAAGAAAGTGCGCGGTCGGAGGGTTCTGGTGATCGGGGCGGGAAGAACCGGCCTCGAGATCGCGGAAAAACTCGGGAAAGAAGGCTATGAAATCGTGGCGACGAAGCGAACGGATCCAGTCGGGAGCATGATGGAGATGATCACGAAGAACTTGACCCTCAAACGGATTGAGGGAATGAAAAGCGTCGTTATCATGCCCCACACAACCGTCAGGGCCTTCATGGAAAAGAGCGTGGAAATTGAACAAGATGGGTCGAGGATGTCGCTGCAGCCCTTTCAGACTACGATCCTTGCCTCAGGTATGGTTTCGGCTCAAGGTCCCGATGAGGAGATTCGCAAGGCGGTTCCCAAGCTCGAAGTGATCGGAGACGCCAGAGAGGTGCACGATATCTTCAGTGCCATCCAGGCCGGCTACCAACTTGCTCTCCGGTACTGAGCTTCGAATTTCACTACAAATCGCCGGGATAGCCCGGCCGGTAAAGGAGGTATTCGCATGGATTCCGTGTCCTTTTCCGATATTGCCGTCGTGTCCTGTGGCACCTTGAGCATGGAACTGAACCATCTCAAAGAGGAAGGGTTTCTCGACGCCCGGCAACTGCTATTTACAACTCCCGGCCTTCACGAGGAACCTCGCGAACTGGAAAGGCAGCTTCTCCAGAAGATCAACCAAGCCAGGGAGAAGGCTGCAAAGGTGCTCGTTGTCTATGGCGGGAAGTTCTGTTACGTGAATGCCGAGAAGCCGACCCGCACCATGAAGAAGATCATTCAGGGACAGGGGCCGGCCGTGGCAAGGGTGGAG
>Ga0209164_1003058_pt1 | contig 16512 bp, 15 predicted proteins | sample MTBNYHSulfiMetaG_FD_187458 | JGI IMG/M metagenome (GOLD analysis project Ga0209164, IMG submission 187458) | Enrichment culture microbial communities from rom New York Harbor, USA that are MTBE-degrading - MTBE-NYH (New York Harbor Sulfidogenic)... | ecosystem: Environmental > Aquatic > Marine >...
CCCGCCCCTGGCAAAGGTGAAATACGAGGAATTGGGGGAGGTCTTTCGGAACTACAAGATCCTCGGCTTGTCCCTTGTCCAGAACTGGGTGATCGGCCCCATCCTCATGTTTTTCCTGGCCATCATCTTCCTGCGGGGCTATCCCGAGTATATGGTGGGTCTTATCATGATCGGGCTGGCCCGCTGCATCGCCATGGTCATCGTCTGGAACGACCTGGCCAAGGGAGACACGGAGTACTGCGCCGGCCTGGTCGCCTTTAATTCCATATTTCAGGTCCTTTTCTTTTCCATCTACGCCTACATCTTCATTACCATCCTTCCACCGCTCTTCGGGCTCAAGGGGCTGGTGGTGGATATCACCATCGGCCAGATCGCGGAAAGCGTCTTCATCTATCTCGGCATCCCCTTTATCGCCGGGGTCATCTCCCGGATCATCGGCCTGAAGACAAAAGGAAAAGAGTGGTATCAAACCCGATTCATCCCCAAAATCAGCCCGATTACCCTGATTGCGCTCTTGTTCACCATCCTGGTGATGTTTTCCCTGAAGGGAGAGTACATCGTCAAGATTCCCATGGACGTGGTTCGGATCGCCATCCCGCTTCTCATCTATTTCGTTCTCATGTTTGTAATTTCCTTTTACATGAGCCGGAAGATGGGGGCCCATTACGGGCAATCCGCGACACTGTCGTTTACGGCCGCATCCAATAATTTCGAACTGGCCATCGCGGTGGCAGTGGCGGTTTTCGGGATCAACTCCGGCGAGGCCTTTGCCGCGGTCATCGGTCCCCTGGTGGAGGTGCCCGTGCTCATCAACCTGGTCCATCTCGCCCTGTGGATTCGAAAGAAGTTTTTCCCTTACGCCGTGGAAACTCCCACGGGTGTCTGTTACGTCAAATGCCAGCCGTAGGGCCGATGGGCTTGAGGCAATAGAGAAACATGAAGCATCAGAAAGGAGGCATCTAAAAGCATGCAGTCGCGCTGTTGGGGGTTCCCCTGATGGGCCTCCTTTAAGGCATCATCCTTGCGGCATTTTTGACCGACGGCTTTTCTTCGCACATGGCAACCGGCATCATCGCCATCGAGGCCTGTCTCATTTCCGGGATAGCGATCGCCGTGGTGACCTTTAATCGGGTATCGGTTGGCAATCTGGCAGTTATAGGCCACACTATCAGGACACGCTTGAGGCTGCTTCAGGATATGATGAACATGCATTATGTATGAGAACGGAGTGCAGGAGCTGTCACACCAAGACGTTCGTTTTTGCCAATGTGTTCCTATTTGGTAATTCTCTCACTGTAAACCAGGACTTCTACCCTCCTGTTTTTTGCGCGACCCTCTTGTGTATCATTTGCTGCGATGGGCGACGTTTCTCCATGGGAAACGGTTACAACTCGCAACGGGTCTATTTTCTTTTGGACGATCAGGTATCTATTGACAGCATCGGCCCTCCGTTTGCCTAACTCATAATTGATGTCCTGAGGGCCGGCACTATCAGTGTGCCCTGCGATCAGGAATACGGCATTCCCTGTGTCATCGAGCGTGCTGATAAATCCATCGATCGACTGCTTTGCCTCGTCCGGCAATACCGCTGAGTCAAATGCGAAGTGAACGCCTTCTCTCATGCCAACGAGTAGGCGGCGTTCCAGTTTCAGATTGCCAAAGCCCGCAAGGGCCTGTTCTGCTTTCTGATCTACCACTTGCAGATCAACGGTGATTTTAGAGATCTTATCTTCGTTTGCGGTTACCCTACCGTCCAGATCAGAGAGGCTGGCTTCCGTCTTCGATACACGGTCGGCAACCGGTCTGATCTGCTCTCCTACATATTTATTGGTCGTGCAGCCTGATAGCGTAAGGATACCCATGGTTGCCAATAAGCAAATGTTGAAGAAGGTTCCTCTATATTTTTCTGATGTTCTCATCTCATTTCCTCCCTGCTTTATATCAAAAAGTTGATGTATATATTCTGTGCGGGCTCATCCATTTCTACCGGAAACAGCTTCACTCTTTTTTTCTAAGCAACTCATATGCCGTTTAGGGCTGAATAGCTTAACTTGTCGATATTAAAACGTAAAGTCGGATAGAAGCGTCTGAAACATGGGGATTCTGAAGGATTTTTCCTACGGTAAGCGTGCTCGGGATTCGACAGAAATAGAGGCAACTATTTGAATGGAAAAGGTTTTTACGCGAAGAAAATTCCGTACACCTTTGCATAATCCGGCTGAGGGTCCGCGACTTCATCCGCGCTTTTCCTTTAATCGGGTAATTTCAATAAGAGTCTGATCGTATATAGATTCATTGGGACCGCCGACAGAAATGGCCTGATGTGCCGCATCCAGTGCCTCAGAGTAGCGGCCCTGCTCTGCCAGCACGTGTGCCAGGTTGTTGTAGACATCACCGCAGGCTTGGCAAAACGAGAGGGCGCTACGAAAACATTTCTCTGCTCCCTGAAAGTCTCCGATGGCATAAAGACTGTTGCCGAGCCCCACGGTGGCCCCCAGGCTCTTTGGCCATCTCTTAAGAGCAGCCTTGTAGCCTGTCAACGCTGCTTCATGATTTCCTACCGCTTCCAAGGCTGATACTGCCTCCAGGAAAGATGTCTCATCCGCGCTTGCCGGCAACTCATCAGGGGGGAGGGCAAGAAGGCCCCAATGCCCTGCGCGTTCCCATGTCAGACAGAAGAGAGGCCATCCTCTTTCCATTCTGAAGGTCTTTCCTGAATGAAGGATGACAATCTGCTTTTCGATGTCATATCCGATCACGACCGCATAGTGCCACTGGGGGTACCAGCTCAAGCCGAGATTCTGCAAGACAATTACCGGATGACCCGCAGCGATCTCATGGACCAGAGAGGTAAAATCATCGATGACATAGGGCAGACGATTGTGAGAGCGGGTGGCGCTGACCAGCATGGGTTGCAGACTCCCTTGTCTGCCGGGAGTGTAAATCTCATCTCTAATCTCCCCCATGCTGATCCGGCTGTTCGACCATTTCAGTACCATCGCCAGGGCAGCGGGTCCGCACTGATGAGATTTCTGCGGATAGAAAGGGACCCCGGCAATCTCTGTGCGTCGCGAAAGGCCGTCGAACTGTGCCTCACGAATACGGCAATCCCTATGGGCACAGCCCGCGGCCGCGACTAAAATGAGCAGGACAAGAAATCCCATTCGGCTGCATGAACATTGAAGTATATTCATAGTATGCTTAGGGATGTTTGGTAACAAACGGAAATATGTCCGTATAACCCGCGATGTCAGTGGCGAGTAATATGACAAAAACCAGTGCCAGTATAACAAACACGGCAACCACCCCGTCGCCCCCGGCAGGAAGCTGGTCCAATTTCTGGACCAATTGATCGACCTCCCCATCCGTGAGGCTGTTCACCCTGGTTCTGGCCATGTCTCTCTCCAGGCCCCAGGCCTCCAGCTGTTTCTGGACTTCCTCTCTGTCGAGAAAAGCATTTAGCCGTGTCCGCTGTGCAGCCGACACATCTTTCTTTAGAAATTGCGCTGTCGGAATGAGCCCGGCCTGCGCAGGAGAAACGCATATGCACATAATTGTAAAGTTTATGAGAAGCATCATGGACACAATCCGTTTGCCTTGCAGTAAAGATTGCATAATTTGACCTCCTTCTGATTTAAAAAAATCCTTTTTTAGAAGACAATGTTGAGTGTTGTCTCCGCATTGACCGTTACATGAACGTGATGTGCCTGCGTGGTTTGATTGTATGTTGACGCCACCACCTCATAATCGCCGTCGGGCAGTATCATCTCGTAGGGTGCATCATTGGCCACATGTATGGATGCCGCTTCAATATTTTCATTGTCTTCCCCGCTGCAGGCAGCGGTTTGTCTGAAGCTGAGGGTGGCGTATTGTTCATCAGTGCCTCCCTGTATCACCACATCCCCTGAAATGACGCCCGTTGAAGCGGTGTCCATGCTAAAATTGAGTTCATGGGTTGTGTTGGGCAATGCATCGAGTTTGGCGCATTTAGGATCGAATCCATTGTCATAGGCCACAAAACGATACGCGCCAGGTTTCAGAAACAGCTTATACAACCCATCCTGGTTCGAGATGGTGGATGTTTGCACAACAACCGCATCCTTGTTGTCAGCCGCGCCGGGATCATATGTTTGGGCGCTCACCAGCGCCCTGTCCAGCGGGATACCCCCATTCTCTTTCACCGTGCCGGTCACAATGGCGTATAAATCGGCATCCAGGACCTTGATGGTTGGCTTCAAGAGCCAGTTTCCGCTGCTGCCCGCCTGGACAACCGATCTAGACGCATCAAAATCCAGAATCAGTTCAGTGGTCTGATTGGCGTTGATCTCGAACCCATGAACAATTTTAACGCCGGTCTGGTATCCGCTTGGGACTTTCAATTCATGATACGCATTGTTTGAATCTATGACATAATTTGCATAGGGGTGAGCCTCGCTCAGTATGTTAATCCCCTGATCCGGCGTCTCCCCGATAATGAGGCGCATCTGAGTGTAGCTGCCTGCCGGCAGCGTGGCGATCCCGATTTCCTCACGGACCCCGTTGACAAGCTCAAGCAGGTTAAACGTTTCGTGAGGGCTCAGAATCACATCCCAGGTATCATCGGGCATATGAACTTCGACGGCTTTGATGGTGACGTACACGGCGTTGTACTTATCCGTTGCGGCGTCGGTGATGCTCACCGTCACATCCCCTGAAGTGCCCGTTGCCGAGGATCCGCCACTTCCCCCACACGAAGCCGCGAGAAAGGCCAACCCCATGGCAACAACAGCTAACCCTACTAAGTTTCTATAAATTGCTTTCATGTCAAACTCCTCCTTTCCTTATACTCTGTACGGGAAGTGTGTCTTCCCGTTTCCAAGAGATTAATCGATAACCGGCTTTGGCCCCAACCAGCCTGCTTTCGGCCCCGTCTCTGTAGATGAGTCCCTATCCAACCTTCAGAAACTCAACTGTTTTCTCCTCGAAAAAAAATTCCCTCCCGCTGACACCATAAGGTTTTCAAAGGGGATGTGTTCCCCTTTGACCAAAGGTGGGGTTTAAAGCCCCACCGGCGGAGGCGAAAATGCCATAGGCGCGAAACACAGGGTGGCACACAGGATACATCCCATTGACAATATATCTGAGGGTTGTTGCCCGCCTTCACATGCTCTATTCTTTACAGCATTCATGGAACATGACTAATCATCTTTGGTAGCGAAGAAGGCTTTGGAAGAAGGTTTGCCTTGTATTCGGGTTCTTTCTTTTGAAGGAGCACTCGATAGCTGTTCATCTCGCCGCTCATATAGATGGCTTTTATGCCGGGATTGTGAACCCGTTTCTCTTTCACCGATTGCATCACCTTCTTGACCGGCATGTCAATATCGGTGGTGATGATATCGGGCTTGAAGCGGAGAAAGGCCAGATACCCGGCGTCACCGTTCTCAGCGGTTTCAACATGGGTCATGCCTTCTTTCTCCAGCATCTCCTTCTTGAGCGTGGTCAATTCTTCGTTATCATCGACAATCAATACCCTCATCATACCGGATCCCTCTTCACTCAATGCTGCAATATGGGTGTCCCCATTGTTCAGGGGAACACATCTACCCGACAGTGCATTCTGAGAATCTCCTATTCAAGGAATGTGCCGAAGCTCCATTGAATGTCCAACTCATTGATATATATATAACAATGTGATATCGGGGCACGTTTAGAGGAGGAATTGTGACTGGTTTTTCCTACAGTAAGAGAAAGTTGAAAATAGGGATTGCCTCTATGGTTTTGAGAAGTAGGGATTTTTTATGTGAGGTTAATTTCGTTGGTTTTAGAATAGTAACGATGACCGGCTTTGTAGAGAAGTTTGCAGAGATCCGGCCGGAACGGGTCCACCTGTTCGGACCTCCGGAGCGGCCCCTGGTCGTGGACCATGATGGGACGATCCGGCCGGAACGTGGACCATGATGGGACGACCGTAAATATTCAAATAACTTTGGACCATGATGGGACGACCGTAAATATTCAAATAACTTGGCAGCAGGTGTATTTTGAGCTATGTGACATCACAAATGATTCGAGCATCTTGAAATGCGTCCCATTCCATTATGGACAGCATCCAGTGGGTGACTGATTTTGCCATCCACGCCCGGAGGAAGACCATGCGAGGCAGGGAAAGGAGAATGGTTGAGGAAGGGGTTGAAAAGGAGGCTGAGAGTTGTATTTCCGAAACTGATGTGGTAGGATTTTCACGATTTTTAAGGAAAGATAAGAATCCCGTCGCCCCAACATATTGAATGTTTCAAAGAGGTGGTCTGAGTTCGTAGGGTGGGACTAAGTAAGGCATATGTCACGGTTTTGATGCGTTAAAAACCATGAGGTTTCAATAGGATACATGAATGGACCCGTTAACGTGTCCCAGATGCCACGGCCGGATCACAACCATCGATCGCCTTTATTCGAGAGGATGATGAGGTCGCCCACCCCCCTTACTATTGAATGGCATTTGTGAACAATTGGGTGTAATCAGGTGATGAGCCGACCTATTGAGTCGGCATTGGCGGGGAGGTCAAAAAGATTCTCAACCAAGGTCTATGGGAAATCCTATAAAGGCCACCGCCAAAGGCAGGAGGGCGTGATGAAAGATCTTGGAGCAGCGCAAAATGATCACGATGTAAGATTGTTTGAAGAAGTCAAGTCTGACCTGAGGCATAATCGTGATCATGCCTTACATTATTGGGAGAATATTAAGAAACGTTATATATACAGAAGCCGCCAATATAGCGCTCAAGAGGTCATTGATTGGTTTATGAATGCTCCATTTGCGGAGGCCAAGGCTATCGGCGAAGAGTTGGGAGTTGACTGGAAAACGATCGCGAACGACATACGGAGGATCTTAGATCCCATAAAGTATTTTAAAGAAGAGGAAGAATCTTTTTCCAAATCCAAAGAACCGCTTGTTGAAGATAGAGGGATATATGCAATACCGAGAGTTGTTGAGGATATAGAGCAATGCTATTTTTATCACACGATTGATCTTCCGGGTCACGGGACAATTGAGGGAGACTGGGATCTTCGCAATGGAATAAAAGAGTATTTGGGCAGGGTTAGTTTCAGCTCAAAAAGGGTACTTGATGTTGGTACTGCCAATGGGGTGCTGTGTTTTGAAGCTGAAAAGCAGGGGGGTGAAGTGACGGCCTTTGATCTTTCAAAAGACTACTTATGGGATCTGGTTCCTTATGCAAAATGGGAAGGTTATGGGCAAGCCATGGATGAACGCCAAAAGCAGATTGACAGCCTAAACAATGCGTACTGGTTCTGCCATCGTTGCCTTAACTCGAATGCAAAAGTCGTTTACGGCAACGTTTACAATATTCCAGAACAAATCGGACAGGTCGATATAGCTATATACGGATCAATTCTCCTTCATCTGCGTGATCCATTTTTGGCATTGCAAAGCGGAACAAGGCTTGTGTCGGAGGCCGTGGTGGTGACAGACGTAATGAGGGGTCAGGCTTTTGAGTCCAAAAAGCCATACTTAACATTTATGCCTGATTCGGAGACATTAGAACCTAAAGAGACGTGATGGTATTTAAGCCCCGAATTTGTGGTTCACGTGATCAAGGTGCTGGGATTCGAAGACACATGTGTAACCTACCATTCACAACCTTTCAATGGGAAGAAAGTTGAATTGTTCACAGTTGTAGGTCGACGCACAAATTAGTGAACGTCTCTGAAGGCATACAAGGGTGGCCTGCAGAATGATACGGCTCGATCAAAATGGCTGAATTCAAGCCAGTTCACAGTTATCATGCTTTCGTTCGGATTGTAACACGTTCCAATCCCCACATTTTCCATAAGGAAGGGGAGGGTTTTCTCTCGGTGCTAATCATTACAAGCGCCAATCGAAAGCACACGATTCCTAAAGATAAGGCTTTGTGGAGGACTCACTTGGATCATGATTGCGAACCCGGGTACAACGTCGTCTTGTTTGACCTCGATAGTGCCGAATTGATCAACTGCTCTTTGTATGAGGTTAAGGGCGTAGCGTTCAATTTCAAACAGGCATCAAATTCATAAAGTGTTGCGAAGAGAAAGGAAGGCAAGAGCAAAGATGCCTTAACGAAGGCCTAACATAAGCCTGCTGCAGGATTGACCTGCAGTTGGGCAAATCAAGCGTCGTGGCGGCTTGGTCTTGCCGGTTGCCACCCGCCCTCCAACCTTATTGAATATGCTGATTCTCCTGCCACGTTAAACGAAAATATGGAGTTTCCTTCGCGTCAAGATCTGCTGGGATACGAAAAAGATATGTCACAACTTCCAGAAGTGCAGATTCAGCCACGCACCCACAGGCGGCCCAAGAGCATCTGATCTCCTTCTCAGGTCAAGGACGCTTTCCTAACCAAAATGGATATCCCAAGCAATTTTTCGCAGACCAATGGTTGGGATATCATGTCTCGGAAAGGCAAACTGAGGCCCAAGATGTCATGACAACGATGCTTGTTTTTCGAACTGTAGACGTGATTTTACTTATTGATATCACAGGAAATAGCCAGCATGACATATGAGCCACGTACCCAAATGATGAATAGGAATTCACTGAGGGTTTCATGGCCCGGTTGATTCAGAAGATATATGAAGTTAACCCATTGACGTATCCCAAGTGCCAGGGCCGGATGAGGGTAATTGCTTTTATCGAGGATAACGAGGTCATCAAAAAGATTCTCAAGCACCTGTGTCTATGGGAAATCAAACAAAGGCCGCCGCCAAAGGAAACCAGGCCGCCGAAGCCCCCCGAATACCGCATCGATTATTCCGCATCTCAACTCCCCGGGTTCGATAATGGCTATATATCGACCCCCAGTATCTCTCCGAGGCGTAGACTCTACGAGCCGGAGGCCAGAGACACACTCTGCCTGATTTTTGAAAAAAATCGGGTTCAACGGGTTTCTATACCCAGATTTCCACCATTTCCGATTTTCTCGGCGTCACAGGAGTACATGACACGCCCACCAAATGTGCGGCCGCCCTGAACTCAGACGCACCTATTGCGCCCCCTTGTCCCTACCACAATATCCTGCTGCGGCCAGATTTTTTTTGACACCCAAGCCCGTTTGCGCTATCTCTATTCCTCAAAAAAGCGAGTTCTTATCACGCAGGGGTCCATTGAGACGGTATTTTTCTGGCTGAGGTCCTTCAGCCTCGGCGAGCCGTTCGAGGGCATTGCCGTTCTGAACCTGCTCTTCTGGTCATTCCTCCTCATTCGGCTTTTCAACCGGGCGGAATGGCTCTTTTATCTTCTCCTTTTGACCATCTCGCTATGGGTTGCCGCAGGGCTCTCTTTCGGGCTGAAATATTATCGGATCACCAGCGACGACCGGGCAGTCGTGCTGCAGAAAGAGGTCCATATCCTGGCCGGCCGCGACACAGCCGATACCGTCCTTTTCAAGCTCTATGAGGGAACGATGGTCAACCATGAGCGATCAGAGGATGGATGGTCCCTGATCCGGTTGTCGGATAAGAACCGGGGTTGGGTCACAGCGTGGGCTATCGTCAGAATTTCCGACCCGGCTCCCATGCCAGAATTGAGAATACGTTAAAAATCGAGTATGATACCAAAACAAAATGAGACACCTGCTGAACCTGCCAAAAACACGCATCTGAGGGGTTGCCGTCCACATCATGAAAAAGGAGATCGTACTCGACGAGGCGGCCCAGAATCTCTTCAAGGCCCTGGGCGGCATCGATACATCGGCCCGTGTCATCGCCAGCGGTCCCGACGGGGGGGACCTTGCCTCTGTAATGGGTGCGGAAGAGACGCGCCTCGATGAATGGCGCATCCTTCTGGTTGAGTTCGTCTCTCGATTGGCCGGGCATCTCAGGGGCCTGAGGCTGACAGGGATGACCGCCCAGCGGGCAGCCGAGGTGGATGAGTTATTCGACTATCTGTCTCAGTTGCTCCTCATGCCGGACCGGGGGGGACGAATGCTGCTCCGTTTTCGAGGAATGCTCCCCGGCATCGCGAGAAAGGGGGGCCGGGAATCTGATTATGTCCTCAGTTATGGTCCTGTGACCATAGACATTCCCATCGTCAAGGCCATTGTCAATCGGCGCGGAGTGGGCGCCTCTCACCTCCCCGGAAGGCTGGCCAGCGCCTTTGATCTGTTCAGTCTGATGGAAATAACGACCTGTCACATTTCCCTCAAGGCATTGGCAGAAGAAACAAGGGAACAACTGCGTCTCTGCTTTCAGGCATTGGGTCACTATTTTATAGGCGCATCACGGGCCCCCGGCCTCTTGAAGCGTCCACCGTCGGGACCCGGAGCCGCATCTACGGTGGTCCTCGACTCTCACCAAAGACCGGATCCCAACCTGACTATGCTTGCCGGCGTCAACCGGTTGACCACCGAGATCGTCCAGGGTCTGGCAGACAAGGTCTCCGAGATGCTGTGCAAGGCCGACGACGCGTCGCCCTTGAATCAGTATGCCGGCGCCTATGAGGCCATGTTTGCCTTCAAGAACCTGCGGGAAAGGCTGGTAAGGCCCCCCATCGAGATCAACAACGTCCGGTGGATCATTGCGGAAAGAGACGATGAGGTCGTCAGCCGCGAAAAGGCGGCCGTCGGGCGGCTGGTGATGGAGAAGTTCAGTGACTCGCCCACAAAGGCAGCCTTGCTCATACAGAGCATCTATGGGGCGGACTTCCCCGAGCTGGATGCCGATGCCCTCGATGCCCGATTGGAACGGGTAACCGATTTTCTTGATGAAATCGAATCTGATGGCGAGGACCCAGGGGTCGAGAAAGAGGTCCTGGGGAGTATGCGCGAACGGCTGGACCAGGTCCCAGATGAGGTCTTTGCGGATCTGAGCATTGAAGATTCCACGGACAAGGGTCAGCCCGGCAAAGAGGATTCAAGGGGGCGGAGGCTCCACAAGAAACTCCGGGGGATGGTTTCCTTCTTTAAACACCGGTTCGGGACCCGTCGAAAGATGAGTCAGATGATGCACCATTCGGTGGACTTCGATGCCAGCGACTATGAAACCATTGCCGAGGATTTTGGCATTACGGCCGAAGATGCGAAGACCCTTGTAGATCTTCTCAAGAGCTGCTTCGATGAAAAGGGGCATTTTCTGAGGCCTGCATTTGAAAGAAACATCCCTGGCTTTGTTCGGTACGAAAAGAAGGTCTTTGATTTCCTCTGGCGCTATCTCAAAGAGATTCGGAGGCGGGAAGACCGGGTGGCGTTCCTCAATTCGATTCAGGCGCTGATTGATCAGATGAAACATCGAGAAGGCGCTTTAAAAACCATTCTGGAGGATTTTTTGGGGTCTTCAACTGGCGTAAGCGTCTCTTTCTCGGATCGGAATGCACTCATCCTGGCAAACCTGCTCATTCGAAAATACAACAAGGAACTTCGAATGGACATAGAGATCACGCCGGAGGAAATCCTGCGCGTAAGGGATGGGCTCGACGCCGAGTCGATCCGATCGGTCGCTCGATTTCTGGATGAGAGACGGGAGCCGGTTTTCAGAAAGATTCAGGCCATTCACCTCAAGACAAAAAAAATGCTGAACGGAATTGACAACGGGTCTTCCATGCCGATCCGTTATCTTCTCTCTCTCGAAAGGGAATGCTATCTCTTTTTTTCTCTGGTGGGAGGATCCCTCAGTCACCGCATCATGGCCGGAGCGGTCAGGGAGTATGGCACCCCGGACTCCGAGATGTATCATCTTGCCAGAAGCGGCCGGGTCTTGAAAGGGCTCATCCAGCTCCTGCGGGTGACCGTTCGAGGGCTCGGGCGATTCGGCGGGGCCGAAGATCCCACCCTCCTGAAACAGGTGAAGGCCGCGGAGGCGGGATTTTACGCATTGACAAAGGACGACGGTGTGACCTATGCCATCGAAGGGGTGATGAAGTGGATTGGGAATGCCATTGAACACAGCGAGAGCCATCACTGATTTTGGGTTTATTCCCCCTTTGCCATGCCAAACGAGCTGGAGTCTTCTGAGATGCCCGGAAGCTGCAACGACGTAGCGCCGCAGGGACGATTTTCACGCCATCAGCCTTCATCTGGCATCCATTCCGTTGATCGTGGCCTACGTGGGGGGCCAGGAGACCCTCCTCAAACCGAGACAGGCGGCCCACTATTCCATCGCCTTCACCGTGGGGCTCTTTATCACCATCGCCCTGATCGGCATTATCTGCGCCCTTCTGGGACGGATGCTGGGAGACGTAGGGAGCTACTGGCAGGTCTTGGTGGGACTGGTGCTGGTCTGGGTGGCCCTCGGCATGTTGGGGGTTGAAAAATGCTCCATGTCGGGAAGCCTTCTCTACAAGCTCAAGCTGCACGGTGTGGGCGGGGCCCTGGCCCTGGGACTGGCTTACGGGGTCCTTTCAGGATCATGCACCTTCGGCTTTATCGCCCCGATCCTGGCCATTGTCACGGTTCAGGAGAAAGTGTTCACCGGGATCCTGTTTATCCTCCTGTTTGCCATCGGCCATTGTCTCCCCATTATGGTGGCCGGGAGTTCCACGGCAGCGGTGAAGCGGCTCATGGAGAACAGCGCCTGGCAGGGGGCCGGCAACTGGTTCCGAAAGGGTGCAGGGGTCGTGATTGCGCTTCTGGGGATCTACTTTATCGCCAACCCGTTTTTCAGCGCCATCTGATCAAACCGGCAAGATAAAGACGTATCCTCTCAATAAATCGGGATACCCGTCTGCTTTCATGGCCGGTCAGTTTGGTTCGGAATGTGCCCTCTATCCCTTCGACCAAATTGTCGCAGCGGCAAACACCCCTTTCGACGTTTTTTGCCTAAGCAGCCTGAAGATATCCCGGCCTTCTTTAACCCACACCCCCCAAAACGGTTAAATTTCATATGGTTCCGACCCAAGGCCTTATTTTCCTACGCCGCTGGCACAGAGGATGCAAAAAAGATCCGCAAATCCAACAGAAAGGAGTTCAATCAAGATGAAAAAGCTGATGGTGTTGGCTTTGGCCGTGGCGATGATGGTTACCGGTTCTATGGCCTTTGCGGGTTCGAGGGGTTGGGGACAAGGCATGGGGCCGGGATATTGCTGGTCCGGCGATGCGGCATCCAATCTGAATCTGACTGAAGAGCAATCCGGCAAGCTGCGGACCATGAGGGAAAACTACCTCAAGGAGATCTCGCCGCTGAGGAACCAGATGCTTTCCCTGGCGTCTGAAATGCGGCTGTTGTGGACCGCCTCCAGCCTGGACCGGGATATAATCCTGGCCAAGCAGAAGGATCTCTCCAATCTGCAGACGCAGCTTGATGAGAAGGCTGCCCTGTACCGGCTCGACTGCCGCGCTCTGCTCACGCCCGAGCAGCAGTCAAAGATGGCGGTCTATGGGCCGGGCGTGGGCCGGGGCAATGGGCAGATGTGGAAACTTGGCGGGAGACGGTAACTCCCGGGATACTGGAAACGTGATGAAAATGTGGAATTCCCGGGGTAATGCCCCGGGAATGGTTCAATGATCCGGACCAAAGGCAACAAGGAGGAGACCTGAAATGATGACTGTGAAACGATTGATCTGGGCCACGCTGTGCCTTTCTCCCTTTTTGTTTGAAGGCACGGCCCTGGCCTGGCAGGGAAGAGGGTCCGCCGGCTGGGCCCCGTGGTCGTGCGGCTGGATAGGAGGTGGGGGCTGGCAGGGCTGGACCGGCATGATCCTCGGCATCGCTTTCTGGGTCCTCGTGTCCATGGCGATTCTCTATTTGATCCGGAGGGTCGTCCAGGATACAAGAAGGCCCAGGGTGTCCCTGCCTGCGGGTTCCGGGCCGACTGACATCCTGAAGGCCCGTTATGCGAGAGGAGAGATCAGCACGGAAGATTTCCAACGGATGAAAAAAGACCTTCAATGACCGTGTTACGCTTTTATTGCCTTTCGGCCTGTAATGCAGTAAGAATGGTTGGAACATGGGAGGTCAATCATATGGAGGAAGGATTTGAGAGATGGGGCAACTGATTGCCATTGTCTCTTTTTTCATAGCGGTGGTCGGTGCGGTCTCCGCGATTTTTATCGCCCATCGGGACCGGCAAAGTATGGCCTTTATTGTCGCGGCCGCCTTTCTGATCTCTTTTCTTGTGAATGTGGGCGCGACATCCCGCGTGTTCCTTCAGATCGCCTGCATCGTTGCCTTCGCTGTTTCGGTGCTGGGCGCCATGGTCGCCATCTTCAACAGTGAAGAGAGCAAACGCACCAGCGCCATCGTCACGGGCGTGGTGTCTCTGGGGACCTCCCTGCTGATCCTTTTTTCATATTTGAACTTTCAGCCGGATTGATAGTTCGCATGGCTGACAAGCAACCTGAAACCTCCGTCCATGGGATGAGATCGCTGTAGACACACCCGGCAGGTGAACGCGACCCTGATGAGAGGGCCTTGTTTTTTCTCCGGAAAAGGTCCATGGCCACGACCCCGCGAGGGGAGCCGTGAAAACGCGGCACGGATGGGAGAATTTCCATGCGGAGTGCGAAAAGATCCTTGACACAAGCGCCCATCATCTTATGTTCAGGAAGTACGACGGCAGGCCCTGGAATGGTCTTGAAAGGAGTTCGTCTGCCTGAGAGGGCAGCATCGACGCCTATCCCGGCTGGCCTGCCTGGAAGCTTGGAGACAATTGAATGAAAAGAAGATCCATTGTTGCGATGGTGATGTTTCTCCTGATCTGCCCCCTCTTGGCCGAGGGGTCTGTGCAAGGGATGCTCGTTTGTATTCATGAAAGTGCGCACAATAAAGGAGACGCCGTCCATTTCCATCCGGCCGGCCTCTTCGGGCACGATCGACATGCGTGCGGGCTATTCCAATGCGAGACGTGTGCCGGCCACCGGGAGACCACCTGCCGGCATGTCCCGGTCAGCGTGGATTATTCCCTCGACGCTCCCTCTCACCGTCCGGAGACGAGGCCCTACGGGGCGGTCCTCATATGCCCCTTTGAATGCCCGTCCCAGGCGCCCGCCGCCACCTCTTCTGACCATGGGCCATCCAATCCGCCCTTACCTTCCAAGACCGTTGATTTTCGAAAAACCACTGTTCTGATTATCTGATTACCTCCTCATCCCCTTATTCAAGATCATGCAGGTGCGGCTTCAGCCCCACGCTGTGCGGATAGATTCGCGCCTGCCGGAGGTCTGGAATCCGAGATCGTTTCTGCCAACCCGCCGGGCTTTTTTGCGGGACGGCGCGTTTTGAGGAGGTCATCCATGCGTCTGAAGGTTTCTCGATTATCCATCGAGATGAATGTACTGCTGCTGTTGGTGCTTGCCGTCTTCTTCTGCCCGCACAGCCTGGCACAGAATCCTGTGTCGCACGCAGTCCCCACAGATAATGTCCCGGAGTTGAAACAGGAGAAAGTCATTCCCGATGGGGGGATATTGACCCTTCGAAAGGTCATCGCCCTGGCCATCCAATACAACCCGGATCTGAAGGCATCTTCCTGGGAAGAACGGGCCATGGAGGGCCGCGTCATTCAGGCGGGTCTCCTCCCCAATCCCGAAATCGAGGCGGAGACGGAAAACTTCGGCGGCTCAGGGGTGTTCAGCGGCTTTGACGCTGCCGAGACCACGGTCCAGCTCAGTCAGTTGATTGAACTGGGGGGCAAACGGGCCAAGCGGAGCGCGTCTGCCGCTTTCAGCCGCGACCTGGCCGGGTGGGATTACAGGGTCCGATCCGCGGATGTCCTGGCCGATGTGGCAGCGGCCTTTGTGGATGTCCTCTCGGCCCAGGAACGGGTGACGCTCATGAAGGAGCTGCTCCATCTGGCCGAAGCAGTCTTCAGCACCACGTCCGAGCGTGTGAAGGCCGGGAAGATCTCCCCGGTGGAAGGGATTAAGGCGAAGGTCGAAAAGTCAGAGCGCCAAATTGATCTGGATCGGACGGCCTACGATCTTCGGGCGGCCCGAAGGCGTCTTTCAGGAACCTGGGGCGGGAGGGCGCCCGCCTTCGATCACGTGAGTGGAGAACTGAACGCCCTTGCCCCGATCCCCTCTTTGGATGAACTTGAGGCCCTGATCTCCCAAAACCCGGATGTGGCCCGATGGGCAACGGCCATTCAACAACACATGGCCGACATAGAACTGGAAAAAGCACGCGCAATCCCGGATGTGACGGTAAGCCTCGGAGCTAAACGCCACAATGAGATGGATGATACGGCATTCGTGATGGGGATTTCCATCCCCATACCCCTCTTCGATCGCAACCAGGGGGCAACCCTCGAGGCCCGCGAGCGCTTGTCAAAGGCCAGGGAAGAGGCAAGGGCCGTCGAGGTGAGGGCCATGAACACCCTGGCAGAGACCTATCAGGACCTCTCCAAGGCCTTTATGGAGGCAAGCTCCTTGCGCACTCACGTCCTTCCGGCCGCCCAGGCCGCCTTTGAGGCCACCCGGGAGGGTTACCGGCTGGGGAAATTCGACTATCTGGACATGCTGGACGCCCAACGGACCCTGGTGGGGGCGAAGGTGCGCCACCTGGAGGCCTTGACCGCCTATCACCAGGCCCGCACCCGACTGGAGCGGCTGATCG